>Ga0154534_1077_pt8 | contig 10086 bp, 9 predicted proteins | sample RifGroF1_FD_105677 | JGI IMG/M metagenome (GOLD analysis project Ga0154534, IMG submission 105677) | Rhodobacteraceae bacterium GWF1_65_7 | reverse complement strand
GACGCCCGGCGCGCGCGGATCGTTGCTGGGTTCCGTTTACTCCCCCCCTTGTGCCGGGTCAACCGAAGCCAGAGCGAAAAAGCCTCTGCCGGACCGCGATTTGCTGGCTGCATACCGTCGCACACAGAAAAATCGCCGCGATGCGGCATTGCGCGTCGCGGCGGGAATGACCCATGGATTCTCTCGGGCTTCTGCGGCGGTCAGACAGCCCAGCCCGGCTTGCGCTTTTCAAGGAAGGCCGCGATTCCCTCGGCGGCCTCGGGGCTTTCCCAGCGGTCGACCAGAAGGCCGATGGTGGCGGCAACAGTGGCGCGGTCTGGCGGCGGGGCCAGCAGCCCGACCAGCGCCTTGGAGGCGGCAACCGCGCCGGGGGCACAGGCCAGGAAAGGCACGATCTCGGCCTCGACCGCGGCATCCAGATCCTCGGGCGCCACCACGCGGGACAGCAGGCCGATGCGATGGGCCTCGGCCGCGTCGAACAGCCGGGCCGACAGGAAATGCCGCCGCGCCGCCGCCTCGCCGATCCGGGCCACCACATAGGGCGAGATGGTCGCAGGGATCAGGCCCAGCCGGGTTTCCGTCAGCCCGAATTTCGGGCCATCCACACCAATGCAGCTGTCGCAGACGGCCATCATGCCGATACCGCCGCCATAGGCCGCACCCTGCACCCGCCCGATCAGCGGCTTGGGCAGGGCGTTCAGGGCGCCCAGCATATCGGCCAGCGCCGTGGCGCCCTGCCGCCGGGTTTCGGCATCGCCGTCGATCTGCGACTGCATCCATGTCAGATCGCCACCGGCGCAGAAGCTGGCGCCAGTGGCCGCCAGCACCACCACCCGCACCGCCGGATCATCGCCCAGCTGCGCCGCGGCCTCGGTCAGCTCGGCGATCATGCGGGCGGAAAGCGTATTGTGTTTGTCTGGTCTGCGTAGCGTCAGCGTCCCGACACCGCGGGCATCCACGGCCAAACTGATGGTCTCGAACATCTCCGGTTCCTCCCCGCAAATTTCTTCGAAAAGATTTGCGCTAGCCCCTCAGGCTGCGCGCAAAGGCGGCCGCCTTGTCCAGCACCGCCGCATCCAGCCCGGTGTCAAGGCCAAGGGCCGCCAGCCGCGCCGCCACCGCCTCGGTCGCCACATTGCCCGCAGCGCCCGGCGCATAGGGGCAGCCGCCCAGCCCCCCCACCGCCGCATCGAAGACCCGCAGACCCAGCTCCAGCGAGGCCTCGATATTTTCCAGCGCCCGGCCCTGCGTATCGTGGTAGTGCCCGGCCAGCCGGTCGGGCGGCAGTTCGGCCAGCACCGCCTGCAGCATGGCGCGGATGGTTTCGGGGCGGCCATGGCCGATGGTATCGCCCAGGCTGATTTCATAGCAGCCCAGATCGCGCAGCGCCGCCGCCACGCGCGCCACCTGCGCCGGGGGCGTCGGCCCGTCGAAGGGGCAGTCGGTCACCACCGAAACATAGCCGCGCAGCGGCATCCCGTCGGCGCGCGCCGCTTCGGCCACCGGGGCGAAACGATCCAAACTTTCGGCGATGGAGCAATTGAGGTTCGCCCGGCTGAACCCTTCGGAGGCCGAGGCAAAGATCGCCACCTCATCGGCCCGCGCGGCCCGCGCCGCCTGATAGCCCCTGAGGTTGGGGGTCAGGGCCGCATAGCGGATGCTGGGCGCCCGGGTGATGCGCGCCAGCACCTCATCCGCATCGGCCATCTGCGGCACCCAACGCGGGGAAACGAAGCTGGTGACCTCGATCCGGCGGAACCCGGCCTGAGACAGCAGATCGACCAGCGCGATCTTGTCAGCCGCAGGGATCAGCCGCTTTTCATTCTGCAGCCCGTCGCGCGGGCCCATTTCGAAGATCTCGACGCGGTCAGACATCCGGCACCTCGTAGAAATCGCGGGCGTAGAGCGTGCCCGCGCCATCCCGCGCCTGCGCCCGCTGGAAGGCAGGCCTGACGGCCATCCGTACCGCATAGGCCTGCAGCGCCGGGAAGGCATCGCCGCGCACGAAGCGGAACACCGCCGGGATATTGAAGCCATAGGCCACATCCGCCGCCGAAAAGCCCCCCGCCAGCAGCGTGTCCTGCCCCGTCAGCGTCCGTTCCATGGCCTGCATCGTCACCGCCAGCCGCCGGGCCAGAAGTTTCATCAGCACGGGCGAGCGGGCCTCGGGCGGGCGCAGGAAGATGTGCTGGATGTTCAGCTGTTCCAGCAGCGCGGCCTGGGTTTCGGAAAAATGCAGCCATTCCAGAAACCGTGCCCGATCCGCCGCGCCGGGCAGCGGGGCCAGCCCGGCCTGCGGCTGGCGTTCCAGCAGGTATTGCAGGATGGCGCCGCTTTCAAAGATCGCCTGCCTGTCGATTTCCAGCGCGGGCACCCGGCCAGCGGGCGACAGAGCCAGAAAATCCGGCTGGCGGGTCGAGCCATCATCCAGACGGTAGGGCTGGATGTCATAGTCCAGCGCGAGCTCTTCCAGCAGCCAGAGGATGCGGAAGCTGCGCGAACCGGGAACGTGATGCAGGCGGATCATGCCGCCACCTCCTCTTCCGCCAGAAGGATAAGGGCGGCCCCGGCCTCCACCTGACTGCCGGGGGCCACCAGCACCTCGGCCACCACGCCGTCGCGGGCGGCGGTGAGGGTATGTTCCATCTTCATCGCCTCCAGCACCGCCAGCCGGTCGCCCGCCGCCACCGCCTGCCCCGGGGCCACGAACACCGCCTTTACCAGCCCCGGCATGGGCGAGAGTGTGGCATTGCCTGCGGCGCCCGCATTGGCCTCGCGCGCCAAGGGATCATGGGGGGTGAAGCTGTGGCACTGGCCCCGGTCGAAGACATGGATCTGCCCGCCCGCCTGCACCACCGGGAGTTTGGGCGAGAGGGTTGCGCCCGCAACGGTGATCTGCGCACCCGCAGGCCCGAATTGCAGGGTGCCGGTGATGGTTTCGTCCGCGTGATCCACCGCCAGCCCGCGCGCCAGCGGTGCCCAGAGGGTGAAGCCCTGCAGCGGATCTGCGCCCAGACCGGCGGAGGCCAGCAGCGCCGCCGCCTGCACCGCGACCGAGGGCGCAGGCGCGGCGGTCAGCGCCGCCAGATCGCGTTCGATCAGGCCGGTATCCACATCACCGGCGGCAAAGCCCGGATGCCGAGCCAGCGCGCCCAGAAAGGCGAGGTTGGTGGTGGTGCCCGCCACCTGTGTTTCCTGCAGCGCGCGGGCCAGCTGCGCCAGCGCCACGGCGCGGGTGGGGCCATGGACGATCACCTTGGCGATCATCGGGTCATACCAGGGGCTGATCGTATCGCCCGTGCGCACGCCGGTATCGGCGCGGCATCCGGGCGGAAAGGCCAGATGCGCCAGCCGCCCGGTGGCGGGCAGGAACCCGGCGGGCACGTCTTCGGCATAGAGCCGGGCTTCGAAGGCATGGCCATGGATCGCCAGCTGATCCTGCCGCAGCGGCAGCGGCTCGCCACTGGCCACGCGCAGCTGCCATTCGACCAGATCGGTGCCGGTGATCGCCTCTGTCACCGGGTGTTCGACCTGCAGGCGGGTGTTCATCTCCATGAACCAGAACCGGTCGGCGCGCAGGCCTTCGGAGGCATCGACGATGAATTCGATGGTGCCTGCCCCGCTGTAGCCGATGGCACGGGCGGCGCGCACCGCCGCCTCGCCCATGGCGGCGCGCATGTCTTCGGGCATTCCGGGCGCGGGGGCTTCTTCGATGACCTTCTGGTGGCGGCGCTGCAGCGAACAGTCGCGTTCGAACAGATGCACGGCATCGCGGCCATCGCCAAAGACCTGCACTTCGATATGGCGGGGCTTTTCGACATATTTCTCGATCAGCACCGCATCATTGCCAAAGGCGGTGGCGGCCTCGCCCCGGGCGCTTTCCAGCGCTGCGGCAAAATCCTGTGGCCGGGTGACCTTGCGCATCCCCTTGCCGCCGCCGCCCGCCACGGCCTTGATGAGCACGGGATAGCCGATGGCATCGGCGGCGCCTGCCAGATGTTCGGCATCCTGATTGTCGCCGTGATAGCCCGGCACCACCGGCACGCCCGCCTGCGCCATCAGCCGCTTGGCGGCATCCTTCAGGCCCATGGCGCGGATCGCCGCCGCCGAAGGGCCGATGAAGGTGAGGCCCGCCGCCGTGACGGCATCGACGAAATCGGGGTTTTCCGACAGGAAGCCATAGCCGGGGTGGATCGCCTGCGCGCCGGTCTGCAGGGCGGCGGCGATGAGGGCATCGCCGCGCAGATAGCTGTCGCGCGGCGCGGGGCCGCCGATGGCCACGGCCTCATCCGCCAGCTGCACATGGCGGGCGCCTGCATCGGCTTCGGAATGGACCGCCACGGTCGCCACGCCCATGCGGCGGGCGGTGGCGATGATGCGGCAGGCGATTTCGCCACGGTTGGCGATCAGGATCTTCTGGAACATCGGTTGCTCCTGCTGTCGGCGGCGACGGGGGGCTTTCCGCCCCCCGCACCCCTTGAGGGTATTTGGGCCAAGAGGAAGGGGGGCGGGGGTGGTTACATGCGGAACACGCCGAAGCGCGTGGGTTCGATGGGCGCGTTGAGCGCGGCGGAGAGGCTGAGCGCGAGAGTGGCCCGGGTCTTGCGCGGGTCGATGATGCCATCATCCCAGAGCCGGGCCGAGGCGTAGAGCGGGTGGGATTGACGCTCGAACATCTCGATGGTGGGGCGTTTGAAGTCAGCCTCTTCCTCGGGCGACCATGTGCCGCCTGTGCGTTCGATGCCGTCGCGTTTCACGGTGGCCAGCACGCCCGCCGCTTGTTCGCCACCCATGACGGAGATGCGCGAATTGGGCCATGTCCAGAGGAACCGCGGCTGATAGGCGCGGCCGGCCATGCCGTAATTGCCCGCGCCGAAGCTGCCGCCGATGAGCATGGTGACTTTGGGCACATTGGTGGAGGCGACGGCGGTGACCATCTTGGCACCGTGGCGGGCGATGCCTTCGTTTTCGTATTTGCGGCCCACCATGAAGCCGGTGATGTTCTGCAGGAAGACCAGCGGGATATTGCGCTGGCTGCACAGCTCGACGAAATGCGCGCCCTTGATCGCGGCCTCGGAAAACAGCACGCCGTTATTGGCGATGATGCCGACGGGGCAGCCCATGACATGGGCAAAGCCGGTCACAAGGGTTTCGCCGAAGCGCGGTTTGAATTCATCGAAACGGGAGCCATCCACCACGCGGGCGATGACCTCGCGGATGTCATAGGGGGTGCGCAGATCGCCGGGCACCACGCCGAGGATTTCCTCGGGGTCATAAGCCGGGTCTTCGGGGCTTTGCCATTGCACGGTGGCGGGTTTGGCGCGGTTCAGATGGCTGAGCGCGCGGCGGGCAAGGGCGAGCGCATGGGCGTCATCTTCGGCCAGATAATCGGCCACGCCCGACAGGCGCGTATGCACATCGCCGCCGCCCAGATCCTCGGCCGTGACCACCTCGCCGGTGGCGGCCTTCACCAGAGGCGGGCCCGCCAGGAAGATGGTGCCCTGATCGCGCACGATGATGGTGACATCCGACATGGCGGGCACATAGGCGCCGCCTGCAGTGCAGCTGCCCATGACGACGGCGATCTGCGGGATGCCTGCCGCGCTCATCCGCGCCTGATTGTAGAAGATGCGGCCGAAATGATCGCGGTCGGGAAAGACCTCGTCCTGGTTGGGCAGGTTGGCGCCGCCGCTATCCACCAGATAGACGCAGGGCAGCGCACATTCCGCCGCGATTTCCTGCGCGCGCAGGTGTTTCTTGACGGTCATCGGGTAATAGGTGCCGCCCTTCACAGTGGCATCATTGCAGACCACCATGACCTCGTGCCCGTGGACGCGGCCCACCCCGGCGATCACCCCGGCACAGGGCGCGGCGCCATCGTAGAGCCCGTGCGCCGCCGTGGCGCCGATTTCCAGAAACGGCGCGCCGGGATCGAGCAGCCCCGCCACCCGATCCCGCGGGGCCATCTTGCCGCGCGCCACATGCCGCGCCATGGCCTTTTCGCCACCGCCCGCCGCAGCCAGTGCCGCAGCCTGGCCGATCGTGTCCAGCATGGCCAGATGCGCCGCGCGATTGGCGCGGAACATATCGGAGCCTGTCAGAATGCGAGATTTCAGAATCATGTTTTTCAGCCTCTTTCCAAGAGGTTATGCCAGACGGACCTGAGCCGGAATGTCGCAGGCCGAAGCGGTGGCCGTTTGATTCAGGTCAAGGTTTTGTGACAGCCACGGGCGCCAAGGTCGCCCCGCAAACAACCTGCGAGAAGACCCATGAAAACGCTTGCTCTGGCCCTGATCTCTGCCGCCGCGCTCACCACACCTGCCCTTGCCCAGTCGGCGGGCGACATGACGCTTGGCCTCGGGCTCGGCTTTGCCCAGCCGAAGGATGATAACGGCATCGTGGCCGGTGGCACGACCGAGATCGGCAGCAACACCCGGCCGACGATCACCTTCGAATATTTCATCCGCGACAATATCGGCCTTGAGGTGCTGGCCGCCCTGCCCTTCAAGCATGATATCAAGATCGGCGGCGCCAAGGTCGGCACCACCAAGCACCTGCCGCCCACCGTTTCGGTGAACTATCACTTCCCGACCGGCGGCGCGCTGAAGCCGTTCATCGGCGCTGGCATCAACTATACCACCTTCTTCGAAGACCGCTCGCCGCTGGGCGATCTGAAAATCGACAACAGCTGGGGGCTCGCCGCTCATCTGGGGGTGGATTATGCCATCAGCGAAAAGGGCGCGCTGCGGATGGACCTGCGCTATCTGGATATCGACAGCGATGTGAAGCTGAATGGCGCCAAGGTCGGCCGGGTGGAGGTTGATCCGCTGGTGGCGGGTGTGGCCTATGTCGTGAAGTTCTGAACGATACCCAAACGGGGAGGTATCGGGGCGCGGGGCAAACCCGCGCCCTTTTTCATGGCCTGTCATGGCTGCGCCATCAGTTCGCGCCCGATCAGCATCCGGCGGATTTCAGAAGTGCCCGCGCCGATCTCCATCAGCTTGGCATCGCGGAACAGGCGGCTGACCGTGCTGTCGTTCAGGAAGCCCGCGCCCCCCAGCGCCTGCACGGCCTGATGCGCCTGCACCATGGCCTGTTCGCTGGCATAAAGCACGCAGCCCGCGGCATCGGCCCGCGTCACCTCGCCCCGGTCACAGGCACGGGCGGCCTCGTAGACATAGGCGCGGGCCGAATTCAGCGCCACATACATGTCGGCGATCTTGGCCTGCATCAGCTGAAAATTCCCGATGGGCTGGCCGAACTGATGGCGTTCGCGGGCATAGGGGATCACTTCGTCCAGACAGGCGGCGATGATGCCGGTGCCGATGCCCGACAGCACGACGCGTTCGTAATCAAGGCCGGACATCAGGACGCGCACGCCCTTCCCTTCCGTGCCCAGCACGTTTTCGAAGGGCACTTCGCAATCTTCAAAGATCAGCTCGCCGGTGTTCGATCCGCGCATCCCCAGCTTGTCGAAATGCACGCTGGTGGAAAAGCCCTTGAAGCCGCGTTCGACGATGAAGGCGGTGATGCCTTTCGCGCCCGCTTCCGGGTCGGTCTTGGCATAGACGATCAGCGTATCGGCATCAGGGCCATTGGTGATCCAGTATTTGCTGCCGTTCAGAACGTAGTAGCCGTTGCGCTTTTCTGCGCGCAGCTTCATCGACACCACATCCGACCCGGCGCCCGGTTCGCTCATGGCCAGCGCGCCGACATGGGCGCCCGAAACCAGGCCGGGCAGATATTTCGCCTTCTGCTCGGGGCTGCCGTTCAGCTTCATCTGGTTGACGCAGAGGTTGGAATGGGCGCCGTAAGACAGGCTGATGCTGGCGGAGGCGCGGGCGATCTCTTCCGTGGCGATGACATGTGCCAGATAGCCCATGCCCGCGCCGCCGAATTCTTCCGGCACCGTGATGCCCAGCAGGCCAAGATCGCCCATCTCGCGCCAGAGTGCGGCCGGGAAGACATTGTCACGATCCACCTGCGCCGCGATGGGCTTCAGGCGTTCGGCAGCCCAGCGGCTGACCATGTCACGCAGGGCCGCGATATCCTCACCCAGATCAAAGCGCATTGGCGATGTGAACATCATCCCCTCCCAAGAATTGAACACACGTTCAATAAATGCCAGATCGCGAGTCGCGTCAAGCATTTCTTCCGGCGCGGCCTTGCGCGGCTGGCCCGGCGCTGCCAGTTCTGTGAAAAGTGCAGGAGGATATGGCATGAAACTGGTTCTGGCTCTGGCAGCCATGGCATTTGCAGGCCCGGCGCTGGCCGAGGAAGTGGGCAAGGTCGGGGTCGACTGGGTGGGCAATGATATCGTGATCGAGGCCTTCCCGGACCCGGATGTGCAGGGCGTCACCTGCCATCTGGCCTATTTCGAACGGTCGATGATCGACAGGCTGCAGCAGGGCAACTGGTTCGAAGACCCGTCCTATTCGGCGGTGGATTGCGTGCAGACCGGGCCGATCGTGCTGGGCGACATCGACCGCAGCGGCGATGGCGAAGAGGTGTTCAGCGAAGGCCGCTCGCTGATCCTGAAATCGCTGAAGGTGACACGGGTGTTCGATGACCGGAACAACGCGCTGGTCTATCTGGCCCATGCCAGCGAGCTGACGCAGGGATCGGGCAAGATGTCGCTGTCGGTGATCCCGCTGGGCGCAGCGGACTAACGGCGCCCCCGGCCCCGCCGCCGACGGGGGGCTGTCTGCCCCCCGCACCCCCCTAGGATATTTTCACAACGGGAAGGAGGAAGAGCGCGATCTGCGTCTTCCCGTTGTTGAAATATCCTCAGGGGGTGAATGGCCGCAGGCCAGAGGGGGCGCGACCGCCCCCTGCGACGGGTCAATCCGCGCGGGCGGTCTGGTTGGGGGCCGCCATATCAGGGGAAGAAAGATCGCCCTGGAACACCGCCGAAACCTCGGCGCGGATGATGCGGCCGATCAGCGCGCAATCTTCCAGGCTGAAGGTCAGCGGCAGGCGCATGTCGAGGATACCGGCCAGCACGCGGTCGGTGGCGGGCATGGCTTCGCTAGGGGCATAGGTCCAGCTGTCGTAGCGCGAGGTGAAGGCCACGGGTTCTGCGGCACCGAACCATTTCAGCTCGACCCCCCGCGCGGCACAGCGCGCCAGCATGGCGCGAATGGCGGGTTCGGCCCAATCCAGCAGCAGGAACTGGAAGGAGGAGGCCACGAAATCTTCGGCCGCGGGGCGCGTCACCAGCGTCAGGCCGGGGGTCGCCACCAGTTCGGCCTCGACGGCGCGGTAACGATCGTTCCAGCGGGCGCATTGGCGGGCAAGGTCGCGCAGCTGCGGGCGCAGGATGGCGGCGCGCAGATTGTCCATCCGGCCCGAGATATTCGGGGTGGTCAGCCGCAGGTCGGCAAAGGTCTCGGGCGGGGGTGCGGCGCGGTGGCGGTCATAGAGCATGTAGCTGCCCGACAGCAGGATGGCCCGCGCCATCATCTGCGGATCATCCGAGATCAGCAGCCCGCCTTCACCGGAATTGGCGTGTTTGTAGGTCTGCGTCGAAAAGCAGCCCATGGCGCCCCAGCGGCCGGTCAGGCGGCCCGCCCAGCCCGCGCCCATGGTATGGGCGCAATCTTCGATCACCGTGATGCCCGCCGCATCGCAGATCGCCATCAGGCGCGCCATGTCGCAGATATGCCCGCGCATGTGGCTGAGCATCAGCACCCGGGCCTGCCCGGCCTTGGCAGCCAGATCTTCGAGGTCGATCACCAGCCCTTCGGTCACCCCCACGAAGACCGGCACCGCGCCGACCGAGGCGATGGCGCCCGGCACCGGGGCCAGCGTGAAGGCATTGGTCAGCACCCGATCCCCCGGCTGCACACCGGTGGCACGCAGCGCGCAGGCCAGCGCATAGCCGCCCGAGGCGACGGCCAGGCAATAGGCCGCGCCGGTCTGGGCGGCGAATTCCTCTTCCAGAAGCGCCGCCTCGGCCAGTTCGCCGGGGGCGGTGTTGTAGCGGTGCAGGCGGCCCGATTGCAGGACGCGCAGCGCGGCGTCGATCCCTTCCTGCGGGATCGGTTCCTGCTGGGTGAAACTGCCGGTGAAGCGTTCCATCTCAGG
>Ga0154534_1193_pt11 | contig 10282 bp, 12 predicted proteins | sample RifGroF1_FD_105677 | JGI IMG/M metagenome (GOLD analysis project Ga0154534, IMG submission 105677) | Rhodobacteraceae bacterium GWF1_65_7 | reverse complement strand
GCCATGGGCGGGGGAGGGGGCTTCCGCGCGATCGGGGACCCGCCCGCCCGGTTAGCGCGCTGGCTGAACGCGATGGAGAGCGCGACATTCGCAGCCCTGCGCCGGCTCGAGGAGATCGAGGCTTGGGCGGCTGCCGCAGAGCGCACGATGGCTCCCCTCTCGGGCAAGACGCCACCGATGCTGCGGAACCTCTTCGCAAGCTGGCCGCTGGTCTCAGTACAGATGGCCGAGAAACTGACAGGCACGCATCGGGCAACGGTTCAGCGCAACATCGACTGGATGGACGAGCAGGGCCTCATTCGGGAGGTTACGGGGCAGGGACGATACCGAATGTGGCGGATCGTCGAGCCGCGCTCAACAGAGGCAAATTCGATGCCCGAAAGGCATGATGAGCTGCTGGCTGAAGATTTCTTCGATGTGCTGGCCGCGCTCCAGTGATCCCCGGATATTTTCCCTTCAGGCTTCCGCGTCCCGCAGCTCTCGCAGAGCAGCCAGATAGCGGTTCATGCGGCGCATGTCCTTTTCGGTCAGTGCCGACAGTCGCGAAGCGTTCAGGTTGTCGAGGATGTCGGCCGTTTTGACCCGGCGCGCGATCTTGTTACCCTTACTGAGGTAGAGCGTTGAGGGTCTGCCTACCTCACGAGATCGAGAACGGGCTTGAAGTGCTCGTGCCGGGACGATTGAAGCCATTCGAACAGAACCATCTCGGTTGTCACGAGATCCGCTCCATGCCTTGCCATCCGGTTCAGCGCAGCGTCCCGGTTGCCAGATGTCCGCGAACCAATCGCGTCGCTGGTAACGGCCACATCCCGGCCTTGCGCCAACAGACCGAGGACGGTCTGCATCACGCAGACATGTGCTTCGCACCCCACCACGATCACTTTCGCTGCATCAGGAAGCAGTTCCATAAAGCCCGGCTCTTCGCAGGCATCGAACGTATCCTTGAAGACCGTTCTAGCGTGACCAGTTGCCAATTCGGGAACGGTGGAGCCCAAGCCATTTGGATTCTGTTCGGTCACCAGCGTCGGCACGTCCAACAACCGAGATGCCATGAGGAGTTTCGTGGCATTGCCCACCACCTCCTTCTCGTTGGCAATTGCGGGCATGAGGCGGGACTGAATATCGATCACCAGCAGGACTGATGACGGCAGCTGTATCTTCATGTCGAAACCCTTCTCCCAATTTCACGAAGTTTGCTCTCGGCGAAAACGGTCATGAGAGCTTCTGGTGCTGCGTTGAACATCTTGATCCGGCCGGTGTGCAGAAGCAGTAGCAAGCCGGCCGCATGAGCAAAAACATCGACCATCAGGAGATCGGCATCCCGCTGCGGGACACCGAGGTCTGACGCAGCATCGGCTATTGGCCGGAGAGCGTTTTCCAGCGCCTTGTTGAGTTCGGTATCGGTTTCCCTACTCAGACCGGCAGGCTTCATGCCGCCTCGGAAAAGGTAGAAACCCAGATCGAGCTCTTGGGCATTTTGGGCGTAGTAGTGATAGAACGCCATGGCCGCAGCGCGGAACCTGTTCGCGGGATCGTCTAGCCCCGCGAGCTTCCCAACGACTTCGGTCTGCAGGGCTGTCAGAGACAACCGCAGCAGCTCCGCGTAGATGGCTTCTTTCGATGAGAAATGGAAATAGAGCGCGGCTGGCGTGTATCCCGCCTTCGCCGCGATGGCGCGTAGGCTTGCCCCTTCCAGCCCTTCGGACGCGAAGACCTCTCGTGCCGCATCGAGGATGAGCTGACGCTTGCTCTCCGCAAGCGATTGTTTTCTTTTTGTTTTCTGATTTGGCACGGGTACCTCAAGGAATCTCCTTGACGAACGTTCTAACAGTGTTCGATAGCTTGAACAAGAATCTAACGGTGTTCAAATTCTGCTATAAGGGAGAAGAGCATGCTGATGACCGCATCGGACTATCGGGACTCTCTGAGGTCATACTCGCCACGCGTTTTTATCAACGGAAACCGGGTCGAAAGCGTTGCCGATGAACCGCTCCTTGCACCCGGGATCAACGGTGTGGGAGTAACCTATGACTTTGCTCACCGTCGCGAGCACAAGGACCTGATGACGGCCGAGCAGTCGACCAGCGGTCGGACCGTGAACCGGATGCTGCATATCAACACGTCGTCGGATGATCTGTTGAAGAAGCTCGAAGCCGTCCGACTGGTCTGCAAGGTCTCCGGGTGCGCGCAACGCTACCTCAGCCATGATGCCCTAAACGGGATCTATCAGGCGACCTATCGAACCGACGCCAACCACGGGACCGATTATTCGCAACGCTTCCTCGCCTATTTGCATGACGTGCAGGACCGCGATCTCACGCTGGGCATCGCCATGACCGACGCAAAAGGCGACAGATCGAAACGGCCCGGTCAACAGGCGAACCCCGACGTCTATGTTCACATCAAGGAACGGCGGCCGGACGGGATCGTGATCTCGGGCACCAAGGCGATCGTTACAGGCGCCCCTTACATGCACGAGTTTCTCGTGATGCCGTGCCGCACCCACACGAAAGAGGATGCTGACTTTGCCGTCTGCTGCGCAGTGCCCTGCGACGCGCCCGGCGTGACGATCGTGGCGCGTCCGGCGGGACGGCCCGGCGAAGCCGCGGCGAAGTTCTCCGCCAAATACGGGCAGTCCACCGGGGTCGTGATCTTCGAGGATGTGTTCGTTCCGCATGAGCGTGTCTTTCTTGCCGGGGAATATGAGGAAGGCGGATTCATGACTACCTCCTACGCGAACCATCACCGGCATTCCTGTATCGGGGCGCGGGCCGGTTTTGGCGATCTTCTGATCGGGGCCGGTGCCCTCATGATTGACGCCAATGGCCTGGATGCCGACCGGCACGGGCATATCCGCGAGGCGATGGTCGATCTGATCACAATCACGGAAGGCTTCTATGCCTGCGGCGTCGCGGCCTCGGTCTATTTCGAGCAGGATCCCGTCGGCTCTGTGATGCCGGACGCAGTCTTCTCAAACATCGGCAAATTGCTTCTGGCGACGAAGATCTACGATATGCACAAGGTAGCGCACTACGTTTCCGGCGGGCTGATCGTTGCGCTGCCCGGGCCGGATGAGGACCACAACCCTGAAACGAAAGCTTCCTTGTCCGCGGTCCTGGGAGGACGCGCCGACATCCCGATGGAGCGCCGGATGGAAGTTTCGCGGATGATCGAGGACCTGACCGTTTCGAACCAGGGCGGATGGTACTCGGTGATCTCCCTGCACGGAGGTGGATCGCCCGAGGCGATGAAGCGCGAAATCTGGCGGAACTACCCGGTTGCCGAGCGAAAGGAGCTGGTGAATGACCTGTTGGATCGGGGCGTTCTGGCGGAAGGCCGCAAAGTCTCGCGTCAGCCCGGGCGCTGCTGTGCGACCGGGTGCCAGGCACCAGCGAAGGTCACAGGGGGTGCCGAGGCGGTACTGCCGAGGTAGATAGCGCTGATTTTTGGAACAGTCATTCTGTGAAAAATGCCTGCTTTTCGACGAAGTTGGCTGTCCAAAGGAAGGGGAACGGGTGGCTTTCCATCCAGGTCAGCATTTCATTGAGCTGAGCCGTCGCGCGGCAGGCCCCCTCAACCTGTTGGTCGACAGCACAGGGATCAAGTTCTTAGGCGATGGGGAATGGCTGGCGCGCAAGCATGGCACCCACCGCCGACGCCAGTATCGCAAGGTCCATCTGGCAATGGATACCGCCACCGGGGACATCTGCGCGGTGGAGTTCACCTCCAGCGACAAGGGTGACAGTCCCGTTCTGCCGGATCTCCTGGACCAGATCCCGCCCAATGAGACGATCGGCACCGTGACCGGAGACGGCGCGTTCGACATGCGCCGCTGCCACACCGCGATCCTGGAGCGCGGCGGCACCGCGATCATCCCCATTCGCAAGAATGGGCGGCGATGGCGGGAGGATTGCCCCGCTGCCAAAGCCCGCAACGAGATCCGTCGCGCGACACAACGTCTCGGCCGAACCATCTGGAAGCGCTGGACCGGCTATCATGCCCGAAGTCGGGTCGAGGCGAAGATGCGATGCTTGAAGGCTTTTGGCGAGAGGATCGCATCACGTGACCCGGACCGCCGAAATCCACATCCGAATTGCCCTCATGAACCGCTTTAACGCGCTCGGCACCGCCGAGATCGAACGCGTTGCCTGAACCAAAAGGGAAAAGGGGCTGCTCGCTCCGCCGCTGACTTCTGCAACAACGCCGTGTAAGTACTGGCAGGGGGTTTGTGTCCGATGTGCGGACAAAGCGCCAATTCGCTGCAGTTACTCGAACGACCGCTTCACGCTGAATCTAAATTCGTTCGGGAAAGCGCCTGATGCGTTGCACCAGGCGCCTCTTGTTCCTGTCACATCGCGTTACTTGATGGCGAGGATGTCGAAGTTGTGGACGTTAGCGACCACACCGTCGTCCCACCCGCCAGCGACCAACTCCGCTGCCCGTTCCTTCAGCAGCCCGGCGACTTGACCGGCAAAGTGTGCTTCACGGCCAGCATTGTTGCTGAAGATGTCGAAGATTGCGAAGGATGTTTCGTCAATCTGCAGCGCCGCCCAGAACAGTGTGCCGGGTTCGGTTTCTCCGACGATGGGACCAGCTGCGGTCAGCAAGGCTGCCAATTCCGGCCCTCTGCCGGGTGCTGCTTCGAGCGTGATGTACGTGGCTGTCGTGGCCGAGTAGAGATCAACCGGTTCCTTCACCGACAGGACATCAGAATTGTTGATATTCGCGACAACACCATCGTCCCAGCCCCCGGCGACCAGCGCGTCGGCATTTTGGTTCAAAGCCGCGGCCACAGCGCCGGAGAAATGCGCATTGCGCGCTTTTTCATCCACGAAGATATCAAAGATCGCGAGCGTATCGTCGGCTTGCAAGGCAAACCAAAGCACGGTGCCTGGTTCGGTGTCCGCGACAATCGGGGCGGCTCCGGCCAGAAATTTGGCGAATGCTTCGGTCTGGCCTTCAGCGGCGGGCATGGCGATGTAGCTGGCAGTGTGATTTTCCATTGGGGTTTCCTGTGCGAGTGCAGATGTCGTGATCAAGGCCAAAGCGGCAAGTGTCTTGAGAATTTGGGCTTTCATGGTCGCCTCCTGATCGACAGGTCGTCGTGGTTGGTTTCGATGCACCCTTTTGCCATGCCGAATGCCTCGGGCACCAATCCCGAACTTCTATTCTTTGATAGACATGTGCTATGGTGAACCTCATGGCGGAAAGTGACGGAGACTGTGGCAGTGGAGATGAACCAGATCAGGTATTTTTTGGCTGTCTGCCAGCATCGCAACTTCACCCATGCCGCCAGCGCCTCAAATGTTTCCCAACCGTCCCTGACGACCGCGATCAAGAAGCTTGAACACGAGCTCGGGGGTGATCTGTTTGTCAGGGACCGCGCGGGATGCAGGTTGACGGCACTTGGAAAACTCATGCAGCCAAGGCTACAGAAAGCGCATGACGAAACGCAGGCAGCCAAGGCAGAAGCCGTCCGCCACACGCGACTAGAGCGGGTTCCTGTTTCTGTCGGTGTTGGCGAAACGATCGGTCACAACCGGATTTCAGCCGCCGTGGAACGCTTCCGTACACGATTGCCGCAAGCCGAAATAGAGTTGATCGTGGCGTCTGCCTCCAAGCTTCTGGCCGGCTTGCGAGAGGGTGAATTTGACGTCGTAGTCACAGCGGCGACGGTCAGTGAAGACCTCTATCGAATAGACCAGCTCTATGACGAGTCCTACAAGGTTGTGGTGTCCAAGTCGCACCCGTTGTCTGAACGAGACGCTGTTTCTCTTTCGACACTCGCTGAAACTGACATGCTCGATCGACTCAATTGCGAAATGCGGGATGCGTTGCATGGGGCATGTGCAGACCAGGGTCTCGAACTCTACGCGGCCTATCGGTCAAATCGCGTGGATTGGTTAGTCGAACTCGCGCGGCAGGGATTAGGCGCGGTGATTTTGCCAACCACGGCAATTCCGGCAGACAGTGGCCTCGTTTCGATACCCATCGACGGCCCTGAAATTTCGCGAACTGTTTCTGCTCTTCGTTATCGGCACCAAACGACGAGGCCAGAGACAAATGATCTGATCCGTGAGATTGCGCGTGTGTAGGGGCGCTGTTGCACAAATCAGATGATGACCGCAGTTCCCCTTTCTCCGGACACACTTATCCCAGTGCCACGGTGACCGGGATGCCGAGGGCAGTGAAGCGGTTCATTACCGCCGCACGGATCTGAACTTCGGCAACCTGGCGGTCGAAGTCGCGGGACATCAGCTTCTGTCCGAGTAGCTTTACGCAGTTCGTTTTCGTTTCCACTCTGCTACGTCGGTGGTAGCCGCTCCAGTTCCGCCACAGCGCCCGGCCAAGATGCTTTGACGTCCGCAGTATCTCGTTGCGCGCTCGGGCTCTTGCCGTGTCCGGCTTCCAGGGTCTCGCGTTGCGGCGGGGCGGAATGATTGCTGCCGCACCGCGGTCAGCGATGGCGTCGTGGCAGGCGCGCGTGTCGTAGGCACCGTCTGCTGTAACGGTGGCAATCTCCTGATCCGGGGGCAGCTGTCGCGTTGCCCTTAAAGGCGAGATGACAAACCCAACAAAATCGGGACCGTTCAACTACCTGGGGTCATGCGGCACGCTGAAAGAGCGGCACAGGAGGTCCGCGCTGTTCTGAACGCGCGCAAGGCGGTGCAACACGGGTTCATCGCGCTGGAAATGTCTCTTCGCGGGCTGTTACGGAACTTTGGCCTGAAGGTCGGCTCCATATCGCGCGGCAGGTTTGAACAGCGCATTCGCGAATTGGCCGCAGGCAATCCGATGCTCGAAGCGGCAACAGAGCCGATGCTGCGGGCGCGACTATCGCTCCGACAAGAACTGGCCGGGCTGGAGCGCCGTGTCCGCCAGCTTGCCCAAGAGGATCCGGCCTGCCGCCGCATGATGTCCATGCCAGGGGTCGGCGCAGTGGTCGCACTGACCTATCGATCCGCGGTGGATGACCCTGGCCGCTTCACGTCCTCGAAGAAGGTCGGGCCTTGGGTTGGACTGACGCCCTCGCGAAACCAGTCGGGCGAGCGCGATGTCTCGGGCGGGATCACCAAAGCCGACGACGTGAACTTGCGGCGCGCCCTGTGCCAGGCTGCGACGGTCATGATGCATCGCGGACGCGCGACATGGCTCAGGACCTGGGCTGCACAGGTTGCCCGCCGCCGAGGATCGAAGCGCGCGATGGTCGCGCTGGCGCGCCGTATCAGTGTCATCCTGCACCGTATGTGGGTAGAGGACAGCGACTTCCGTGCCGATGCTGCGGTGCCGAATGTCTTTTGAGAACCACCGCCTGAGCCTGGCTGCTACCTGACGGCAGGCCTTCGAGGTCCCCCAGGGACGCGGTTCCGATGATGCCGTGGTCCGGACTGTTGCCCGCGACACGGAGCACGCCAATGAGATGGGCACATCGGAATTGCATTGAACCAGCATCATGTTGGCGGCCGCCGCGCTGACCACGGACCGAAGCATGCACCCGGGGTGATCTCAGACGAAGGCTGGCCCGAGATGGGCGACAAAGGACGATTGACTCAACCCATCCGCTCCTCTGCGGGTGAAACCTCACGCCCAAAGGGCTTGACCGGGACGTCCCCGTTACCGAAGTCTGGACCCTAGAGGATCTGCACATCCCCGTCGGGCGTCGTCAGCGACAGGTTGCGATAGCGGCAGGACCCTTCGCCGCGCTGGAACACGGATACGCCGAGCAGCCAGATGGCGACCACGCGCTGTGCCGCCCCGCCGATATGGGCACGGTAATCGGCGGTGATATCGCGGCTTTCGCCGTGCCAGTCGCCGAGGCCGGCGGGACCGCTGCGCTGGACAAGATGGGTCTCGACCGCGTTCCAGGTGGGAAGCGGGCAGCGAAAGACATGTCCCTCGGGCAAGGCCGCGCTCCACAGATAAGTCAGATCCTGACCATCGTCGAACTGCACGCCGATCGACAGGTAATCATGGGTCGTGACCTGATCCTCGGCCAAGGCCGAGGGCAGTCGGTCGACCAGCCAGTCCCAGTTCAGGCGCAGGCCATCGGTCAGCGCCGCCGCGACCGGGTGCATCAGAATCGCCACCGTCTTGTGGGTCTCGCACGCCATTTCGGCCCCTTCGGGTCGAAACACCCCCGCTTCCCCGAAGTGGTAGAAGTTGACCCATCCCTCGGGCGTGATCTCGGGCTGGCTGGTGCGGCGATGGGCCAGGCCGAGGGCGCCGGCAACCTCTGCCGCGCCACCCCCGGCCGCAGCCATCAGCGCCGCGAGCCCCTGCACCGGGTTGCCCGACCAGGCGATGACCACACCATCAACCCGGCCGTCACCCGCAAGATAGGCTTCTGCCGGGATGATGAGGTTGCCATCCGGACCGATCTCACCTGCAGACCGGGCCAGCGACAGCGGGCCGTCCCGGTCCGCGATCATGGTGCCGGCGTTCAGCATCGGGTTGTAGATCGCGCCGTCGCCCGCGCGGGCCATCGTCACGACGCCCGGCTCGAACCACAGGTCGGCCGCGCGTGCCAGATACCAGCGCCCCGAAAGCAGGAACGTCACCGGCTGGCCGGCCCGCACGTCCAGCGGCAGTGTCTGCCACGGCTGGGCATCGGGCGTCAGCGCAAAGGGCAAGATCTGGCCCAGAGACGCCCCGCCGGCGGTCTCGAACAGTCGCAGGATTTCGGTCGTGAAATCCTCGCCTAAGGGCGTTTCCGCATCGGCCCGCGATAGCCCGCCAAGGCCAAGGGCGAGGGCCGCGGCAGCTCCCTGCAACAGCGCGCGGCGGCTGGTGAGATGTGTCGCGTCGGGGTGATGAAACTGGCAGGCGCAGGGCATTTGAACCTCTTGGTCGACAGGAAGAACGGCTTCGCGGCTAGTTGGTCAGACCGTCGGAAAGCGCGAGGACCGCGTCCCTTGAGCCATGGTCGGCAGCGCGCTGCATCCAGTGCCGGGCCGCCTCGGGGTCGGCCTTGGTGCCGATGCCCTTGGCGAGCGCGACGGCATAATGATACTCGCCCATAGAATAGCCGGTCTCTGCGGCGCGCCGCAGCCAGCCTGTTGCCATCGCCGGATCCTTGGGCACGCCCGAGCCGTTTTCATAGGCGTGTGCCAGAAGGATCATCGAGGGGGCATTGCCGCTTTCGGCGCAAAGCGTCATCGCCTCGGCGGCCGCGACGTGATCCTTGCCGCCACCCTTCTGCACCTCATAGGCGATCCAGCACAGGGTGCCGACGCGGTCGGGGTGCACCGCGATATTCTCGGCCAGACGGGAGATACCGCCCTCTTCGGGGTTCAGGATCCCGAACTCATCGGCCGCCAGCGGCGCGGCGGGCAGAAGCAAGAGGGCGGCAGTCGCGGCAGATCGGAACATGGCGGTTCTCCTGAAGGTGATGCCCAAGGCTAGGGCGCGAGGCGCCGCCGTGGGTCAGCCCGGTGTCAGGAGTTTGTAAGATCATGACGTGGCGTGTCGTTGTAGCGATAGCCGACACCGCGCACCGTTCCGATAATCGCAGGGGCGGCGGGATCAGCCTCGATCCGGTGGCGCAGAGCCGAGATATACTGGTCGAGGGCGCGGCTGTTCGGGAAATAGTCGCGTCCCCAACATTCGTCGAAGAGGCGGTCGCGGCTGACCGGGCGCCCGGCCTCGGCATGAAGCAGGCGCAGGATCGCCACCTCGCGCAGCGTCAAGGCAATCTCGGTGCTGCCGCGCCGGGCGCAAAGCCGCGCCGGATCGACCAGAAGATCGCCCATGCGGAAGGGCGCCTCGGCGTTCTGGCCCTGTCCGGCCCGGCGCGCCATCGTGGCGACACGGGCGAGGAGTTCGGCGGGATCGAAGGGTTTTGCCATGTAGTCGTCGGCGCCCCTCTCCAGCCCTGTCGCCTTGTCGAAGGGCTCTCCGCGGGCGCTCAGGATCAGGATCTGCGCCGCCGGGGCGCGCGCCCGGATGTACCGGCAAAGGCGCAGCCCGTCGAGCCCCGGCATCACCACATCCAGCAGCACCAGCGGGAACGGCGCGGCATCGAAGAGATCCCGCGCCTCCGTCCCGTCGGACGCCGTCTGGCACTGATAGCCCTCGGCCATCAGCAAGGTGGAAAGCCCTTCGCGCAGCCCGGCATTGTCTTCGGCGATCAGGACGCGCATCGGGGCCCCTCGCCGCCGGGCCGGACCGGCAGGTAAAGCCTTGCGGTGCAGCCCGCGGGGCCGGCCTGCCAGATGAAGTGCCCGTTCGAGGCGGCGGCTATCCGGCGGCAGGTCGCAAGGCCAAGGCCGAACCCCTGCACCGG
>Ga0154534_1003_pt1 | contig 10438 bp, 12 predicted proteins | sample RifGroF1_FD_105677 | JGI IMG/M metagenome (GOLD analysis project Ga0154534, IMG submission 105677) | Rhodobacteraceae bacterium GWF1_65_7 | reverse complement strand
CCCGGCTGTGGCTGTGCCGCAGGGCGTTTTCCAGCAGCGCCCCCAGCGCCTCGGTCAGATCGCCCGCGTCGATGGCTGCCCGCGTGTCCGCCCCTGGCGGCATGTCCCACAGGATATCGCCACCCTTCGGCGTGCGTTGCAACACCCGCAACACCCGCGCCAGCACCTGCGCCGGATCACAGGCCGCCTGCAGATGCCCGGTCTGAATCCGGGCGCGGGCCAGTTCGCGGTCCACATGGCGGCGCATGGCGCTGGCGGTTGCCTCGACACTCGCGGCAATCTCGGTGGCGCCCATGTCGCGCAGGCGGCTGGCATCGCCATGCAGGGCCTGCAAGGGGGTCTTGAACCCATGCGCCAGATCGGCGGCACGATGGCGGGCCTTTTCCACCTCGGCCTCGCGGGCATCCAGCAGGCTGTCGATTTCGGCAGCAAGCGGCGCGATTTCCAGCGGCACACCCTCGCCGATGCGCCGCCGCCGCCCGGCGGCCAGATCCCCCACCCGCTGCCCGATATAGGACAAGGGCGCCAGCCCCAGTGTAACCTGCGCGGCAGAGGCGGCCAGCAACAGCAGACCCAGCACACCCAGATAGGGCAGCAGATCTGCCATGAAGGCCCGCCGCGCAGTTTCGATCCCGGCCCGGTCCCGCGCAAGGGTGATCCGCAAGGGGATGGCCCCCGGCCCGGCCCCGATCAGCAGCCCCCGGTCCAGGGCCAGCAAGGCCTCGCCCCTTGGCCCCGCCAGTGTCAGAACCTGCTCGGCCCCGGCGGGCGGCGGGGCGGGCAGGTCCAGCCGATGATCCCATAACGAACGCGAGCGGTGAATGGTCTCGCCCAGGCTGATCTGCCAGTAATGCCCCGAAAACGGCTGCTGATACTGCGGGTCGCCACGATCCTCGCGCAGATCGGCCGGGTTGCGCGGATCGACCCGCGCGGCAATGGCCAGCGCCCGCCCTTCCAGATCGGCCACCGCCACCCGTTCCACATGGCGGTCAAACAGCAGGGCCAGCCCGGTGCCTGCGGCGCCAATCGCCAGCAGGATGGCCGCCGCCCCGATGACCAGCAGCCGCCAGCGCAGCGAGCGCAGCTTCACCCTTTCGCCTCCGGCTGCCTGGCCTCAAGGTGCCCGACCTCAAGATGATAGCCAAAGCCGCGCCGCGTGGCGATGATCCCCGGCCCCAGCTTGCGGCGCAACCGGGCAATCACCGCCTCCAGGGCATTGGCTTCCCGTGCATCGTCATCGCCGTAAAGATGTTCAAGAAGTTCCGGGGGCGGCACCACGCGATCCGCCTGCAACGCCAGATAGGCGATCAGGCGAAATTCCAGCGGTGTCAGGCTCATGGCGATGCCATCCACGGTCGCGCTCATGCGGTTCAGGTCGATCACCAGCCGCCCGAAACTTTGCACAGGGGCCGCACGACCCCCCGACCGGCGCAGCAGGGCGCGGGCGCGGGCCACCAGTTCCTCCATGCGAAAGGGCTTGGGCAGATAATCATCGGCGCCCGCATCTATGCCCTCCACCCGCTCTGTCCATGATCCCCGCGCCGACAGGATCAGAACCGGGCTTTCACAGCCTTCGCTGCGCCAGCGTTTCAGCACGCTCAGCCCATCCAGTTTGGGCAGGCCAAGATCCAGCACGATCAGGTCGTAATCCTCGGTGCCGCCACGAAACCAGGCCGTCTCGCCATCAGCGGTGCAATCCACCCGGAAACCGGCGCCGGTCAGGGCGCGGTCCAGATCGGCCGCGATCCGCGCATCGTCTTCGACAATCAGGGCGCGCATCACTCATCCTCTGCTTCGACCTCGATGATGCTGCCACGCATCGCATCGACATAGATCTCGATCAAGGCGCCCTGCGGGGTAATCAGCTCGATTTCATAGATCCGCTGGCCGTCTTCATATTCCAGCTCCACCTCGATCACCTGACCGGGATGAACCGCCTCGACCCGCGCCAGCACATCGGCCAGCGGCAGGATCTCGCCCCGCGCCATGGCCTCGCGCGCCTGTTCGAAATCAGGCAGCCCGTCGTCCTGCAGCCGGTCCTTGCCGAAAACCGCGCCGGGCAGGCACAGCAGGCAAAGAGAGAATGGAATGATGCGCTTCATCGGTACGTCCTACGGCTGTCGGTACAGAATACGCCCGCAAAGCTGACAGATACCTGACCAAGGCCGTCAGGCTGATGTCAGCGGGGCTGTGCGAAAAGGGCATACAGGCTGCGGGACCTTCCGCGGCATCATGATTGAAGTCAGAAAGAACAGGAACGCAGAATGGCACGCAAAAAAGGCACTTCGGCCGCAGATTCCCTGAACGGCACCGCATTTGAAGATTGGCTGGCCGGGCTGGCCGACAATGACACGCTGCGCGGCTATGCCGGTGATGACGAGCTGGAAGGCGACGCAGGCAATGACCTGCTGCTGGGTCATAATGGCAATGACGAACTGGAAGGCGATGATGGCAATGACGAATTGCGCGGCGGCGCCGGCCGCGACGAACTCGACGGCGACGCGGGCGACGATCTGCTTTTCGGTGGCACCGGCAATGACGAGCTGGATGGCGGCCGCGGCCGGGATCAGCTGAAAGGCGGCGCCGGCAATGACCGGCTGGAAGGCGATGAAGGCAATGATCTGCTGACCGGCGGTTCGGGCGCCGACCGTTTCGTGTTCGAACGCGGGGATGGCAATGACCGCGTCACCGATTTCCGCAATGGTGTGGATGTGCTGGATCTGGATGATTTCAGCCGCGCCCAGATTGACGCCGTGATCAGCAACGCCCGTGTGGTGGGCGAAGATGATCTGCTGCTGACGCTGTCGGCTAACACCACGATCCGGCTGGAAAATTTCGCGCTGTCAGATCTGGATCGCAGCGATTTCATCTGATCGCGATCTCCCGGCCACCCTGTCTGGTGGCCGGGGCATCCCGCCCGCGCGCCACCTCAGCAGATGCGCGGCAGCTGTTCGCCCACCAGCATATCCACGATGCGGCTGCCCCCAAAGGCCGTGCGCAGCGTCACCCGGCCCGGGGTCGCGTGGCCCACGGTGCCGATGATGCAGGAACCGGCGCCCTCTGGCCGGGCGCGCATCGCCGCCAGCGCCGCTTCGGCCTGATCGGCAGGGCAGAACAGCACCAGCCGCCCTTCATTGGCCAGGTACAGCGGGTCCAGCCCCAGAATTTCGCAGGTGCCCACCACTTCGGCGCGCAGCGGCAGCAGGCTTTCTTCAATTTCCACCGAAACGCCCGCCTCCGCCGCCATTTCGTTCAGCGCGCTGGCCAGCCCCCCGCGCGTACAGTCGCGCGCGGCGCGCAGGTCCGGCGCGGCGGCCAGTGCCGCCTGCATCAGATGGCCCAGCCCCGCGCAATCCGACTGGATGTCGGATGACAGCGCCAGATCGCCGCGCGCTGCCAGAATGGTGGCGCCATGATCGCCCAGCACGCCGTTCACGATCACCCGGTCGTCGGGCCGGATATGCGCCGCCCCCAGATCGCAACCCGGCGCAATCACCCCGATACCCGCCGTGGTGATGAACAACCCGTCGCCCTTGCCGCGCTCCACCACCTTGGTATCGCCCGTCACGATCCGCACCCCCGCCGCCGCAGCCTCGGCTGCCATGCTGGCCACGATCCGGCGCAGCAGGGCGATTTCGGTGCCCTCTTCGATGATGAAGGCCGCCGAAAGCCACAGCGGCCGCGCGCCCCCCACCGCCAGATCGTTCACCGTGCCGCAGACCGCCAGTTTGCCGATATCGCCGCCCGGAAATTCCAGCGGTGTCACCACGAAACTGTCTGTGGTGAAGGCCAGCCGCGCGCCGGGTTGCTGCAGGGCATCGGCCATCAGCCGCGCCTGATCCTCGCTGCCCGGCGGCTGAAAGACGCAGGTGAACACCTCGTCGATCAGATCGCGCATCGCCCGGCCGCCGCCGCCATGGGCCATGGTGACCCGATCTCCGCGCAAGCTCATCGCCGCCTCCTTTATCTTGGTCCAAATATCCCGGGGGAGTCGCCCCCGGCAGGGGGCGGCGGGGGCAGCGCCCCCTTATTCCGCTGCCGCCCGCGCCCCGCCATATTGCCAATAGGCGGCGCAGGCCCCTTCGGATGACACCATCAGCGCGCCCAGCGGCATTTCCGGCGTGCAGCCGGTGCCAAATTGCGGGCAGGCGGTGGGTTTCATCTTGCCGGTCATTACCGATCCGCAGGCGCAGCCCGCGATTTCGGGCACATTCCGGCTGGCGGCCCCATAGCCGATGCCGAATTTCGCTTCGGCATCATGGGCGCGGTATGTTTCGCGGATGCGCAGGCCCGAAGATTCGATCTCGCCCAGCCCCCGCCATTCGAAACTGGGGCGGCGTTCATAGACATCGGCAATCGCAGCCAGGCTGACCGGGTTGCCATGGTCCGGCACCACGCGGGCATACTGGTTTTCCACCGCGGCCCGGCCTTCCGCGATCTGGGTCAGCACCATCAGCACCGATTGCAGCAGGTCGGTCGGTTCGAAGCCGGCCACGACAATGGGTTTGCCATAATCCTGCGCGATGAAATCATAGGGGTGAATGCCGATCACCATCGACACATGGCCAGGGCCGATGAAGCCATCCAGCACCATGTCCGGGTCATCCAGCAGGGCGCGGATCGGTTCGGGCACAGTGATATGGTTGCAGAACAGGCTGAAATTGCCCAGCCCTTCGCGCGCGGCCTGCTGGATGGAAAGCGCGGTCGAGGGTGTCGTGGTTTCGAAACCCAGGCCAAAGAACACCACCTCGCGCCCCGGGTTGCGGCGGGCCAGTTCCAGCGCATCCAGCGGGCTGTAGACCATGCGGATATCGGCGCCTTCGGCCTTGGCCTGCATCAGGCTTTTGCGATGCCCGGGCACCCGCATGGCATCGCCGAAGGTGGTAAAGATGACGCCCGGCTGTTCGGCGATTTCCACACATTCATCGACCCGCGCCATCGGCAGCACGCAGACGGGGCAGCCGGGGCCATGGATGAACTCGATCCCGTCATGGATCAGCCGGTCCAGCCCATAGCGAAAGATCGAATGGGTATGGCCGCCGCAGATTTCCATGATGTGGATGGGTTTTGCCCGCGTGGCCCCCAGCGCCTCGGCCCGGGTGGCGATGGCTGCCAGCAGCGCGCGGGCGGCGGCAGGATCGCGAAATTCGCTGGCGTATTTCATGTTGTCCCCTCCAGCGCGGCATCGCCTGCTGCCATCTGTTGCAGCGTCTCCTGCGCCTCGCCCAGATCGCGCAGGGCCTCCAGCGTCTTTTCGGCCTCGTCCTCGTCGATCAGGCTCATGGCGAAGCCGACATGGATCAGCACCCATTGCCCCACCAGCCCGGCCAGATCGGCGCCTGCCACGCAGGCCACGTTCACCTCGCGCCGCACGCCCGAAACCTCGGCCATGGCCATCAGCCGGGCCGGATCGGTGATCGCGGTGATCCGGCCGGGAATACCCAGACACATGTTATTCCTCCTCTTCTTCTGCCAGGCGCCCTGCCGGATCGGCAATGCCGTAACGATCCAGTTTCGCGCGCAGCCCGACGCGGGACAGCCCGAGTTCGGCAGCGGCGCGGCTTTTGTTCCAGCGGTGCCGGGTCAGGGTTTCGCGCAGGATGCGCATCTCGATCAGTTCCACCCGGTCTTTCAGCGGGCCTTGCGCGGTCAGCGCCGGTTCGGCGCGCCGGTCGGCGCCGCTGTCACCGGGCGGCGCCTGCAGGATGGCGCGGCTGATGAGCTCTGCCCCCATCACCGGCGATTGTGCAAAGATCAGGATGCGCGTCACCTCGTTGCGCAATTCGCTCAGATTGCCGGGCCAGTCGTAGTTTTCCAGGAATTCCAGCGCGGCGGGGGCGAAACCATGCGCGGTCTTGCCGTGCTGGCGGGCGAGTTCGTCCAGAAAATGCTGGGCCAGGATCGCCACATCGCCGCGCCGGGCGCGCAGCGGCGGCACCGGCAGTTCCGTCACGCCAAGCGCGTAATACAGATCGGTGCGAAAGTCGCCGTCGGCGACCCGCTGCGCGATATCAGGGCCTGCGCCTGCGATGATGCGCAGGTTGGCCGTCAGCACCTCTTGCCCGCCGACCGGGGTAAAGCTGCCCTCGCTGACCAGCCGCCACAGGGCAAGTTGCATCCCGGGCGAGGCGGCATCGACGCCTTCGATGAACAGGGTGCCACGATCGGACTTCTGCGCCAGGCCGATGCGGTTCACCCCGCCGGGCAGCACGCCCCGCTTGGCGCCGAACAGTTCCACCGCCGCCAGATCTTCGGGCAGGCCTGCGAGATTGATGGCATGGAAGGGCTTGTCGGACCGCAGCGAGCCATAGTGCAGCGCCCGCGCCAGCCGCCCCTTGCCGGTGCCGGGTTCGCCGGTCAGCAGCACCGGCACATCGAAAGTGGCCACCTGCCGCGCGGTTTCCACCAGCGCGTTCATCGTGCTGAAGGGCGAGCGGAGCAGGGAGTCGAAGCCCATCCCCTCGCGCAGCGCGGCGCGGCGCTTGTCCAGCTTGGTCTGCGTGGTGGAGGTGAGAAACCGCATCTCCAGCGCCATGCGTTCATTCTCGCGCGCCAGCTGAAACAGGCGGGCGCCGTTGCGCGCGGCCATCAGCAGCTGGTCGGGATGCCAGGGCTTTGTCAGGAACTGGTGAATGCCCGCATCGTTCACCGCCTGCGCCATGGCGCCGGGGTCGGTATAGCCGGTGATGATGATGCGCACCGCATCGGGCCAGCTTTCGCGGATCTCTGTCAGAAATTCCACCCCGGTGCGATCCGGCATCCGCTGGTCGCAGATCACCACCTGCACCCATTCCTCGGCCATGATTTCGGCGGCGCGGGTGGCATCGGGGGCGATCAGGCAATCGAATTCATCTTCCAGTGCCATGCGCATGGCGGCCAGCGAATGCGGCTCGTCATCCACCAGAAGAACGGCGGGGCGCGGGCTGGTCATGCCTTTTCCGCCAGCCGGGCGCGCAGCCAGTTCAGCCACAGATCCATGCCTTCGCCGGTGCGGGCCGACAAAGCGATGATCTCGATCCCCGGGTTCACGCGGCGCAGATTGGCGGCATAGGCGTTCAGATCGGCATCGCAATGCGGGGCCAGATCCAGCTTGTTGAGGATGGCCAGCCGGGCGGCGGTGAACATGTCGGGGTATTTCAGCGGCTTGTCTTCGCCTTCGGTCACCGAAAGGATCGCCACCTTGGCATCTTCGCCCAGATCGAAGCCCGCGGGGCAGACCAGGTTGCCGACATTTTCGATGAACAGCAGCGAATGGGGCGCGGGCTGCAGATCCTGTATCGCATGGCCCACCATCTGCGCGTCAAGGTGGCAGCCCTTGCCGGTGTTGATCTGGATCGCGCGCGCGCCGGTGGCGCGGATGCGGTCGGCATCGGCCGAGGTCTGCTGATCGCCCTCGATCACCGCCAGCGGGATCTGCCCCAGTGCGGCGATGGTCTTGCACAGCAGCGTGGTCTTGCCCGATCCGGGCGAAGAGACAAGGTTCAGCGCCAGCACGCCAAGGGCTGCCAGCCGGGCGCGGTTTCCGGCGGCCAGTGCATCGTTCTTGGCGAGGATGCCGGTTTCCACCTCGATCAGCCGGGCCTGTGTCAGCCCCGGCACCGATACCCCGGCGTGGCCCTGGCCATAGTGATGCAGCCCGGCCAGCGGGGCGGGGGTGGCGGGGGAATGGTGGTGGTGTGGCAGGCCGAGGCGATGAGCCTCGTCATGCGTCATGAACTTGCCATCCACCAGAACCGCATCGGAACAACCGCAAACCGTGCACATCACAGCACCTCCATATCCCTGATCCGCATTTCATTGCCCCCCTCTGGCATCAGACGCCCACCGCCGCAAAGGGGGCAGGGGGCCAGCCTGTCGTCGATCTGCACGGCTTTCAGGCAGTCGTAGCACAGCGCCTGACCCGGCAGGTCGATCATCTCCAGCGTGGCACCTTCGGCGGGCGAGCCGCGCATCACCACATCGAAGGCAAAGGCGAGTGCCGGCTTTTCCACCCCGGCAAAGCGGCCGATTTCCAGCCGCAGCCGGGTTACGCGGGCAAAGCCGTGCTGGCGTGCCTGTTCCTGAACGATGGTTCGGATACCTTCGGCAAGGCTCATCTCATGCACGGGCGGTCTCCGTCTGCGGCAGGTGCAGCTGCACCGGAATGCAGGGATCGTGCAGCGCCAGCACGACGGGGGCAAGAGCCGCCTTGGTGGCAGGCAGGCAGGCGAGGGCCTGCAGAAGTGCGCCGCCGGGCGCCAGAATGTGATCGGTGGGAGTGCGGCGGGTAATGCCGGTGACGATGCCGCCTGTGTTTTGCAGCCGCAAGGCATAGAGTCCCCGCGATGCGGGAACCGTGGCGGTGCCATCGGCGCTGCGCGATATGGGGGGCAGTTTGCCGGCCTGCAGCGCGGCCACATCCACCAGCAGGCCGAGCAGGCGCCACAGGGGGCCGCGACCAAAGGCCTTTTCCACCTCCTGCAGCAGGGGATGCGCGGCTTGCCGCCCGGCGGGGGAGTTTTCGCAAGGGTCAGGCAGCAGGGCGGCCGCGCCGTGCCCTACCGGCGGCAATGCGGTGGTGACGGCCTCACCCGGGGCGAAACGGCTGTGCAGGGCCCGCGCCAGCAGCGGTGCCATGCCGGGGCTGCGCATCCAGCGCGGCAGGCCGGGCAGATCATCGGGCAACAACGCCCCCAGTGCCGCAAGGCCGGGTGGCACCGGCGCAAAGCCAAGGGCGCGCGGCAGAAACTGGCAGAGCCGGGCCAGATGATCGCGCAGGATTTCGCCCCGCGCCTCGGCTTCGCCCGTGGTGTCGGGCAGACCGAGCGACAGCCGGGCGGCGCGTGACTGGGCATGGCGGCACAGGCTGAACAGGCGCGGCAGCAGATCGGCGGCCTCTGCCACCGGGCGGCCGATCAGCAGCCGGTCCAGCGGCAGCGGCGCTGCCACCTGCAACAGCGGGCGCAACGGCCCGCCGCTGTGATCCAGCGTGATCTGCGCCGCGCCGATCATCCCGCGATGCCCCCTGACAGGAAGGCCCGGCGCGAGGGTTCGGCGGCGGCTTCGGCAGGGGGCGCCAGTTCAGCTTGCCGCGCGGCGCGGATTTCGGCGGCGCGGTCTGTCTCGGCCCGGTGATCGGGTTTGAACAGTTCGGCCATCACGGCGCGGGCCACATCCACCGCCTGCAGCTGGCTGGAAAAATCGCCCATGGGCGAGAACAGGGAACAGGCGAGGTAAGGCCCGCACATTTCGCGGCTGTTGTGGATGAATTCGTAATCGCCAGAGCCGAAGCCGATCACCTCTTTCTCGCCGGGTTTCAGTGCAGGGCGGGTTTCGGGCGGCAGGATCACCAGATTCATGAACCAGGGCGCCACCAGCACGCCCAGAAAGCCACCCTCCCAGGGTTGGAATCCCACGGCCTGCACCTGCAGTGCGTGGTTCACCATCGGCAGGTCGCGCATCTTGGCGTGGAACACCTCGCGGAAATCGGCCTCCAGCGCCTGAACCCGCCGGTCCATTTCGGCGCGGATCAGGCTGCTTTCGGCGCCAGGGTCTTCGCGCACCAGAAACTGGGCCTTGGGGGCGGTGCAGCCCGGGCAGCTCCAGTCTTCGGGCAGATCAAGGAAGGCAGTGCCGGGCAGCACCTGCCGCGTGTCATCGCCCTCGGCCGGATCATAGGGTGTCCAGCAGATCTTGCATTCCATGATGGCCTGCGGGCTGATCTTGTCGGAAGCCCCCAGATAGCTGCCTTCAAAGCCGCTCATCGGATGGCCTCAATCACTTCGCGGATGCGGCCTGCGCTATCGGCCAGATCTTCGGGCGCGGCCAGAGCCACTTCGGGAATTTCGGAGACCTCGAATGTATCCAGGATCAGCTGATCGGTCGAATTGTAGAACTGCACCCGCCAGACATGCGGCTGGGCGCAGGCGGTGATGCGGCAATTGCCATAGCCGCGCGACAGGATGGTGGTGGCGCCTTCGCCCAGGGCCTCGGCCAGCCAGTCCAGATCTTCGGGCGTATGCGGCAGCAGCGACAGGTTCACCACATGGGCCGGGCTGCCGGGCTGCCGGGCTTGCGATTTGTCGATCAGTTCGGCCAGCAGGGCAGGCGCGTTCACCACCCCGTCGCGCCGGCGGGCCAGCGGGCCGATGGCCGGGCTGTGCGGCAGATGGGCGCGGCTGATGGACAGGCGCGGAACGGCGCCGACCTCGGCCCGATCCACGCCCACGCCCTGCAGCAGCCAGACCCCGGCAAAGACGCTTTCCTGCACCTTTACTGCCGGTGCGCCGCGCAGCCGCATGGAAACCTCGCCCTGCCCCAGCGCATCGGCCAGCGCGTGGCGGGTGCTGGCCGTCAGCCCCGCCAGATCGAAATCGGCCCCCGGCCCGCCCTGTGCCGCCAGATCGCAGGCGGCGGCCATCTGCGCCAGCAGGGTCAGCGCGGCCGGATCGGCCCGTTC
>Ga0154534_1169_pt9 | contig 10500 bp, 10 predicted proteins | sample RifGroF1_FD_105677 | JGI IMG/M metagenome (GOLD analysis project Ga0154534, IMG submission 105677) | Rhodobacteraceae bacterium GWF1_65_7 | reverse complement strand
GAGGAGACCCACATGAAAATCGCAACACCTTTTGGCCGCAGCCTTGCGCTTCTGGCGCCTGTCGCAACGGTTTTCGCAGGCTTTGCCCAGCCCGCGCAGGCGGAATGGACGGGCGGCGATGGCCAGCCCACCGCGCCGCTGGCCTGTGATGGCAGCCCGGCCGAGGTTGCCGCCGTCGCCTATAACGGCGGCGCTGTGGCCAACGAAGGCGCCAAGGCGGGCCAGCCACTGAAGGTGGTGGATGTGCCAAAGCTGATCGGCATCGGCTATTTCGACAGCACGTCGAAAGGGGTGCTGAAAGCCGCGGCAGAACTGCCCGATGTCACCGCCATCACCGACGGGCCGACCCAGGCCAATATTGACGAGCAGATCACCCTGATCGACAATTACATCACCTCGGGGATCGACGGCATCCTGTTTTCGGCCAATGATCCGGTGGCCATCGCCCCGGTTCTGCGCAAGGCACTGGCGGCGGGCATCAATGTCGTGGGCTATGACAGCGATGCAGAACCCGATGCACGGCAATGGTTCGTAAACCCCTCTGAATTCAATGGCGTAGCCAAATCTCTGATCGACGAGCTGGCCGCCGACATCGGCAAGGATGGCAGCTTTGCCATCGTCACGTCGACCTTCACCACGCCGAACCAGGCGCGCTGGATCGCCGAGATGGAGGCCTATCAGCAGGCCTGCTATCCCGAGATGACCTGGCTGGAAACGGTCGAGGCGCAGGAAGACAATATCCTGTCCTTCAATCAGGCCACGACGCTCATCAACAAATATGGCGAAGAGCTGGACGGCATCGTTGGCATGACGTCGGTGGCGACCCCCGCCGCAGCCGAGGCGGTGACGCAAGCCGGTCTTTGCGGCGAGACTGCGGTGATCGGTCTGGCAACGCCGAATGCGATGAAGCCCTATGTCGCGTCGGATTGTGTGCGCGCGGCGGTGCTGTGGGATACCACAGCTATGGGCTATGCCGCGATGCAGGCACTTCATGCTGCGGCCAATGGCACATTGAAGGCGGGCGATACCAGCTTTGCCGCAGGGGCGCTGGGAACGCTGCAGATCCTGAACGGGTCGCAGATCCTGCTGGGGGCGCCGACCGTATTCACCAAGGAAAACATCACCAATTACGATTTCTGATCGGCCCCTGCCCTGCGCTTTGCCCGGACAAGGGGCCGGGCAGGCGCATCGGAACATGATACGGAACGGCGCGGCTGAAAGGCTGCGCCGTTTTCATCCATGCCGGGGGGCCGAGGCCCGCCGCGCCAGAAAGCCGCAGCCCCCCAGTATGGCCCCTGTCCTGCACCTGTACCGCCTTCGTATGGCGTTCGGGCCGACAGTTGCACGGGCCGGGGGATCCGGCAGGCCCGCTGCCAAGTGTCTGATGCAGATGCCGCAAATTTTACATTGCGGATGCAGAATACACGAAAGAGCGTTGCAGCCGCAGGTCAGAAGAGGCTGTTGCGGGTGCCAGACTCCCGCTAAAGTCTGGCGGACAAAACCTTGGGGGCGAAGATGGATCTTCTTGCACGTGCAACTGCAATGGTCGGCGGCGCGGTCGCGTTGATGCGGCGCATGGGATCGCCTGCGCATCAGGCCGTGGGCGCACAACCCGCGATCCCCGAGGCCCGCAAGCAGGGCATCATGACGCTGAAGATGCCCATCGCCCGCGGATGGGAGGCAGGCCATCTGCCAACCTGCGCGCCGGGGCTGAAGGTCAATGCCTTTGCCTCGGGGCTGGATCATCCGCGCTGGATCGAGGTTCTGCCCAATGGCGACGTTCTGGTGGCGGAATCGAAGGAACAGCCCGCGGCGCCGAAGACGCTGATGGATCATGCCGCACAGGCGACGATGCGGCGGGTCAAGGCGATTGGCGACAGCGCGAACCGCGTCACGCTGTGGCGAGATGCCGATGGCGATGGCGTGGCCGAAACCCGCGCGGTCTTTGTCGAACACCAGAACCAGCCTTTCGGCATGGCGCTGATCGGCCAGCGGTTCTATCTGGGCAATACCGATGGCATCCGGGTCTTTGATTATACGTCCGGCGACATGGCGCTGGCAGGCCCCGGCGAAAAGCTGGTGGATTTCAAGCCGCACGGGCACTGGACGCGCAGCCTGATCGTATCGCCGGATGGCAGCCGCATCTATGCCGGCGTGGGGTCGCTGTCGAACATCGGAGATCATGGCATGGCCGCCGAAGAAGGCCGCGCCGCGATCTGGGAGCTGGATGTGGCAACCGGGCAGGCCCGCATCTATGCCTCGGGCCTGCGCAATGCCGTGGGCATGGCATGGGAGCCGGTGACCGGCGCGCTGTGGACCGTGGTGAACGAACGCGACGGGCTGGGCGACGAGACCCCGCCGGATTACCTGACTTCGGTGCGGGAGGGCGGCTTTTACGGCTGGCCCTATTGCTATTGGGGCAAGACGGTGGATGACCGCGTGCCGCAGGATGCGGCCATGGTCGCCCGCGCCATCACGCCGGATTATGCGCTTGGCGGGCATACGGCCTCGCTGGGCCTGTGCTGGATGCCCGAAGGCACCTTGCCGGGGTTCGGCAGCGGCATGGTGATCGGCCAGCACGGATCGTGGAACCGATCGAAGCTGAGCGGATACCGGCTGATCTTCGTGCCCTTTGCCAATGGTGCCCCCAGCGGCCCGCCGCGCGACATTCTGACCGGCTTCCTGTCGGATGACGAGAAGCTGGCCTATGGTCGCCCGGTGGGCGTGGCCATCGGGCCGGACCGGAAATCGCTGCTGATGGCGGATGATGTGGGCGATATCATCTGGCGCGTCACCGGCGCCTGACGCGCGGGCCATGGCCTGCCCGGCGCATCGCGCGGCCGGGCAGATGCCACAGGTTTGGGCCAGAGGGCAGTTCGCTGTTCAGGAGCGCCGCAGCCGATCCATCCAGCGCAGCGAGTGTTCTGTCGGGCCTTGCACCCGATATTCTGCCCCCAGCGGGCGCTGCCAGCCCATGTCGCGCAGGGTGGCGCAGATATGGCGGTAATCCACCTCGCCATGATCGGGCGGCCCCCGGTCCGGCACCGCCGCAAGCTGCACATGGCCCAGGATGGGGGCGTGCCGCGCTAGGCGTCGGGTCAGATCGCCCTCCATGATCTGCAGGTGATAGCAATCGAACATCAGACGCAGATTGTGATGGCCCAGCTGGCCGATCAGCCGCGCCGCCTGATCCGAAGTGCACAGGAAATAGCCCGGCACATCGACCTGGTTCAGCGGTTCGATCAAGAGTGTCAGATCCGGCGCGGAACGGCAGGCATGATCCAGCGCCGACAGGAAGGCCGCCTCGGCCTGACGGCCCTCGGCAATGCCTGCCATCACATGCACCGCGTCGCAGCCGATGGCGCGGGCATAGGAGATGGCTGCGTCGATCCCCTGCCGCGCCTCTGCCGCCCGCCCCGGCAGGGCGGCAAGGCCAAAGCCGCCCGGCTGCCCGCGCGGCGTGTTCAGCCCCAGCATCGGCAGGCCGGTTTCGGCCAGCGCCGCTACCACCTCATCGGGGGCCACGTCATAGGGCCAGTGACATTCCACGGCATCGAACCCCGCCGCATGGGCGGCGCGGATGGCGGCGGGCAGCGGCAGATCGGCCCAGAGAAAGCCCAGATTGGCCGAAAACCGCGTCATGCGACGCCCCAGGCGACATCATGCAGGTGCACCAGCTCTGCCACCTGTTCGGGGCTGAGCATATCGGGCGTGGTGCCGCGCAGCAGCAGGGCCAGCCGGGCCGAAGCCTCCAGCTCTTCGATGGCATTGCAGGCGGCCTCCAGATCCAGCCCGGCCACCACCGGGCCGTGATTGGCCAGCATCACCGCGGAGCGTTGCCCCGCCAGCCCGCGCACCGCCGCCCCCATGGCCGGATCGCCGGGACGGAAATAGGGCAGCAGTTTCACCCGGCCCAGCTGCATGAAGGCATAGGGGGTGATCGGCGGCAGAAAATCCTCGGGGTTGGTGCCGGGCAGGGTGGACAGGGCAACCGCGTGGCAGCTGTGCAGATGCACCACGGCCGCGGTGCGCCCGCGCGTGTCGTAAAAGGCGGTGTGCAACGGCATTTCCTTGGTGGGCCGGTCACCGCCGATCTGCCGCCCCGTGGCATCGAACTGCGCCAGCCGCCCGGGATCGAGCCGCCCGAAACTGGTGCCGGTGGGCGAGACCAGCAGCCCGCCATCCGGGGTGCGCACCGAGATATTGCCCGATGATCCTGCCGTCAGCCCCCGGTCGAACATCGACCGGGCCAGGGTGCAGATCTGTTCACGCAGCCGGGCCTCGGCGCTCATGCTGCGGGGCCCTGCAGGATGCGGGCGGCCTTGGCAAAGAAATCCTCGGCGCCGAAATTGCCGGATTTCAGCGCCAGCACCAGATTGCGCCCGGCGCGGATCGCGGGCACGCCGGGGTCGATTTCCGGGCCGATCTCCAGGCTTTCGACGCCCAGCCCCTCGACCACCGCGCCCGAGGTTTCGCCCCCTGCCGTCAGCAGCCGGGTCACGCCGCCCGCCACCAGCCGGCGCGCGGTTTCGGCGAAGAAGGCATCCAGATGCGCGGCCACCACGCCGGTGCCATGCTGTGCCTGCACCGCAGCCACCGCCGCCGGATCGGCGGAAGAATAGACCAGTGGCAGGCCATCCTGCGCCAGCGCCCAATCCGCCGCATCCTGCGGTGTCACGCGGCCTGACAGCACGGATTCGGGCGCGATTTCCAGCCCCGGATTGCCATCGGCCAGATGCCGCGCCACCTGCGCCCGCGTTGCACGGGAACAAGAGCCGGACAGCGCCGCCCCCCGGCCCGCCTGCCCCGCCCAGACCGGGCGATCTGCGGCCAGCAGGCCCTGGGCGCGAAAATTCTCGGGCAGGCCAAGCGCGATGCCAGATCCGCCGGTAATCAGCGGCAGATCGGCGGCAGCGTGGCCCAGCGTCACCAGATCCGCGTCGCGGATCGCATCGGCGATCACGAAGGGGCGGCCTGCCGAAGCCTCGGCCGCCAGCCTTGCCCGCACCGCATCCGGCCCTTCCCAGACCACCGGGGCCGGCACATGGCCCACCCCTGCCCCGCCTTGCCGCGCCAGCCAGCGCCGCAGATCGGGGTCGGTCATCGGGGTCAGGGGATGCGCCTCCATCCCGCTTTCGTTCAGCAGGCGGTCGGCCACGAACAGATGTCCCTGATAGACCGTGCGCCCCGCCGCCGGAAAGGCCGGGCAGAAGATCACCGGCCCCACGCCCAGCCGCGCCGCCAGCGCCTGTGCCACCGGGCCGATATTGCCATCAGGCGTGGAATCGAAGGTGGAGCAGTATTTGAACAGGATCTGCCGACAGCCCTGCGCCAGCAGCCAGTCCAGCGCCGCCAGCGACAGCGCCACCGCCTGTTCGCGTGGCAAGGACCGGGATTTCAGCGCGACGATGCCCGCCTCTACCCCCGGCTCTGCCGCAGCAGCGGGAATCCCGCAGTATTGAACCGCCCGCATTCCGGCCTTGACCAAAGTATTGCCCAGATCGGATGATCCGGTGAAATCATCCCCGATACAGCCCAGCAGCATGTCTTCCCCTCCGCTCAGGCCCAGCCATCGGCGCCGATGGCATCCTGCGCCCGGCGTAGGCGCAACAGTTCGGATGCTTCATCCAGATCCACATCCCGGCACAGGATTGCCCGGCCGCCCGGCACATCCTGCTTCAGCGGCCGCCCGGCGGCCAGATAATAGGGGATCGGCGCATCATCACCCAGCACCTGCGCCGGCGTCATGCGGCCCGATACCCCGGCGATGGTGTGGTGATGGCCTTCGGCCTGCAGGATCGTGCCCGCAGGCAGATCGCGGTCGGCAAAGGCGGTCAGGTCGATCACCGGGCGGGGCCGCACCGCACCAGAAGAGGTGCCCAGCAGGGCCACTTCGAACACCGTGGTTGCCGCCTCCAGACCCAGCAGATGGCGCGGCAGGCCGATCATCGCCGTTTGCCCGTTCTGCGCCACGACATGGCCCTTGTCGCGCAGCATATCCCAGCTGTCTTCATCCTTGCAGGCCACGGTCACGAAGACGCCACCCGCAAAGCTCGGCTCGCCCGGCAGGCGCAGGCAGTGGAACACATCCAGCCGCGCGCCACCCTGGGCAAACAGCCCGCCCCTGTCCTGCCCGGTCATCAGATCGGCCACTTCGGTGATCCGGGCAATCGGGGCGTGCAGATCGGCCCGATCCGGCTGCAGGCCAAGCGCATTGGCCACCACCGTCATTTCGCATAGATCGGGCACGGCGCGCTGCGGCAGGGCTGCGGCAAGGCTGGCCCGCGCCGCCACAACCTCGCCCCAGGGGCGCCCCTCTGCCGCCACCCAGGCGCCAAAGCCGGGGGCCGCGATCGTGGCGCCATTGCTGTCGATCCGGTCGGTTGCCGGATCGAAGACGAAATCATATTCGCTGGATTTTCCGGCCCCGATCAGCTCCAACCCGGTCACTTCGGCCCAGGTGGCCAGCCCGATCAGCAGGCTGGGCTGATCGCCATCCACCGGCGAGACCACGCAGCCCCGCTCTGCCGCCATGCGGGCCAGGATCGGGCCCACCACGCTGTCGGTTTCCTTGGTGACCATGACCACATGCTTGCCCGCCGCGATGGCAAGCCTTGCATGGCGGGCGCCGGCCTCGGGGTTGCCCGTCGCCTCCAGCATCACGTCGAACGGCAGATCGGCCACCAGCGCCAGATCCCCCGCCGCCACCGCCTTGCCCGCCTGCCAGGCGGCATGGGCGGCGGCGGCATCGTCACAGCGGGCGATCCTGTCGGGATCAACGCCCACCGACAGCAGCGCCTGTGCCGCAATCGCCGCATCCCGGTCTACTGCCACGCGGCAGCGCAGGCCTTTCACATGCCGGGCCTGCGCCAGGAAGCTGCGCCCGAAACCGCCGGTGCCGATGATGGCACATTCAACCAGCCGGGTGTCGCGCCCGGTGAAGTGGTTCAGATAGTTCATGAATGTCTCCGATCACTCGACCGTGGCAGGGCGGCGCAGACGCGCGCCCAGTTGCAGAAGTTTGGGCACGATCAGCAGGGCAAGCCCCACAACCATGATCGAGCTGACCAGCGGGTTGGCAAAGAAGATCCCCAAAGATCCGTCAGACAGCAGCATCGACTGATGGAACGCGTTTTCCGCCTTGTGACCCAGCACCATGGCCAGAACCAGCGGCGCCAGCGGGTAATCCAGCTTGTTGAACAGATAGCCCACCAGGCCGAACAGCAGCACCAGCCACAGATCGAAGGTCGAGCTGCCGACGGTATAGGCGCCGACAAAGCAGATCGCCACGATCATCGGGCCGATGATGGCAAAGGGGATGCGCAGCATGGCGGCGAACAGCGGCACGGTGGCCAGCACCAGGATCACGCCGACGATGTTCGAGATATACATGCTGGCGATCAGGCCCCAGACGAAGTCGGGCTTGGTGGCGAACAGCATCGGGCCGGGGGTCAGGCCCCAGATCATCAGCCCGCCCATCATCACCGCCGCCGTGGCCGAAGACGGCACACCCAGGGCCAGCATCGGCAGCATGGCACAGGTGCCCGCGCTGTGATCGGCGGTTTCGGGGGCCACGATGCCTTCGGGGCGGCCGGTGCCGAAGGCCGCACCCTTGCGCGAGGCCTGACGGGCGATGCCATAGCTCATGAACGAGGCGGCGGTGGGGCCACCGGGGGTGATGCCCATCCAGATGCCGATCAGACCCGAGCGCAATGTGGTGGCCCAGTAGCGCGGCAGTTCGGCGATGGTGCGGAACACGTCGCGCAGATGGATGCGCGAGGCGACGCCGCGGAAGCGCAGGCCTTCCTGCACGGTGGCCAGCAGTTCACCGATGCCGAACAGACCGATCACCACCACCAGGAAGCTGATGCCGCCCAGCAATTCGCTGAAGCCATAGGTCAGGCGGATCTCGCCGGTCACGGTATCCATGCCCACCGAGGCCAGCAGCAGGCCCACTGTCAGCGACACCATGGTTTTGGCCGGAGAGGCGCTGCCCATGCCGATGAAGGCGGCAAAGGCCAGGAAATACACGGCGAAATATTCCGGCGCCCCGAAGCGCAGCGCGAAATTCGAAGCCCAGCCGGCCAGCAGGGTGATGACGATCACCCCCATCAGCGCGCCGATGCCCGCCGACATGAAGGCCAGTGTCAGCGCCCGGGTCGATTGCCCCGATTGCGCCATCGGATAGCCGTCGAATGTGGTGGCCACCGAACTCGGCTCGCCGGGGATGTTGAACAGGATCGAGGTCGTCGACCCACCGAACAGCGCCCCCCAATACATCGACGACAGCAGGATGATGGCCGAAGTCGGGTCCAGCGTGAAGGTCAGCGGGATCAGCAGCGAAACGCCATTGGGTGCCCCGAGGCCCGGCAGCACGCCCACCACCAGCCCCATCAGCACACCACAGACCATCAGCATCAGGTGCATCGGCGTGATGGCGATGCCGAAGCCGGTCATCAGCAGATCAAAATTTCCCATGGGTCCGGCTCCTCAGTAGATGCCCAGAAGCGGCTCGATCGGCCCCTTCAGCAGCGGGATGCGGAAAAGCGTCTCGAAGATCAGATAGAGCGCCACCGAAAAGCCCAGGCCGATGCCCAGCGAGACCGGCAGCCGGTATCCGCCCTGACGCCAGGCGCTCCAGGTGATGTAACCTGCGGTGCCGACATAGATGCCCAGCATCAGCGTGGCGGCGACGAAGATCAGCAGCGCGGCCGAGAATTTGCAGATCCGCATCAGCTGTTCGCGCGGCAGGAACGGTTCTTCCTCCGCAGTGGCGGCACGATATGCGACAAAGGCGCGGATCAGGTTCCACAGGCTGGCACCGATCAGCAACAGCCCCACATAGAACGGAAAATACCCGGCCTGCGGGCCATGATCTTCCCAGCCGAAGCCCAGCTCGGCGGCGCCGTAAATGGCGATCAATCCCAGAATGCCGGTCGCGGCTGCGGTTGCAGCCTCGGCATGAAAACGTCTGACGGTCATAGCCTCCCCCTTTCAGCCCGCGGTTGCCGCAGCGGTTGCCCGCGCCGCCGGCGCATGGTTCCCGGGCCGAAGCCCGGAAACCAAGTTCCTGTCCGGTTACTTTGCAGACCAGCCTTCGGCCTCGAACACCTTGACGGTATCGCCCTCGCTCTTGGCGATGAAGCTGGCCAGCGCATCCCCCGTCAGGAAGGCGGCACTTTGCGAGGTCTTGGTCAGGTAATCCTGCCATTCCTGGCTTTCGGAGACCTTCTGCAGAGCGGCTTCGTAATAGGCCAGCACTTCGGGCGGGGTGCCAGCCGGCAGCCAGACGGTACGCGGCATCTGATAGCTTTCGATGTCCAGCCCCTGTTCCTTGCAGGTCGGGATATCATGCCAGCCCATCTCGCCCTGGATCGGCGCGCTTTCGGCCATGCGCTGCGGCGCAAACACGCAGAGCGGGCGGATGGCACCGGCCTGCCACTGGCCCAGGTTTTCGTTCGGGTTGTTCACATTGGCGGCCACATGCCCGCCTGCCAGCTGCACACCCACTTCGCCGCCGCCGTTGAAGGGCACATATTTGAACTCGGCCCCGGTGGTCTGTTCGATCAGCGCCACCAGCGTCTCGTCGGTGTCCTTCGACTGGCTGCCGCCGAAGACGATGGTGCCCGGCGCGGCCTTCGCCGCCTCGATCATGTCCATCGCGGTCTGATAGGGCGAATCCGCCTTGACCCAGATCAGGAATTCATCAAGCGCCAGCGCGGCCACCGGCTGCAGATCCTTGGCCTCGTAGGCCAGCTTTGCCACATGCGGCAGCAGATAGACGTTATTGGTGCCGAAGATCAGCTTGTGGGGGTTTTCGGCATTCTGCTTGGCATAAAGAAATGCCTCGGCGCCCGAACCGCCGCCCTTGTTCAGCACGACGATCGGCTGTTCGATCACATCGCCCCGGGTGATCGCCGCCTGAATGGTGCGGGCAAAGTTGTCGGTGCCGCCACCTGCACCCGATGCCACGATGAATTCCAGCGGACGTTCCGGCGCCCATTCGGCAAAGGCCGGTGCGGCCAGAAGCACGGCGGTTGCGGCCAGCAGGCCTGTCTTGATGTTCGTCATGGTCTTTCCTCCCATAAAACCCGGCTCTCCCAGCCGGAAATGTTGGTCCGGTGGTGGCCTATTCGGCCACCATCGCTGTTGCATCGACGCCTTCGGTGGCCCAGCCCGCCGAAAGAACGCCGCTTGCCGCCACTGGCGGATTCAGTTTCGCAAGCGCTGCGCCCAGCTTGGCTGCAGCAAGGGTGGCACCCAGATCGGCCTTGCCCTGCCCTGCGATATCAAAGGCGGTGCCATGCGCCGGGGTGACGATGGGAAAGCCGTAGCCCGCGATCAGCGTCACGCCCCGGTCAAAGCCCATCAGCTTCATCGCGATCTGGCCCTGATCGTGATACATGGTCAGCACCGCGTCGAATTCGCCGCGGATCGCCCGCACGAAGACGGTATCCGACGGGATCGGCCCCTTGACGGCCAGCCCCTGCGCCGCCGCCG
>Ga0154534_1168_pt2 | contig 10507 bp, 5 predicted proteins | sample RifGroF1_FD_105677 | JGI IMG/M metagenome (GOLD analysis project Ga0154534, IMG submission 105677) | Rhodobacteraceae bacterium GWF1_65_7 | reverse complement strand
TATAACGAGCGCGGGATGGCTGCCATAACCACGCAACATCTTGCATCGAATGGAAGCTCTGTCCTGCATCGCTACACTCGTGGCCGGGTGTATGCTGGGAAGCAAGACGAACGGCAGCATTCCGAGAATGCGGCAAAGCAGCATACTTGGAGGCGACCCGCGGCTATGGGCCGATCACGCTGGGAATGTATCGGTCAATTTCGGGATTGACCCATTGTTCTGTTCCGCTCGCGCCGCGAGAATGTCGACGTAGTTACTGATCGGCCCCCCGGAAGCTTCTTCAGTCCGATGTAGAGTCTCCCCATCCTGAAGGAGCATACGGCATCAGGAAAAGCCTTTTCGCTGTCCACAGGATCCTTCGTCATCTGGCGCCAGTATTGATTTGCAGCGCTTTGCCGCCCAACTCCCGGAACGCCCGTTGCCTGCAGCTCAGAACGATGATCTGCAAATCCCCCGCTTGCCGGTGCAGGGCGTCGAACATTCGTTCAATACGGTCGTCGTCGGTGTAGACCAATGCGTCATCCAAAATGACCGGTGCGTGTCGACCACCCTTAGCAAGCAGACGTGCAAAGGCCAGACGCACAAGAAAGGCGATCTGTTCTTGGGTGCCGCCTGACAGAACGTCTACGGATTCCACCTGACCGTTTCGGGTTAGCGATTGTGGTAATAGAGAGTCGTCAGCCCAGTTTAGCTCTGCATCGGGCCACAGGAGATGCATCAGGGGCCGCAGTTCTGCGGCAATGGGTTCAAAATAGCGGTCACGCGCCTCCGAACGCGCGCCGTCAAGCGCGCCTTGCAAGCGTTGTAGCACCTTCACCTCCCGCTCCACCCGGCCAAGATGCTCGCGTGCCACTTCAAGCTTTTCGTCGGCCTCCTGCAATTGTTCCTCGACCGCTTCGCCAGCGTTTCCGGAAATCCGCTCGGTCAGTGCGGCAATAGTGGGTCGTAAAGCATCAATCCGGTCTCGTGCTGCATCCACTACTGACTGCACGCGTTTCACCGTGGCCTCTGTTGCTGCAATGTCGGGGGCAGTGTCGCTGATGTCATTAAGCTCGACTTCGGCCTGTTCGCGCGTGGCATCTGCTTCTTTCGTCAGCCCGGCCAACTCTGCCTCGTCCTGGGATGCCAGCCGCTCGACCGCGGCACTTGCCATTACTAGCCACTCTGCGGCAGCTTCCTGCCGAACGGTTGCCTCTGCCCTTTTGGTCCGTGCGCTATCGCGGCGTTCCCGCACAGCTTCTCGGATCGCGGCTAGCTCTGCCGCCTGTCGACCTGCCGCTTCTTGTTCGGCTTCAATTTCTTCCAGCTCAGGAAGATCAGCTTGATCTTCTGGGATAGCTGTGGGGAGTGCTGCGAGCTGTCGCTGCAAGTCTTCGATGCCCTTGGGTGCAAGTGCGGCGAGCTCAGCCTTAACACCGGTCAGTCGACCCGAGGCCTCCTGTCGTTTGCGATGTGCATGAAGCGCATCCTCCATCGAGGTATGACCCAATCCACTCAATGCCTCTGCAAGGTCGCGCTCGGCTTGCGCCACATCGGCCAGTCCTTCAGGGCCTTCGCCCGGGTGGATGGTCAACGCGCCCAGCCCGTCAACATGCAGGACTGTGTCTTTGTGGACCGGATATACTTTGTCATGTTCAAGCGGTGCATCGCCGTCGCGCACAGCACCTTCACGGCCCGGCGTATAGCGCATGGTGACTCGCGTGGCCGTGCTGTCTCTCAGTGCCCGGGCGGTGGTCAGCGCGGCTGCAAGGCCACGCAGCAGGTCAATTCCCGCGCTGTCAGGCCCTACAGATGCCTCTGCGGTTGCGGTCTCTACCGCTTGTCGCGCAACCCCGGCTTTCGCGATACGGTCCTGAAACTCGGAGCGCCGTTCGTTCGCGGTAACGGCTGCAGCCCGGGCCTGCACCCGTCCCAAAAGCTCTCCGGCGCGCTTGAGCCGCGCCTCGGCGGCCTCATGGGCCGCCACCGCGTCCTTGTGCGCTTGCTCTGCTTCAGAGAGCGCGTCATTCGCCTCCTTCAGCTTAGCTGTTGCGTCCTTGTCCTTCTGCAACGCATCAGTGTGTTCCTTCGTCGCGGTCTTCAGTGTTGCAAGGTCACGTTGCGCCTGCTCAGCGGCTTTAGTTGCCGACTCAAGCGCCAGCACAGCTGCTTTCACTTGGTCCACATGAGCCAATGCCGCCTGATGTGACGCTGATGCAGTGGCAAGCCGCGAATGGCGGTCGGCGATGGCGTCAGGCGCCCCAATCTCGGCCAGTTCACGCCGCAGCTTGGTCCGCTCGGTGAGGGCGGATTGCAGGGTTTCGACCCGTTTTGCCAAGGCATCCCGATCAGCTGTCAGTGCATCGACCTGTTGCGCCGCCTCGGCCCAGGGTCCACCGGCCCGTGGCTTCCCTGTCGCAGTGGCATAGGCCCCAAGCTCTTCGCGGCAGCGGGCTAGGGCGGCGTCCATGCGGCGGCCGCCAGTCATCGCCTCGACTTCGCCGGTAACCGATGAGAGCATATCTCGTCGGGCATCCAATGCAGCCTGCTGCTCCTTGTTGCTGCCATCGGCAAGGCTGGTCAGGCCCTGACGCACCCATAACAGGCCCGATGGACCGCCATCGCCCCCGCCCAACAATTGCCCGATCCAAGCCTCGGCCAAATCCGCCTGCGCGATCAGCATCCCCGCACGGCTGACACGGGCTTCGGGTTTGTTGAACCATCGTTTGGAAACGTGGAAAATCCCTTCGGGCGTTTCGACCTCGACAGTGACCTCCGGCGCGCCACCGGCATGAGGGCGCAGCTGGCCAATTTCTTTGCCGCGAGAGCTATGGGGCACGAAGAACAGCGCGCGCAACGCGTCAAAAACCGTGGACTTGCCGAACTCGTTTGGGGCGCATAGCACGTTCACCCCATCCGCAATCCCGTCGATCCGCACCGGATCCGTGAAACGCCGCACGTCTTTCAGGGTGATAGCGCGCAGTTTCATCGCGCGCCCTCCGTCGCATAGGCGTAAAGCCGGTTCAGCGCCGCCGCTGCGATATCGCGGTCCGCTTCCGCCAGCGCGCCGTTTTCTGCCTCGGCCATTAGACGCTGTGCCGCCAGCCGCATTGCCCCGGCCTGATCAATTGCGTCCAGATCAGTGACCGAGTGCAGCGTGCCCAACCCTTCTGAAATCAGGTCGAGCAGCGCGAATTCGGGCGCATGCCGTTCCGCAGCAGCCCGGAGCGCCGCGTGGCCCGGAAGCGACGTCCAACCGCCCGCCTTGATGCGCAACAGCGTGTTGCGCCGGTCTGACGTTGGCAAAAGCGCGGCCAACGCCCGCGCGGTGTCCTCACCCTCATGCAGCGGCAAGGCGATGTCGGACCAAAGGAAGCTGCCGGTTTCTATCGCGGTCACTTCTGGGATGGCCCCGCTCTGCGCAAGGGTTACCGCAAGACACTGCCCTCGCGTGCCATGCTTGAAACGATCTTGCTCTGGCGTGCCTGCATACTGCGTCCGGGGCGTAACTTGTAACCTGCCATGCCAGTCCCCGAGCGCCAGATAATCAAGGCCGGCGCTCCGGTCGCGATCAGGCGGGATCTGCTCGCCGCTATCGACGAAATCAACCACCCCGCCATGGGCAAGCCCTATCCGAAGCATCCCCTCGGGCGTGGCGATACCCGGAAGGTCCTTGGTCAGATCACGCCCTGTCGTGCGCACAGGAACGGGGCAGGGCAGAAGCGCCACCCCCGGCGCAATCTCGACCACATCGGTTGCCCTCAGCGCATGCACATTCTCAGGCGCATCCTTTTCGATCTCATCCCAGACCGGCTCTGCATTGCGCAAATTGTCGTGGTTGCCGGGCAACAGCCACCAATGCACCCCTTGCGCATCACTCATCGCTGCGAGCGCCTGCCGCAGCACTTGCTGCGATGGCGTTGCGGAATCGAATGTATCCCCCGCCAAAAGCACATGTCCCGCGCCATGCTCCTTCGCAGCATTCGCAAGTTGCCGGATCTTGTCGAAACGCGCCTCCATCAAGCGGCCGCGCAAGTTACCGTCTGATGGCTCGGGGATGTTGGCAAATCGCCGACCAAGGTGAAGGTCGCTGGTATGAATAAAGCGGAATGCCATAGAAAAAACCTCGATGATAATGGAAATGGGCTGAGCTTGGGGGTTGCCTATCATCTAAGTGACTGGCGTGACGCTTGAAATGCAAGACACCAAAGAAGGGGATACTACTTCGATGTGTAGTCCCTGCAGAGCTCGAGTCGACGGGGCCTTGAGGCCGGACCGATGCGACCTCAAGGCCCCACCGGCGCAGCCAGAGTGTTTCCTGCCCCAAACATAGTCCGTGCGGCAGCCAGCGCCTCTGCGCTGAGGGTCTGCGTGGCCAAAACCGCCAATCTTGTCTCTGGTCGAGAGATGGCGACATAGAACAGGTTCCGTGCCCGATGAAAGCCGCTGACCTGCTTGGCTGGAATATCTCCAGTGTGCAGCTGCTCCAGGAAGCGAGGCCAATTATAGTGGTTCCAGCCGCCACTAAGGACGACGAGCACGTTTTCGAATTGCGCGCCCTTGACGCTGTGTTGCGTCGCAAACGGAGTAAACCCGTCGACGAACTTTTTCACCTCAATAAGTTCCGAATAGGGAACATTCCGGAGGGCACGATGCCGCTTAAGAGAGCTGGATTCTTCTTGTGTCTCATCAGGTCCAAGGGCCATTATTTCGGCCTCTCGGCCAAGCACGCGCTCGCTCAGGCGGGGCCGGGCAGTTGACTTCAGATGGTCGATAACATCACCGATGGTGCCATTAAGGCGTAGATAGACAAGTCGTTCCATATCTGCGGCCCAGGAGGTCTTGTCTTCATATGATCGGATGGTGGGTGCGCGTCCCATATGGGAAAACATTTCGCCAAATTGGCGCGCCATATAGGCCGTGCAAACCGGTTCGACCAAGTCGATTAAAAAGGCGATCAGCGGGTCTTCCTTCTTAACGAAGGCCTCCTTGTGCTCGAATATAGCCGCAACGGTAGGGTAACCCTGTTTGGCCGCTATTGCGTTATGGGTCAGCATAAGGATCTTCGTCCGTGCAGGAGCAAAATCCCATCCATCCATCGCCAGACGATCTTTCAGCCGCTCGATCGTCGCCGCATGTAGCTCTTCCTGCAGATCATCCTTATAGGGGCTTGCCGTTCTGCGTTCCCCTATGAGCCCATTACAATGAAAGAATCGGGCCTCACCCGGTGCCTGCGGATCGCGAACTGCTTGCAAAAGCTGGGGGCGAAGATTGTTCAGGACATCGACGATGGCAGGGACGGACCGGAAGTTAGAGCCCTTATCGATCCCAATGACGTGCGGAAAGGCGGCCAATTCGAAGTCACTGCGGTAAATGGTCTGCCAATGATCGCCAAACAGACCTGTGACCGGACCTTCACCGGCAGCAAAGAAATGCTCCGACATCGCAGACATGACGGTAGGGTCCGTGTCTTGGTATTCGTCGATGAATAGAACGGGATAGAGCCCGGTAAACAGTCGCCTGATTTTTGGCAGCGCAAGTAGACTGGCGAAGAACTTCGGCACGTGGTCATGGTGGAGGGTAATACGTTTGTCATCAATTCCGAAGAAGCCGAGATTGTATTCGACAACCTGATCCTTCACCCCGCCTGCCGCTTCGATCGCCTCGAGCTCCCGATCCGAGGTCAACGCGGCGACCCTTTCCCGAAGCGCCTTCTGGTGCTGGGATAGAAAGGACCACGCGAAGCCATGAATGGTGTTCACGAGGATCGCGGGATGATCCTCGATGTCCTGCGCAATCTCTTTGCGGGCAACCTCTGTGTAGGTGATGCAGGCAACCTTCTGCCCGGCGCGGATCAGGGCTGGGCCTCGCTCCGCTATGATCTTTTTAAGTGCCTCGACCAGCGAGTAGGTTTTGCCGGCACCGGCACCGGCTTCGAGGCGGAAGTTGAGTCCGTCTTGCAGGCATGCCTCAACACGCTCTTGCGCGGCTCGCGCCGCGGCAACGGCAGGCGATATCTCCCCCGTCAAAGCACGACCTCGGCCTGGGCGGCGGCTTCCCCTAACGCCGGATCAATTTCGGGCGGCGGCACTTGCATCGCCGGTGCTGGCGGCGGCTCAGAAAGCCATACTAGCGCTTCCCGTATATAAAGCGGCACGTTCCAGTTCTCCGGCATCAGTGCAAAGCGGATTGCCTCGGTGGATTTGCCGAAGTTGGCCGCCTGATCAAATGCGACGCGTGCTGCAGTATGATCGTTCGCGATCTCGAACATGCCCAGATTGGCGAGTATCAGTGCATCCTCGTAACTGCGGGCACAATGCGGGGAGCCTTCCTCCGGTATCTGATAGGCGATGCGGTAGAAGTTCCTGGTCTTCTCTGCCGGGGTTTTGGCACGCAGCTCTGCAAGTGAAATTGCCGGATTTCCAAACCAGGCTTTCAACGCATTGTTGGATGTCCGCTCGCCATCTTCGCATGGACACTTGTGATACCGTCCGCCGTTTAACCGAACCGCATCTAGGTCCGTCACCACGATGGATTTGAGCTCTAGATATTCGAGGAGCGGGAAGAATTTTTGGGCATAGTCGCCGCCTACCTCCATCGTGGTGATGTATTGTCGACCGAGGCGGTTGGCCGCATCAAGTGTCTCGTCGATCACACCCACCACACGTGGCATCAGAATCCGCTCGGTGGCGCCCTCGACCAAGATGGCCTTGTCGGCAAAATAAAGATCGCACTTTGTCAGTGTCATGTATTGCTGCAGAAATTTGCGGTCATCCTCAGATATTGTTGCAGCTCCCCTTCTGAAGTCCTTAACCTTAGTCTTGCGGCAGCCTGGCGCCTGGGAGGGGACGTTCAGGAAGTATCTGATGGCGTCAAATTGAGCGGCATTGGCCAGGTGCGATGAATGGGTCGAAACCACAAATTGGGCCGCCCAAGCAGGTTCATCCGGATATCGATCAGAGAGATTTCCGATAGCGGCGTTCAGCTGTGAGATGAACACTTCCTGCATCTGCGGATGAAGATGCGCCTCCGGCTCCTCGATAAACACCAGATGAACCGCAGGTCGGGAGGGCAGGTTGCGATAGGATTTATGGATGGTTTCAAGCTGAAAAAGGATGTAAATCAGGTTTCGGGTTCCCAATCCGTTGTAACCCTCGGGCAGATGGACGCCGTCCATTCCAGAGTAGAGAATTCGGGTATTGTCCGTCAGCACACTTTCAATATCGATAGTGGTATGCGGCCTCAGCTCGGTGTCATTCAGGCCGGGGAATCCGAAGAGGCTCAAAGCAGGCAACAGGCCGCGCAATTGCGTATCGAAGCCGCCCTGCATCGCGCTTTCCACCCGCGAAACGGAATCTTTCATCTGTGACACAATCAACTGATCTTCAGGAGCCGCGGTAAGCGTGTCTGCGGTCCGGAAAAGCTGGCTCAGGAGCTTGCCGATCACATCCGGATCGCCCTTCTTCCCGGGTTCCAGCGTCCGCTGAGCGCCTATGAAGCCCACCCGGATTAATGCAGAGAGCTCGGCGGAATTTGCGAACATGCGACGATTGGACGGATCTGTTGGATCGATCGCACACACACGAAGCGCGTAGACATTCGGAATTTGCACACGAAGATGCCGGAAGAATGCGACATTGGGATCGGCGGGCAAGGGGGCCTCGGACTCTGCGCCCTCTACAACGGCCTCGCCTTCTGCTGGAACTGTCAGGTCGAGGAGGTCGCCTACCCCAGAGAGAGCGGGCGCATATTCGATTCTTGCAATAGCAATTCTGCAATTTGGGTCCAGATCAATGATGAACGGCGACAGCGGCCCGAGGTCTCCCGCCGCCTCGTAGCTGAAAGTGAGATCCAGCGAAATGGTGGGCAGCGCATTCAGCAGGACACTTGCCGGTGCATTGTCCTGAACGCGCTGTGTCCGGCATGAGATAAAGGCGGCGCGAAGCGATGCGGAAAAATCCTCAAGCCGGAATTGCCCGGCTTTGTCGCCAACAAAACGGTCGAGCACCTCGGTCAGCGATGTTTTGCCGCTGTTATTGCGACCCACGATGACCGTTGAGCTGGCCTCGACCGAAATTTCGACATCTTCAAGAAGCCTGAAACCGCGCACATTTATTCCGGTCAGTTTGATCATAACATTTCCCGCTCAAGCATTCATGGATTGATGCCCGCTCAACCGATGAGTGTCACCATGTTTTTAATTGTGCTACTTATTTTGCCAAAGTTGTCCTCGCCGTCAAAGCCTGAAGCTGCATCGTCGCCTGTCCGTCTTCGACCCGAAAACGTGCCCATGCCAGTTGCGCCGATGGCTGCACCGCATCAAGGAGTTAGATGGGACAGAACCCCATGACAAAACCTTTGCAGTTTTGGGGAGTTTTCGCCCGCGATGTTGCCTTGCCACCGGTCACTTTGCCTGATTCGAATATGGGTCCTTCGTGATGAGCACGATCGCAGCTATGCCTCTTGTGCCTGAAGGCGGAGGCTGAACTTGTTCATTCGGGCTACCGAGATTGTCGCCGGCGGTTTCAAGACAGTCAAACCAATTTCGGGCTCAGCGACAGCTTCGGGCAGACCCGCTGTTGGAGCCACTTCGGAATCGACTTCCGTCTGCGCTGCGTCCTGCAAAGTTACCTCCCGGGCCACGATCTCGGCCGCAAGTTTTGGCTCCGGTTCCACTGGCGCGTCGGCCTTTGCCTTCTCCTGCCTCACAAAATCCACCACCATCCGTTCGGCCAGCTTCCGCTCTAGCGCCTCCATCCGTTGGGTCAGGACCTGCACGTCCGCAGCTTCCTTGGGCGGATAGGGCAGGGCACCTTTTTGGGCGTCGAACAGCTTCTTGAACGTCGGATCCTGGAAATAGACAATCCGATGGACCAACAGCGGGTTCTGCCGTTCCGGGATGAGGATCGCTTGATCCGGGTTAAGCCGCCGCACCTCGTCCGGCGTCAAGAGCGGCCGCTCTTCCATCCGCCGACTGACCGACCGCCTTTGCATGAAATCCCGATCCCGCGAGACGCTGTCTGACACCGATAGCTTCGTTGTCTTGCCCAGAGCGTCCGAAATCTCCCCCGCCGTCTTCTTGTCGTTGGCCGCGAGGTAGAGCTTCATGCCGGCGGCGGACTCAAGCGACAGGCGGACGTTTTCGCCATAGATGTTATCGAGCCCAGGGATCGACTGGGTAATGATCGAGACCCGCGCACCATGGCCAGCGAGCTGCTTCAGCGCCTGTTCTACGATGGGCATTGGCCCGAGCTGGTCGAATTCGTCGAGCATGACCATGACGGGCCAGGGCTCGGATATCGGGTCGGGGAGGGTGGAGCGCATGGTGGCGATGAGTTCACCAAAGAACAGCCGCACCAAGGGCGACAGCGTGCGAATGTCATCGGCGTTGACCACGACATAGATCGACATCGGCCGCTTGCGGAGATCGGCAAAAGAGAAGTCATTGCCGGAGGTCGCGCGATCCACGGCCGGGTTGTTCCAAAGCGTCATGCCCGCGCCACCAAGGACCGAGGCGTGCGAGGACAGCGTGCGGTCGGAATAGCCTGCGAACTTGCGGAAGGTTTGCGCGGCGTTGGGGTGTTTGACCTCCTCGGCATGCTCGCCATAAACCTCCTGGGTCGCGCCCCGTCCAAAAAGGATTCGGCTGATCTCACCGATGGTGGGCTTGCCTCGCTCAATGGCAAGAAGCCCTGCGGCCACAAAGAGCTCACGCCCTTCTGTCAGAAAGTCGCCGGCAGTTCCTTTGTCGGAAACCGTCAAGAAGTAGTCTGAGATCTTGGCCAGTTCGGTGTAGCGCTGCTCATAGTTTTCGATCCGGGCGACGCGCTCGAGCGGGTTGTAGCGATGGGTTGGGTGCTCAAAATCGAAGGGCGAAAAGCGATAGACCGCGTCACCCTCGGCCTGTCGGTGCCGGGAGGTGGCTTCAAAAATCTCGCCTTTCACGTCGAGCACCACGATGCTGCCGTTGAACAGCAGCGTATTCGGGATGACATAGCCCACGCCCTTACCGGCCCGGGTGGGTGCCACGACAAGGCAATGCGGGAATTTCTGGAATGTGGCGCTGACGTAAGCTGCCGTCTTTGACGGTGCCCCGAGTTTGCCGAAGACCATCCCCGCCCCCAAGGGCTGTAGAAGGCCATTGGCTTTCATCTCAGCGCGCGCCTGGAATTTGGCTTGGCCGTATTCTGTGAGCTGTTGGCGGAAGGTCAGGGCGACGGCGGCAATCGTGAAGAGCACGGTCGATGCGCCGACGATCTGCCAGGGCAGGACCCAGGGCACGGTAGTCAGCCGGGTAAAGCCGGGAAACTCGGCGATCAGGACAAAGATGCCGGTTACATTCGGATCACGCCCCAAGATCAGGTTGAGCACAAGCCCCCCGGCGATGAGGCCGACAAGCAGGCCGGAGGTGAGACCAAGGGGAAGCAGCAGAGCAATGCGTTGCATGATCAAAACTCCCGGTCTTGATTGCGATCATGAACATGCGCCCGCGGGTGTTCCGGTGGCCGGGACGCCGCTTGCGCCACCA
>Ga0154534_1048_pt1 | contig 10512 bp, 11 predicted proteins | sample RifGroF1_FD_105677 | JGI IMG/M metagenome (GOLD analysis project Ga0154534, IMG submission 105677) | Rhodobacteraceae bacterium GWF1_65_7 | reverse complement strand
GCTGCAGCAGCCGCCCCTCCAGCGGGAAGGCCGCCCCCCAGCGGATCGCCGCTACCTGCGGCACGGCAGCCAGCGCCCGGCGCAGCCAGGCCTCCTGGGCATGGGCGAAAGCCAGCGCCTCGGCCTCGCGCGCGCGCAGCGGCACCGACAGCGTCACCCGCCCGTCCAGCCGCGAAACCCGCAGCGAAAAGCGCCGGGCCCGGGCCGACCGGCGCAGGGTAATCTCGATGGCGGGGAGGCCGGGACCGGCGGCAGGGAGCATCGGCATGAGAAAGGCTCTTGATTTCCGGGCAAAGAATAGACAGATGAGCGCGACGCGCAACCGCTGCAAAAGGTTTTGACAGCGGTTCACAGCTATGGCATGGGCCAGCTTTTACTGGACCTGCCTGCCCGCCTTTACGGCCAGTTTCAAGGGAAACACCATGCCCAAGGAAGAATGGGGTACGAAGCGCACCTGCCCGACCACCGGCAAACGCTTCTACGACCTGAACAAGACCCCGATCGTCAGCCCCTATACGGGCGAGATTGTCGATATCGAAACCGCGCGGCGCAAGATGGCGGCCTCCGTGATCTCGCGCGTTCCCGAGAAGGACGAAGATCCGCTGGTCGATGATCTGGATACGGATGTCGATCTGCTGGATACGGCGGCAACGGATGACGCGGATCTGGATGATGATCTGCTGGAAGATGATGCCGATGACAATGTCTCGCTCGATGATCTGGCCGATGTGGCCGGCGACGAGGAAGATGTGTGATCCCGCCTGTCGGCGGCTGTCGTGCCGCTGACAGATATTCGTCACGGGGAGGTGAAAAAGCCTCTTGCACCCCCCCGCGGCATCCCCTAGATAGCCCGCATCAAGGCGGAAACGCCGAGATAACCCGGTGGGGTCATAGCTCAGATGGGAGAGCGCTTGAATGGCATTCAAGAGGTCGGGAGTTCGATCCTCCCTGGCTCCACCAAATATCTCATTTGCGAGATGACGGAAAAACCCGCGCCACAAGCGCGGGTTTTCTGTTTTGGGGCATTGCTGTTGCGGGTCTTTCTGTTTTGGGCCAGCGGTTTGCATGGCCCTGCCCGGGATGGGTGACAGGGAAAGCAGATCCGCCCCTGTGACAGAACCGCCCCGGTTGACCGATACCCCGCCAGAAGTGCCAAGCTGGAACGCCGGCGCAAATTCCCCCTTGCCGCCGGTTTTCACTTGGCCTAAAGACCCGCCATCGGCAGCGCCGCTGCGGCATCCCATGCCCGGCACACAGGCCAGCCCGATACCCGGTGGGGTCATAGCTCAGATGGGAGAGCGCTTGAATGGCATTCAAGAGGTCGGGAGTTCGATCCTCCCTGGCTCCACCAAACAAGATACTGGTTCAAAAAACACTGGTTCGATGAATGACGATGGCGCCAAGGTGTTGGCCTGCCATCGCGCGGTCATCCCGGCAGGGTCACGATGATCGGGCCATGTTTCGTCGCCACAACGGTATGTTCATATTGGACGACCGGCGCGGCAGGGGTGCTGTACAGCGTCCAGCCATCCTCCGCTTCGGTTGCCCAGTTGCCGCCCATCGACAAGAATGGCTCCACCGTCAGAACAAGGCCATTGTGCATCCGGCGCTTGTCGCCCCGCACGGGCCAGGTGGCAATCTCATCGGGGAATTCATGCAGGGCGCGGCCCACACCATGGCTCGCCAGATTGCGGATCAGGGTATAGCCGCGCGCTGCGGCAAACTTTCCGATGGCGGCGCCGATTCCCGCCAGTGGTTTGCCATGGCCCACCTGCGCAATCCCGATCTGCATCGCGCGCTTTCCGTCGCGGCACAGCCGATCCAGCTCTGGCGGCACGGAGCCAAGGCGGAATGTGGCCCCGGTATCGGCAAAATAGCCGTTCTTCGAGGCCGAAACATCAATATTGACCAGATCACCCGCCGCAATGCGCCGATCCCCCGGGATGCCATGGGCGATTTCTTCGTTCACGCTGATGCAGGTCGCGCCGGGGAAACCATAGCTCGCCCGGGGGGCGGATACGGCGCCTTCCTGCTCCAGCAGCCTGTCACCGATCTCGTCCAGATCTCTGGTCGACATGCCCGGCTCCATGGCCTTCGCCATGGCGGCCATGGTGTTGGCCACAATGCGGCCGATGTCTTTCAGGCCATCCAGTTCATCTTGTTGCGTGATCGTCATGGCGCGTCTCGTCCGGGGCAGGTGTTCTGCAGGCCGGTCTAGCAGATTCTGGCGGCCCTGTCCCGCCCCGGCGGCCCGAAGCCCGCAGTGCGCACTCGCCAGCCTGCCCCTGCCGGGGTAATATTGGTCAGATGACTCCCGCAGGGGGCCGGAGGATCGGGGGCTGACCCACCATGGCAAAGCAGCAGGGCCTGTCTATCGGAACCGCAATGGCCATCGCCGCAACCTGCGGCCTTGCCACCCCGGCGCAGGCCGGGCCGCTGGATGGCAAAAGCTATATCGTTGAAATCTCATCCAGCCAGAGCAGCAGCGGCTATGCCGAATATCTGCTGCCGCCGCTGCTGGCCGAACTCGCCCGGTCCAGGATGCGCCCCGCCAAGGGGCCGGGCGCCGATGTGGTGGTGAACATCGTCACCGAATCGGATGTGGGGCAATGGATGGGCAGCGGGGAAGACCGCGAATGGATTCATACCGTGCAGATCACCATCGGCATCTCGCCCGAAAGTTATGTGATCCCGCTGGATGGCACCCCGGTCTTCGGCATCCGCGCCCGGCTGCTGACCCCGAACCCGGATCGGGAAGACGAGCTGAACTGCCTGACCCGCCTGGCCGCCCGAACCGCGATCCGCAAGTATCAGCCCGAGGGCATCTTTGCCACCGATGGCAGCAGCTGCCTGCGACGCTAGGGACAAAGATTAAGGCAGCACCTCGAACCGATCCACATCCACCATGCCATGATCGGTGATCTTCAGATGCGGGATCACCGGCAGCGCCAGGAAGGCCAGCTGCAGGAACGGCTCTTCCAGTACCACGCCCAGCGATCGCGCCGCCGCCCGCAGCGCCACCAGATCGTCACGCACCACCTCGAAGGGTTCAAGGCTCATCAGCCCGGCCACCGGCAGCGCCAGTTCGGCCAGCACGCGGCCGCCTTCCACCACCACAAAGCCCCCCTCGATCTCGCCCAGCCGGTTGGCTGCCAGCGCCATGTCGGCGGCATCGGCGCCCACCACGGCGATGTTGTGGTGATCGTGGCAGACGGTCGAGGCGATGGCGCCGCGCTGCATGCCAAAACCCTGCACGAATCCGGTGGCCAGATTGCCGTTCTTGCCGTGCCGTTCGATCACCGCGATCTTCATCAGGTCGCGCGCCACATCGGGGCGTTTGTCGCCATCGACCGGGGCGATGTCATAGGTCAGATGCTCGGTGATGATCTTGCCGGGCAGGATGCCGATCACCGGGGTTTCCACCCGGTTGCCGCCGGTGCGGAAATCGCCCGCAGTCACCCGCCGCGCCTTCACCGAATGCCGCGCCACCGGATCGACCAGCTGCCGCGCGGCAAAGGCCGCATCGCCCACCCGCACGCCGCCGGTGAACACCATTTCGGGGCGGCAGCTTTCAAGATCGGGCAGCACCACGATATCGGCGCGCTTGCCCGGCGCGATCAGGCCCCGGTCCTTCAGGCCAAAGGCCTCGGCCGCCGAAAGGCTGGCGGCGCGATAGGCGGCCAGCACCGGCACGCCCAGCGCAATGGCGGTGCGGATCAGGTAATCCAGATGGCCATGTTCGCCGATGTCCAGCGGGTTGCGGTCATCGGTGCAGAAACAGCAATAGGGCGATGTGCGTTCGGTCAGCACCGGGGCCAGCGCATGAAGATCCTTCGACACCGAGCCTTCGCGGATCAGCACCCGCATCCCCTTGCGCAGCTTCTCCAGCGCCTCTTCCGCCGTGGTCGCCTCGTGCTCGGTGCGGATGCCTGCGGCGATATAGCCGTTCAGATCGCGGCCCGACAGCAGCGGCGCATGGCCGTCGATATGCCGCCCGCGAAACGCCTCCAGCTTGGCCATGCAGCCCGGGTCTTTCATCAGAACGCCCGGAAAGTTCATGAATTCCGCCAGCCCGATGACGCGCGGATGATCCATCAGCGGGATCAGATCTGCCGCCTGCAGCTCTGCCCCCGCAGTTTCCATATGGGTGGAGGGCACGCAGGATGACAGGTTCACCCTGATGTCCATCACCGTATGGGCCGAGGCTTCCAGAAAGTAGTGGATGCCGGTCAGGCCGCAGACATTGGCAATCTCATGCGGGTCGCAGATCGCCGTCGTCACGCCATGGGGCGAAACGCAGCGGTCGAATTCGTAAGGCGTGACCAGCGAGCTTTCGATATGCAGATGGGTGTCGATGAAACCGGGCACCAGGATGCGGCCCGATACATCCACCACCTCGCGCCCCTCGTAGCTGTCGAACACGCCCACGATCACGCCGCCGCAGATCGCCACATCGCCCGCGATCAATGCGCCGGTCACCAGATCCAGCACCTGCCCGCCGCGCAGCACCAGATCGGCGGGGGCAAGGCCGCGGCCCTGGTCGATCAGATCGGCAAGTTGCGGAAGCGTCATGGCATCTCTCCTGTTTTGTGCAGTCAAACCCAGGTGCCAGCCCGCTGCAAGCGCGTTCCGCTCCGCTGCAGGCGCGTTCGTATTCTGCGCCACACCCGCGTTTGAGGGGTTGCACCCACTGGCCCGCGATGCAACCCATGGCGCAGCAAGGAGCCGCGCCATGACCCCGCAACGCCCTCTCAGGGGCATCACCCTGAAAGTCTGCTCTGTCATCGTGTTCATCGCCATGTCGGCGCTGATAAAATCCACCGCCGACCGCATCCCGCCCGGCGAGGCGGTGTTCTTCCGGTCCTTCTTTGCCATGCCGGTGATCGTGGCCTGGCTGGCACTGCGCGGCGAATTGCGCACGGGCTTTGGCACGGCCAATCCGCTGGGCCATGTCTGGCGCGGGGTGATGGGCACGCTGGCCATGGGGCTGGGCTTTGCCGGGCTGGGCTATCTGCCGCTGCCGGATGTCACGGCCATCGGCTATGCCGCGCCGCTGCTGACGGTGATCTTCGCCGCGATGTTCCTGGGCGAAGAGGTCCGCGCCTTTCGCATTTCTGCGGTGGCTCTGGGCATGGCCGGGGTGATGATCGTGCTCTGGCCGCGGCTGTCGCTGACCGGCCGCGCCGATCTCGGCGAGGCAGAAGCGCTGGGGGCCATGCTGGTGCTGGGCGGGGCGGTCTTTGCCGCGCTGGCACAGGTTTTCGTGCGCAAGCTGGTGCAGACCGAACGCACCCCCGCCATCGTCTTCTGGTTTTCGATGACCGCCACGCTGCTGTCGCTGCTGACGCTGCCCTATGGCTGGGCCTTGCCCACCGCATCCGAGGCGGCGCTGCTGGTGCTGGCCGGGCTGATGGGTGGCGTGGGGCAGATCCTGCTGACATCAAGCTACCGCGAGGCCGACGCCTCGGTAATCGCGCCGTTCGATTATGCCTCGATGCTGTTTGCCCTGGTGATCGGCTATACCGTCTTTGGCGAAGTGCCGACGCTGACCATGCTGGCAGGCGCGGCGCTGGTCATCACCGCGGGCATCCTCATCATCTGGCGGGAACGCCAGCTGGGGCTGGAGCGGGCGCGCCAGCGCAAGGCGATGACGCCCTGACCCGGGGCCGGGGCGATTCTGGCCCCCACCAGCCTGCCCCCCTGCCGTTGCTCCTTGCCAAATACTCCCGCCGGAGGCAGACCCGAGGGCCCTGGCGCAGCCGGGGGCCGAGACAAGAGGCTTGCGCGCGACAGCGCGCACTATTTGGTAACCGCGCAGCAGCGCGCGCGATCTGGCACCAGATCAGCCGCGCAGCCGCGCCTGCAGCGCCAGAAGGTCGGCCCAGGCCTCGCGCTTGGCCGCCGGGTTGCGCAGCAGATAGGCCGGATGCAGCATCGGCAGCACCGGATGCCCCCAGGCCTCGGTCCAGGCCCCGCGCAGCCGGGTGATGCCGCGACGGCCCAGCACCGCCTGTGCGGGCGTATTGCCCATCACCACGATCACTTCGGGCGCCGCCAGTTCGACATGGCGCTGCAGAAACGGCCCCATCATCGCCATTTCCTCGGCCGTGGGTTCGCGGTTCGACGGGGGCCGCCAGGGCATGACATTGGTGATATAGACCGCGCGTTCCGCATCCGGGCTGGCCCGGTCCAGCCCGATGGCTGCCAGCATCCGGTCCAGCAACTGGCCCGCGCGCCCCACGAAGGGCAGCCCCTGCTGATCCTCGTCACGCCCCGGGGCCTCGCCGATGATCATCACCCGCGCGGCCGGATTGCCATCGGCAAACACCGTGTTGCGCGCGCCCTGTTTCAGCTCGCAATGCGGATAGGCGCCCATCACCTCGCGCAGCGTGGCCAGATTATCCGCCTGCCGGGCGGCCCCGCGGGCTTCCGCCACCGGATCCACCTGAACCGGGGCCTCGGTCATGGGCGGCGCGGTCGGGCGCCGGGCCGCCGGGCTGTCTGCCGCAGGCGCAGCCGGGGCCGCAGGGGGCAGGCGTTCGGCCAGCGCATAGCGGTCCAACGGTGCATCCAGCGCCGGGTCCATTGCGCCCAGCTCCTGCAGCCATTGCAGCGCCGCATAAGAGGCGTGCCAGTCGGCCAGAATGTCGGTTCCGATTCCCATGGCGCCGAAGCTAGGCCGCCCTGCCGCCCGCCGCAATGCGGCACATCCCGCCGCGCCCGGATTCGCCCCGGAATTATCTGGCGGATTTCCCTGATTGATCCCCCCTGCCCCGGCGCCTATAAGGCGCCACAGCCGCTGCCGAGGGAGATGACCATGAGTTTCCGCGCCCGCCACCTTCTCGGTATCGAACATCTGGCCCCCGATGAAATCCGCAGCGTTCTGGATCTGGCCGAACGCTATGTCGATCTCAACAAGCGCACGGTCAAAAGCTCTGATGCGCTGGCGGGGATGACGCAGATCAACATGTTCTTCGAAAACTCCACCCGCACCCAGGCCAGTTTCGAACTGGCAGGCAAGCGGCTGGGCGCTGATGTGATGAACATGAGCGTTGCGCAATCTTCGGTGAAGAAGGGCGAGACGCTGATCGACACCGCACTGACGCTGAACGCCATGCACCCCGATCTGCTGGTGGTGCGCCATCCCAGCTCCGGCGCCGTCAACCTGTTGGCCAGCAAGGTGAATTGCGCCGTTCTGAACGCGGGCGACGGCAAGCATGAACATCCCACCCAGGCACTTCTGGATGCGCTGACCATCCGCCGGGCCAAGGGACGCATCCAGCGGCTGACCGTGGCGATCTGCGGCGACATCGCGCACAGCCGGGTTGCGCGCAGCAACCTGATCCTGCTGGGCAAGATGGAAAACCGCATCCGCCTGATCGGGCCGCCGACGCTGATGCCTTCGGGCGTGGCCGAATTCGGCTGCGAGGTGTTCGACGACATGCGCGAAGGCCTGCGCGGCGCCGATGTGGTGATGATGCTGCGCCTGCAGAAAGAACGGATGGATGGCGGTTTCATCCCGTCCGAGCGGGAATATTACCACCGCTACGGGCTGGATGCCGACAAGCTGGCCTTTGCCAGCCCCGATGCCATCGTGATGCACCCCGGCCCGATGAACCGCGGGGTCGAGATCGACGGCGAAATTGCCGATGACATCAACCGAAGCGTGATTCAGGATCAGGTCGAAATGGGCGTGGCCGTGCGCATGGCCTGCATGGATCTGCTGGCCCGCAACCTGCGCGCCGAACGCGGCGCCCGCGCTGCCGGGGCGATGGTGTGACAAGCCGCATCGAGCGCGACAGCCTGCTGTCCGGCCCCCTGCCCCTGGCCGAGGGAGAGCGGCTTGTGGCCACCTTCCACCCTGACCGGGGCGCCTATATCCGCAACAACCTTGTCATCGCTGTCGGGCTCAGCATTGTGGCAGGCAGTGTTCTGCTGCTGATGGGCAACCCCCATGCCTGGACGGGGCCGGTGGCCGCCGGGCTGGCCGTGGCTGGCCGTGCCGCCTTTCTGGCCTCTGAAGCCCTGGCCGCCGACTGGCGGCTGACCGACCGCCGCCTGCTGGGGCCTGCGGGCCGGGCCGTGCGGCTGGCCGATCTGGCGCAGGCCAGACCCTTCTTCGGGGATGTGCTGCTGGTGACACGCAGCGGCGACAAGCATCTGATGAAATACCTGGCCAATGGCCCCGCCGCGGCTGTCGCGATCCGCAAGGCCGGGGGGCTTCTGTGATCTTGCAGCCGGGCGAAACCATCCTGTGGCAGGGCCGCCCCGAGGCGCGGGCGCCGCTGGATGTATCACGCCCCGGCGAAATGCTGTTCGGCCTTGGGTTCATTGCCTTTTCCATGCTCTGGATGGATCGTGCGATGGACAGCGGCCCGATCTGGCTGGTGGGGTTTGTGCCGCTGGGCCTTGGTCTGCGTCTGGCGGTCTGGCGCGCCTGGGGGCCGCGCCTGCGCGCAAAGCTCGCACATTACACCCTGACCAACCGCCGGGCCATTGTCGATCTGCGCTGGCCGCTGATCGGGCCGCGCCTGCGTGATCTGCACATCGGCCCGGCCACCATCATTGATATCGACGGCGAAGATCCGGCCACGATCCGCCTGACCAATACCGGGCTTGTCGGCCAGACCGGCGCCCGCCCCCTGACCCTGTGTTTCGAACGCATCGCCGCGCCGCGCTCTGTGCTGGCCCTGATGCGCGATGTTCAGAAAGGTGCCGCATGACCCTTCATTTTCTCAATGCCCGGCTGATCGACCCCGAAACGCTGGAAGATCGCAATGGCAGCCTGACCATCGCCAACGGGGTGATTGCCGCATTGGATGGCACCGCACCAGAGGGCGCCCAGATCGTTGATTGCGGCGGCAAATGTCTGGCGCCCGGCATTGTCGATCTGGGGGTGAAGATCGGCGAACCGGGCGAACGGCACCGCGAATCCTTCCGCTCGGCCGGCCTTGCCGCGGCAGCAGGGGGCGTCACCACGATCATCGCCCGCCCCGATACCCACCCGGCCATCGACACGCCCGAAGTGCTGGAATTCGTCACCCGCCGCGCCGCCGAGGCAAGCCCCGTCCGCATCCGCCACATGGCCGCGCTGACCAAGGGCCGCGCGGGGCGCGAGATGACAGAGATCGGTTTCCTGCTGGATGCAGGCGCCGTGGCCTTTACCGATGCCGATGCCGTTTCCACCGATACCAAGGCGCTGGCCCGCGCCTTCACCTATGCCCGCAGCCTTGGGGCGCTGGTGATCTGCCACCCGCAGGAGCCGGGGCTGTCGAAAGGCTCTGCCGTCACCTCGGGCAAGTTCGCCTCGCTGCGGGGCCTGCCCGGCGTGCATCCGATGGCCGAACGCATGGGGTTTGACCGGGATATGGGCCTCGTGGAAATGACCGGCGTGCGCTACCACGCCGATCAGGTGACCAGCGCCCGCACCCTGCCCGCGCTGGAGCGCGCAAAGGCCAACGGGTTCGATGTGACCGCCGGGGTTTCCATCCACCACCTGACGCTGAACGAAATCGACGTGGGCGATTACCGCACCTTCTTCAAGTTCACCCCGCCGCTGCGATCTGAAGAAGACCGGCTGGCGGTGGTCGATGCGGTCGGCAGCGGCCTGATCGACGTGATCGCCTCGATGCACACCCCGGCTGACGAGGAAAGCAAGCGCCTGCCGTTTGAAGAGGCGGCGGCGGGTGCCGTGGCGCTGGAAACCTTTCTGCCCGCGGCGATCCGGCTTTACCATTCCGGCGCGCTGACCCTGCCGCAACTGTGGCGCGCCATGGCGCTGAACCCCGCGCGCCGTCTGGGCCTGCCGCAGGGGCGGCTGTCCCTGGGCGCGCCTGCCGATCTGGTTCTGTTCGACCCGGATGCACCTTTCGTGCTGGATCGTTTCACCCTGCGGTCAAAATCCAAGAACACCCCGTTTGACGGCAGCCGGATGGAAGGTAAGGTTCTGGCCACCTATGTCGGCGGCAAGCGCGTTTTCGCGGCAGGAGAGTGATGTGCCGGATATTACAACAGATTACGCTACCCTCGCGCTGATCGCCTTTGGCGCCTATCTTCTGGGCTCCATCCCTTTCGGCATGGTCATCACCCGTGTCTTCGGGCTGGGCGACCTGCGCCAGATCGGATCGGGCAATATCGGCGCCACCAATGTGCTGCGTACGGGCAACAAGCCTGCCGCACTGGCCACCCTGCTGCTGGATTCCGGCAAGGGCGCGATTGCGGTGCTGATCGCCCGTGCGCTGGCGGGTGAAGATGCGGCACAGCTGGCGGCGCTGGCCTCGTTCCTCGGGCATCTGTTCCCGGTGTTTCTGGGCTTCAACGGCGGCAAGGGCGTGGCCACCTTTCTGGGCACCCTGATCGCGCTGGCCTGGCCCGTGGGGCTGGCCTGTTGCGCCACATGGCTGGTGATGGCGCTGATCTTCCGCATCTCGTCGCTGGCGGCGCTGGCGGCGGCGGGGTCTTCCACGCTGTGGATGATCGCCCTTGGCGAAGGCCGGATGCTGCTGTTGGGCG
>Ga0154534_1166_pt2 | contig 10596 bp, 12 predicted proteins | sample RifGroF1_FD_105677 | JGI IMG/M metagenome (GOLD analysis project Ga0154534, IMG submission 105677) | Rhodobacteraceae bacterium GWF1_65_7 | reverse complement strand
GGCGACGACTACGAGCTGTGTTTCACCGCGCCCGCCGCGCGCGCTTTCGAAATCGAACAGGCGCTGGCGGCGCTCGACCTGCCGGCCACCGTGGTGGGCCAGGTGGAGGCCGAACCGGGCCTGCGTTTCGGCACGCCCGACGGCGGCGCCTGGACGCCGGCCGCGGCGGGTTACCAGCATTTCGACGGGGGCCACGCATGACGGTCGCGCCGGTCGGCATCCGCCGCCGCCTGATGAAACACCCGCTGGGCTGGCTGGCCGCGGGCTTCGGCAGCGGCTTCTCGCCCCGGGCGCCGGGCACCGTGGGCAGCGCGGCGGCTTTGCTGCCCTGGTGGTTCCTGATGAAGGACCTGCCGCTGCCGGCCTACCTGGCGGTGCTGGCGGCGGGCTTCGCCATCGGCTGCTGGGCCGCGCACTGGGTGATCCGCGAAACGAAGATCGAAGATCCTTCGCTCGTCGTCTGGGACGAATTCATCGGCATGTGGATCACCCTGCTGGCCGCACCGGCCGGCTGGCCGTGGATGCTGGCGGCTTTCGTGCTGTTCCGCCTCTTCGACATCGCCAAACCCTGGCCCGTCAGCTGGGCCGACCGGCAACTCCACGGCGGCTTCGGCGCCATGCTCGACGACGCTTTGGCCGGCGTGTATGCCCTGGCTGTGCTGCAAATCGTGGCTTTTGTTTTTTAGCCACGGATTTACGCGGATGAACGCGGATAAGAGACACGGATAAGGCGAATCTATCCGTGCGTATCCGTGTTCATCCGCGTAAATCCGTGGCAAAAAACCTCTATCCCAACACCGCCTGGACCCTGGCCCGCAGCGCGGGAACGACTTCGGCGTCGAACCAGGGGTTGTGCAGGAACCAGCCCACGTTGCGCGGGCTGGGGTGGGGCAGGGGGAAGACGCTCGGGGCGTAGTCGCGCCAGGCCTGCACGGTGTCGGTGAGGGTTTTCTTGCGGGTGTCTTTCAGGAAATAGGCCTGGGCGTACTGGCCGATCGCCAGCACCAGGCCGATGTCGGGCATCAGTGGCAGCAGGCGCGGGTGCCAGGTTTGCGCGCATTCGGGGCGTGGCGGCAGGTCGCCGGACGCGCCGCGGCCCGGGTAGCAGAAACCCATGGGCACGATGGCGATGCGCGATTCGTCGTAGAACGCCGCCTTGTCCAGGCCCAGCCAGCCGCGCAGCCGCACGCCGCTGGCGTCGTCCCAGGGAATGCCGCTGCCGTGCACCAGCGTGCCCGGCGCCTGGCCCACCACCAGCAGGCGCGCCGTGGCGCTGGCGCGCAGCACCGGGCGTGGGCCCAGCGGCAGCTTGGCCTCGCACAGGCGGCAGGCGCGGATGTCGGTGAGCAGCGTCTCGAGTTCGGTGGGCGCGCGGCGGTTCATGCGGGCGGCAGCACCTTGCCCGGGTTGAGGATACCGTCGGGGTCGAACTGCGCCTTGATGGCGCGCATCAGCGCCAGCGTGGGCGGGGTCAGCGAACGCGCCAGCAGTTCGCGCTTCACCAGGCCGATGCCGTGTTCGCCGGAAACCAGGCCGCCGAGCGCGATCACCGCATCGAATACCGACTCCAGCGCCGCGCCGGCGCGCGCGGCCTGCGAGGCATCGGCGGGGTCGTAAAGGATGTTCACGTGCAGGTTGCCGTTGCCGGCATGGCCGAAGCAGACGATGGGCAGCGATTGCGCGGCCGCGGCGCCGCGCACGGCGGCGACGAGTTCCGGAATGCGCGACACCGGCACCACCACGTCCTCGTTGATCTTGCCCGGCGCCAGCGTGCGCAGCGCCGGCGACAGCGCCTTGCGCGCGGCCCAGAGTTTTTCGCGCGCGGCCTCGTCGGCCGCGGCGCCCACGCCGAGGCAGCCCGGGCCCTGCGCGGCCTGGCGCAGCGCGGCTTCGGCGGCGTCGAGGACGGCCGCGTCGGCGTCGGCTTCGATCATGAGCAATGCGCCGGCGTCGGCGGGCAGGTCGGCGCCGCCCACCTCGCGCGCCAGGCGCACGCAGTCGCCGTCCATGAATTCGAGCATCGAGGGCGTGACCGGCTGCGCCATCAGCCGCGCGACGGCGGCCGCTGCGCTTTCCACGTCGGCGTAGAGCGCGCGCAGCGCGCGGCGCTTCGGCGCCAGCGGCGTGAGCTTGAGCGTGGCTTCGACGATCAGTGCCAGCGTGCCTTCCGAGCCGATCAGCAGGCGCGAGAGGTCGTAGCCGCTGGCGCCCTTGGTGGTGGCCGCGCCGAACTCGACCAGTTCGCCGCTGCCGGTGACGGCCTTGAGCGCCAGCACGTTGTCGCGGGTGGCGCCGTACTTCACCGCGCGCGGGCCACCGGCATTGCAGGCCAGGTTGCCGCCGACGCTGCAGAAGCCGGCGCTGGTGGGGTCGGGCGGCCAGAACAGGCCATGCGGCGCCAGCGCGGCCTGCAGTTCGCCGTTGAGCAGGCCGGGTTCCACCACGGCCACGCGGTCGCCGGGGCGGACGGCCAGCACGCGGTTCATGCGCTCGAACGACACCACCAGCGCATCCTCGCCCGGCACGCTGGCGCCGGTGGTGTTGGTGCCGCGCCCACGCGCGACGATCGGCAGCCGGTGCGCCCGGCACAGCCGGACAATGGCCTGCACCTGTGTTGCCTCCGTGGGCAAGGCCACCGCCAGCGGCAATCCCTGACGCCGCGAATTGTCATACCCGTAGGCCAACCGCTCCGCCGCATCCAGCAGCAGGCCACCCGCCGGCAGCACGGCTTGCAGCACTTCCACCACGTTCTTGGGCAGTTCGGACATGGCCTCAGTCTAGGCGATCGGGAAAGAAGTTTTTTGCCACGGATTTACGCGGATGAACGCGGTTTTTCACGGGTTAAGCCAATTGAATTGGTTCTGCTCTATCCGTGCAAATCCGCGTTCATCCGTGTCATCCGCGGTCAAAACCAAAGCTACAGGTCATCGAGGGTGAAGGCGCCGCGGTGCCATTCGAGGCCGGCGGGGGAGGCGGCCACGATGTCGAAGCGACAGGGCGTGTCGGCCAGGGCCGGGTGGCGCTGCAGCCAGGCGCGGGCGGCGAGGGCGATGCGACGGCATTTGCGGCGGTCCACCGAGGCCAGGCCGCCGCCGTAGCGGTCGTCGGCGCGGTAGCGCACTTCCACGAAGGCGACCGTGTCGCCGTCGCGCATCACCAGGTCGAGTTCGCCGAAACGGTAGTTGACGTTGCGGGCGATCAGCCGCAGGCCTTCGCCCTCCAGCAGGCGGCGCGCGGCCTCTTCGGCCGCGTCGCCGGTGGCGCGCTTTTCAGGGCGTGCCGGCATCGGGCAGCAGCGCGCCGTCCGGCGCCGGACGGGGGCGGCCACCGCTGAACACGGCCCAGGCCGGCTTGCGCAGCACCTGGCCCACCGGGTCGAGCTGCAGTTCGCCGGTGGCGCCACGCACCTGGGCGCCCGGGTCGGACACCAGTTGGTCGAGGTAACCCGCCAGGCGCCAGGCGTCCACGCCGAAGGCGAACAGGCGGGCGCCGCCGCCCTGCGCGCTGGGCAGGGTGTCGCCGATGGTGTCGGGGTCGGGCAGGCCGCCGCGCAGGCCGATCAGCCAGGGCAACTCGGGGTATTCGATGCCGTCGAGTTCCACGTCCATGCGCAGGTTCGCGCCCGAGAGGATCAGCGAGGTGGCGACGCGCGGCACGTCCACCAGGCCGGCGGGTTCCACCTGGCTCGACAGCAGGCGCGCCTGCGCGGCCTTCAGCGCCAGGAACAGCGCGTCAGGTCGCAGGCCGGCCGTGGCCTGCTGCAGCGCCGGCACGTAATCGGGGTTGCTCTCGTCCACCGTGACTTCGCCGATGACCTCGCCGCCGCGCTCCTTCAGGCGCTCGCGGAAGCTGGCCAGCGCACGGCGGGCGTTTTCGTCGGCCTGGGTCACCACCAGCACCCGGCGCAGGCCGCGCTCGAGCAGGCGGTCGGCGGCGGCGATGCCTTCGTCCTCGGGCGCCAGCGCGAAGCTGGCGCTGCCCGGCGGCGGCGGCACGGTGCCGCGGTTGAGCGCGACCGCCGGCAGCACCAGCTGCGGCGAACCGAACAGCGCATTCACCTCGTCGCGGCTGAGCGGGCCGAGGATCATCTGGGCGCCGTCGGCGCTGGCCTTTGCCAGGGCCTCGGCCACGCCGCCGGCGGCGCCTGTGTCGTAGAAGCGCAGCTCCGGGCGGCGGCGGTGTTCGGCGTAGTAACCGGCCAGCACGCCGTCGCGCACCGGGGTACCGGCAGCGGCGAGCGGACCGCTCAGCGGCAGCAGCACGGCCAGGCGCTCGGGCGGGCGGTAGCCGTCGGCTTCGGCGGGCGGCAGCGTGTCGAGCCCGGGCGCCGAGGCGCCGCGGTCGTAGGGACGCGGCAGCGGCAGGCCCCGCTGGCCCAGCGCGCGGCCGGCGAAGGCGTAGAGCGGGTGGCCCACCGGCAGCGCGGCGCTGTTGGCGGCGAGGCCGGCATCGGTTTCAGCGGCCAGCAGGCGTTCGATGCGGCGGGCGTTGTCCACGCGTTCGCTGCGACCCAGTCGCGCGTCAAGGAAGGCCAGCTCGCCCGCGGCCTCGAAGCCGCGGCCCGCGGCCTGCAGCGCGGCGGCGCGCAAGGAATGCCAGCGTTCGCGCAGCGCGGCGGGCACCGCGTCGGCCGGGCGGGCGAGCAGGGCCAGCGCCTGTTCGGCGCGGCCGGCTTCGACCTGCAACTGCGCGCCGATCAGGTCGTGGCGCCAGGTGTCGCTGCCCTCGAGCTTGCGGCGGTTGGACTGCGACCAGGCCGCGCGCATCTGCTCCGGTTCGCCGGCCAGGCGCGCCTGTTCGGCGGCCTGCAGCCAGGCACGGTCGCGCGCGCTGCCGCGGCCGGCTTCAGCCACCTGCGTCCAGGCCTGCGCGGCTTCCGCGTGCTGGCCGGCTTCGGCCAGCTGTTCGGCGGAGCGCTGGGGCGCGCTGGGCTCGCTCTGCACCGACACGCTGGCGCAGCCGGCGGTCAGGGCAAGGGCAAGCAGCAGGGGGGCGGTTCGCAGCATGGTCGGGGTCCGGGTGGGATGCCGCGTAAGATGATACCCGGTGCACAAGGAGGGCGCGGTCATGGCGACGACACAGGCAGGGGCGCTTTACGTGGTGGCGACGCCGATCGGCAACCTGGGCGACCTGACGACCCGCGCGCGCGAGGTCCTGGGCGCCGTGGACGCGATCTGCGCCGAGGACACCCGGCATACGCGCCAGCTGCTGGGCGCGCTCGGCATCGAGCGGCCGCTGCTGGCGCTGCACGAACACAACGAGGCCGAGATGGCCTGGAAACTGGTGGAGCGCCTGAAGGCCGGCGACCGCCTGGCGCTGGTGTCCGACGCCGGCACGCCGCTGGTCAGCGACCCCGGCTACCGGCTGGTGCGCGAAGTGCGCGCCGCGGGCCTGAAGGTGGTGCCGGTGCCCGGCGCCTGCGCCGCCATCGCGGCGCTGTCGGTGGCCGGCATCCCCAGCGACCGCTTCTGCTTCGAAGGTTTCCTGCCGGCGAAATCCTCGGCCCGGCGCGAGCGCCTGGCGGCGCTGTCGCGTGAACCTCGCACGCTGGTGTTCTACGAAAGCTCACACCGCATCGAAGAAAGCCTGGCCGACCTGGTGGCGATGTTCGGACCCGGGCGCGAGGCGGTACTGGCGCGCGAGCTCACCAAGCTGTTCGAAACGGTGCTGGGCGACACCTTGGGCGGTATCGCGGAACAGGTGGCCGCCGACGAAAACCAGCGCAAGGGCGAATTCGTGCTCATCGTGCGCGGCTGCGAGGACGACGGCGAGGCGAAGCTGCTCGAGGGCCAGCGCCTGTACGCCAAGCTGGCCGAACACCTGAAACCCTCGCTGGCCGCGAAGCTCGCGGCCGACATCAGCGGTGCGCCGCGCAAGGCGCTTTACGGAGGTGGTGAATGAGGAAGGGCCTTGCGATCGTGGGTGTGTTGCTGCTGTCGGCCTGCGCCGGCACCCAGAGCACGCGCGTCGGCGCCGAGATGATCCTGCCGCCGCAGGCGCCGCAGATGAAGATGCAGTCGCAGGAACTGTTCCTGATGGCCTCGCACCTCAACCCGGACGTTTTGCCGGACTATCCCGCCGACCTGCTCGCCGAGGGTCCCGAACAGGCCACCGTTTGCGCGGAACTGGTGGTGGACGAAAACGGCGTGGTCGTGTGGACGGCGCCGCTGCGCGCCGGCCCGCAGTGCCCGCCGGAGGCGCTGCCGGCGCTGGCGCCGTTCGAACGCGCGGTGGAGCAGGCGGTGCGCCGCTGGCAGTTCACCGCCGCGGCCGTGTGCACTTTCCCGCCCGGCGTCGAGAAGAACGACGACTGCGCTGGCGAAGGCGTCGTGGAGAAAACCGTGCCGCTGCGCATGGCCTTCGTCTTCGACTTCAGCCGCAGCGAGCGCCGGGGCCGGTTTTCCAGCGCCTCCGGCCGCTGAACGGCGTCGCGGCCCGGCTGTGAGACAATCCCCGGTGGCGGAGCCGGCCAAGACAGTCGCGTCGCAGCAATGCGCCGAGGAAAGTCCGGGCTCCACAGAGCAGGGTGCCAGGTAACGCCTGGGCGGCGTGAGCCGACGGAAAGTGCAACAGAAAACAAACCGCCGAACGGCCCGCAAGGGTGCGTGGTAAGGGCGAAACGGTGGGGTAAGAGCCCACCGCCCGGGGGGACAACGCCCCGGGGCACGGCAAACCCCACCCGGAGCAAGACCAAATAGGGGTGCTATGGCATGGCTCGTGCCGCACCCGGGTTGGTTGCTTGAGGCCTGCGGTGACGCAGGTCCCAGAGGAATGACTGTCCACGACAGAACCCGGCTTAGCGGCCGGCTCCGCCACTTCCTCTCCCTTTTGCGCAGTCGGCCCCGCCCCGGGGCCCGGCCGGGCCGCGCCCGGCGCCGGCCGGCCAGCGCCCCGGGCTTTGGGATGTGTTTCACGCTTCCGGATCAAATCCATGTGAAACAAGACTTGCCGAATGGTTCTTAAACAAGACTCTCAAGTATCGCGCAAGGTCTTGATCCACTTAGCGAATTTCCCCTGATTTTGTCCTTGACACCCCATAGGGGCAGGTCTAACGTGGACATCAGAGGGAAATCCGGGTTTTTCGTGGGTTTGGGTGGATAAGGACTGATCCGTAGCGATGTTCCAGGGCGAAACCGCGATCACGATCGACGACAAGGGCCGGCTGGCGATCCCAACCGCCGTCCGCGACGTCGTGGCGCGCGCCGGGAACCGCCTGGTCGTCACCTACAACCCCTACGAAACCGGCTGCCTGTGGCTGTACCCGGAAGCGGCGTGGGAAACCGTGCGCGACCAGGTGATGGCCATGCCCAACGTCAAGAAGGTCGTGCGCAACCTGCAGCTGAAGCTGGTGGGCTCCGCCACGATCGTCGAGCCCGACGGCAATGGCCGCGTGACGCTGCCGGCCAGCCACCGCCACGCCGCGGGCCTCGAGAAGAAAGCCGTGCTGCTCGGCATGGGCGGCAAGTTCGAATTGTGGAGCGAGCAGGCGCACCTCGCGCAGATCCGTCAGACCATCGGGGAAGACGAGATCAGCGAGGACATGCTCGACCTCAGGCTGTGACGGGCGTGGCCGGGATGCGGGAACAGTCGCAGCCCAGCCATCTCCCGGTGATGTACGCCCAGGTGCTGGAAGGCCTGCGCGTGCTGGGGAATGGCAGGTACCTCGATGGCACCTTCGGTCGCGGCGGCCATGCGCGCGGGGTGCTCGACCGGCTGGGGCCGGATGGACGGCTGTTGGTGATGGACAAGGACCCGGAAGCGATCGCCACCGCCCACGCGCTTTTCGGCGCGGACGGGCGCGTCGCCGTCTACCGCGGCTCCTTCGCCGACCTCGCCAGCTGGGAAGAAACCGCGCCGGGGCTGGATGGCGTGCTGTTCGACCTCGGCGTGTCCTCGCCCCAGCTCGACGTCGCCGAGCGCGGCTTCAGCTTCGGCAAGGACGGCCCGCTGGACATGCGCATGGACCCGGACTCGGGCGAAAGCGCCGCCAACTGGCTGGCCCGCGCCGACGAGCGCGAGATCGCCGACGTGCTGTGGACCTACGGCGAGGAAAAGCTCAGCCGCAAGATCGCCCGCACCATCGTCGCGCGCCGCGACGAAACGCCGCTGCTGCGCACCGCCCAGCTGGCCGAGCTGATCGCTTCGGTCGTGGGCCGCGGCGACAGCAAGATCCACCCGGCCACCCGCAGCTTCCAGGCCATCCGCATCTTCATCAACCGCGAGCTCGAGGATCTCGAGCGCGGGCTCGACGCCGCGCTGGCGCGGCTCAAGCCCGGCGGCCGGCTGGCGGTGATCAGCTTCCATTCGCTGGAAGATCGCATCGTCAAGCAGTTCATCCAGCGCCACGCCAAGGCGCCCCCGGGCAACCGCCGCATGCCGGTGGAGGTGGCGTTCACGCCCGACCTGCGCGACCTCGGCGGTGCCATGCGCGCCACGCCGGAAGAAACCGCCCGCAACCCGCGCGCCCGCAGCGCCGTGCTGCGCGTGGCCGAGAAGCTGCCGGCGGGAGGCGCGGCATGAGCCTGCGCCATTTCCTGCTGCTGGTGCTCTCGGTGGCCGTCATCGCCAGCGCCATCGGCGTGGTCTGGTCGCGGCACCAGCACCGCCAGGCCTACATCGCGCTGAGCACGCTGGAAAACGAGCGCGACGAGCTCAACATCGAATTCGGCCGGCTGCAGCTCGAGCAGGCCACCTGGTCGGAGGCCAACCGCATCGAGCAGGTGGCCGGTACGCGCATCGGCATGAAGTTCCCGACCGACGAAGACATCGTGGTGCTGCAGCCATGAGCGCGCGCAGCAACTACAGCCCGCGCAACCGCCTGCTGGTGGTCGGTGGCATCCTGGGCGCCTGCTTCATCGTGCTGGTGGCGCGTGCCGCGCACCTGCAGGTGATCAGCGAGGAGTTCTACCAGCAGCAGGGCGACGCGCGTTTCCTGCGCGAAATCCCCATCGCCACTTCGCGCGGCATGATCACCGACCGCAACGGCGAGCCGCTGGCGGTGTCGTCGCCGGTGGAGTCGATCTGGGCCAACCCGAAGGAGCTGCTGCAGCACCCGGACCGCCTGCCGGCCCTGGCTTCGGCACTCAACATCCCACTCGACCTGCTCACCCGCCGCGTGTCCGAGCGCGCCGACAAGGAGTTCGTCTACCTCAAGCGCCACCTGAACCCGGACATCGCCGCCGGCATCACCGAGCTTGGTATCCCGGGCGTGTACGCGCAGCGCGAGTTCCGCCGCTTCTACCCGCACGGCGAGGTGATGGCGCACGTGCTGGGCTTCACCAACATCGACGACATCGGCCAGGAAGGCCTGGAGCTGGCCTTCAACGACTGGCTCACCGGCAAGGAAGGCAGCCAGCGCGTCATCCGCGACCGCCGCGGCCGCATCGTCGAAAACGTGGACCTGGTGGAGGCCGCCGAGCCGGGCAAGGACCTGGCGCTGTCCATCGACCGCCGCATCCAGTACCTGGCCTACCGCGAGCTCAAGGCCGCGCTGGTGGAAACCGGCGCCACCAGCGGCTCGGTGGTGGTGCTGGACGTGCCCACCGGCGAAGTGCTGGCCATGGTGAACCTGCCGTCCTACAACCCCAATTCGCGCGTCGGCGCCGACGCCGAGTCGCGCCGCAACCGCGCGGTCACCGACGTGGTCGAGCCGGGCTCGGTGATGAAGACGCTCACCATCGCGGCGGCGCTGGAAGCGGGCAAGTTCACCGCCGATTCGCTGGTCGAAACGGCGCCGGGCTACATCGGACTGCCGGGTGGCTACCAGGTCCGCGATTTCCGCAACTACGGCACGCTCACCGTCACCGGCATCCTGACCAAGAGCTCGAACGTCGGCGCCATCAAGGTGTCGAACGAGCTCACCGCCGAGCACCAGTACGACATGTACACGCGCTTCGGCCTGGGCCAGCGCAGCGGCAGTGGCTTCCCCGGCGAACTGGCTGGCGTGCTGCCGGCGCCGAATCGCTGGGGCCCGACCGAAAAGGCCACCATTTCCTACGGCTACGGCCTGTCGGTGACGCCGCTGCAGCTGGCGCGCGCCTACGCCGCCGTCGGCAACCAAGGTCGGCTGATGGAGCCGACCTTCGTGAAGGGTGGCGCGGGCGAGGGCACGCAGGTCGTCGACCCGGCCATCGCGAAGCAGCTGATGGGCATGCTCGAGACCGTGATCGGGCCCGAGGGCACCGCGCGCCGCGCGGCCGTGCTGGGCTACCGCGTGGCCGGCAAGACCGGCACCTCGCGCAAGGCCGCCGGCGGTGGTTACGCCGCCAAGCGCTACGCCGCGGTGTTCGTGGGCCTGGTGCCGGCCAGCCAGCCGCGTTTCGCCATGGCCGTGGTCATCCACGAGCCGCAGGGCCTGGAATACGGCGGCGGCGCGGTGTCGGCGCCGGTGTTCCACCGGGTCATGGACGGCGCGCTGCGCCTGATGGACGTGCCGCCGGACAACATCGAGCAGTGGTTTGCCGCCCAGGCCAAGGCCAAGGCGGCGACGCCGGTGGCAGTGGCGCCGGCCCCGCCCGCGACCGTTCCCGCGGGAGGTGCGCCGTGACCCGCGCCATGCCGCTGCACGCGCTGCTGCGCGGCATCGCCACGCCGCCG
>Ga0154534_1069_pt3 | contig 10603 bp, 6 predicted proteins | sample RifGroF1_FD_105677 | JGI IMG/M metagenome (GOLD analysis project Ga0154534, IMG submission 105677) | Rhodobacteraceae bacterium GWF1_65_7 | reverse complement strand
TGCCGCACGAAGCCATAGACCATGCTGAGCCCCAGCCCGCTGCCCTTGCCCACGGGTTTGGTGGTGAAGAAGGGTTCGAACATGCGGCTGCGTGTCAGCTCGTCCATGCCTTCGCCGGTGTCAGAGACGGTGATGCACAGATAGGGGCCGGATTTCGGCTGTGCCGGATCATCGGGTGCCGGGTCTGGCAGGGTGACATTGCGGGTGGCAATGCGCAGGCGGCCGCCCTGCGGCATGGCATCGCGCGAGTTGACGCAGAGGTTGAGCAGGGCGTTTTCGAACATGGGGGCATCAATCTGCACCGGCCATGCCTCGGGCGAGAGATCAAGTTCCAGCGCGATTTCCGCCGTCAGCGCCCGCGACAGCAGCGGCTGCATCTCCACCACAAGGCCGTTCAGATCGGTCAGCTTGGGCGAAAGCGGCTGTTTGCGGGCGAAGGCCAGCAGGCGGCTGGTGAGTTCTGCCGCCTTTTCAGAGGCGCGCAGGATGTTGTCGACCATGCTGCGGGCGGCGCCGTCGGGCACCATGCCATCCAGCAGCAGATCGGCATTGCCAAGGATCACCATCAGAAGATTGTTGAAATCATGCGCCACACCGCCTGTCAGCTGGCCTATGGCATCCAGCCGCTGCGACTGGCGCAGCTGTTCTTCCAGGGCCTTCTGGCGCGACAGATCGACCATGCTGCCGATGATGGTGCGCACAGTGCCATCGGCATCGCGGCGGATCACGGCGCGTTCGCTGACCGGCACATACTGGCCATCGGCGCGGCAGAACCTGTATTCGGTGTTCCAACCCTCGGCATCGCCGTCAGTGGCGGCATCTATCAGCCCCAGCACGGCGTCGCGGTCATCGGGATGGATGTTATCGGCCCAGAAGCTGCGGGGGTGGCCCCCCGCCATCCCCGGATGGCCGAACTGGCTGGTCAGCCCTTCGCTGACCCAGGTGAGGCCGGTGGCATAATCGCGTTCGAAGATCACGTCGCTGGTGGCCTGGGCGACGATGCGGAAGCGTTCCACCGCGCGGCGCTGTTCGGTCACATCCAGCTCTGTCACCAGAAGGCGGCCATGCTGGCCTTCGGGCATCAGCAGGCGCACCAGAACATCCGTCCACCGCCCGTCATTGCGGCGGAAGCTGTGCAGGTTTTCAAACAGCGGTTCATCGCGGAACAGCGACAGCAGATGCTGGCGGAACGAGGCGCGGACCCCGGCGGTCTGCGGTCCGGCCGAGAAAAACGCCTGCAGGGTTGCGCGATCCGGGGCGCCGTGGATTTCCAGTGCGGCGCGGTTCACATCCAGAACGCGGACCAGCTGAAGGGTTTCGGTGATGAAATCGGGGTTGGCATCCAGCCAGGCGTCGTAATCGGTGACGCCGCTGGCCTTGATGTCGCTGATCCGGTCCAGAATACCGGAGACGTCTTCTTCCCAGACAGAGACCGGCAGCAGATCGAACAGGGTGCGGTAGCGCAGTTCGTTTTCGCGCAGGCGGTCGCGGTCGGCGGTGCGTTCGAAGGCCAGGCGCACGAATTCGCCCACGCGGCGCAGCAGGGCGATTTCTTCGGCGGTGGGGGCGCGGGGCGTGCGGTAGTAGAAGGCGAAGGTGGCCAGGCAGCGCCCTGACGAATCCACCACCGGCAGCGACCAGCAGGCCATCAGCCCGTGTTGCGCCGCCAGATCGCGGTAATCGGCCCAGAGCGGATCGGTGGCGATGTTTTCGACAACCACCAGCTGCTGCCGATGGGCCGCCGTGCCGCAGGAGCCCTGGTGTTCACCGATGCGCATCCCGGTGATGGCCGAGGTATATGCGGCAGGCAGGCCGCCGCCGAACATATCGGTCATCACGCCTTCGGGCGAGATGAGGATGATCGAGGTGATGGCATCGGCTAGGATGGCATCGACTTCGGCGCAGATGGTTTCCAGCATTTCCGACAGTGGCCTGTCGGTGCTGACCATGCGCAGAATGTCGATCTCCAGCCGTTGCACCGCCGATTCCCGGGTGCGGGCCTGTTCGATTTCGTGCTGATTCTGGATGTCGATCGCCATGCCATACCAGCGTGACACCGTGCGGTCGGGGTTCAGATGCGGCCTTGTATCCACCAGATACATGCGCCAGCCGCCCTTCGCCGCGCTCCATAACCGGACAGAGGCGCGAAAGCGCATCTTGCGGGTGATGGCTTCCTGCCAGGCGTCATACAGCGCCAGCCGGTCCTGGGGATGGATCGCCTCGATCCAGCCGCCTTCGGCAATATCTTCGGGGGTGAGGCCAGTGTTGCGGGCAAATTCGGCGCTGATCCATTCCACCCGGCCATCGCGGCGGGCGGTCCAGACCACATGCGGCATGGCCTCTGCCATTTCCAGCTGGGCGGGATGCAGGGGGGCAGGCAGGGTTGCCACATCAGTATCCGGCGGTTGCATGGGCGGCTTCTCCTTCTGGGTTTCTGCCGCGGACGCTGGCCGGGCCGGGGCCGAGGCGGGTGCCCGCGGCAGGGTCAGATTGGCAATTCCGATCATAACCCTGCCGGGATGGAAAGGAAACGATATGAGTTTGCGCAGTTTTCGCACGATTCGCCATTTCGGATCGTCCGCTTTCGTGTCACCCTCCACAACCGGGACGTGACTTTTCTGACGGCAGTAACCGATGTTTCGCAAGATTGATCTCGCTTCTTACCGGATCGCGGCGATCTATTGCGCTGCGGGGCTGGTCTATATCTGGCTGTCCGACTGGATCGTGGTCGGGGAGCGGTCGCCCGATTGGCGGCCCGGCATCGAAACGCTGAAGGGATCGCTGTTCGTGATCGCCTCGGCGGTGCTGATCGCCTGGCTGGCCCGGCGGGAGATGCGGCATTTCGACAATGCGCTGCGCGTTTCCCATGCTGCACAGAGGATGGAGGCGCTGGGGCGGATCACCAGCGGGGTGGCGCATGATTTCAACAACCTGCTGACGCTGGTCATCAGCAATGCCGAAATCCTGGAGCAGGAGCTGGCAGATCAGCCGGAGCAGCGCGCCTGCGCGGCCTCCATCCTGTCGGCGGGGGAACGCGGGGCGCAGCTGGTGACCCATCTTCTGACCTTTGCGCGGGAACGCCCGGCGCGGCTGGTCGAGATGGATATCGGCGAACGGATTGCTGCCCTGCACCCGATTCTGGAGCGATCGGCCGGGGCGGGGGTGAGCGTGTCTTTTGTGCCGCCGGAGGTGCCGATCCGGGTTCTGTCGGATCTGGCGCAGCTGGATGCGGCGGTGCTTAATCTGGTGATAAATGCCCGCGATGCCATGCCCGCCGGGGGGATGTGCGGATCACGGCGGATGTTGTGATGATCCAGGATGCGGATGCGCGGCAATTGCAGCTGATGCCGGGGGATTATGGGGTGATTTCGGTATCGGATGCCGGAACCGGCATGACGCCCGAAGTGGCCCGCAAGGCGTTTGAGCCGTTTTTCACCACCAAGGAACCCGGCAAGGGCACGGGGCTGGGGCTGAGCAGTGTCTATGGCTTTCTGCGGCAATGTGGCGGCCTGGCCCGCATCAACAGCCGCCCGGGGCATGGCACGACCGTGCAACTTTATTTTCCGCTGAACCCGTCACAGCCACATTCAAGCTGTAATTCCGCCGCAAAGCCTTGTGCCTTTCGCATCGAGGACACAGATCGCAATGGTACTGGCAAAGGGACAGCCCGGTGCCTTGCGCTTTACTGCCCTGTTGACGCGAGGAGGGATCATGCCAAGATACAGAACCCTGCATCTTGACGATGAGGCGGGCCGCCTGCGGGCCCTGCGCCGTTACGATGCTTTGGATACCGCCCCGGAGGCAGGATTCAACGAGCTGGTGGCGCTGGTGCGCCGCATTTTCGGGACGCGGATTGCCGCGATTTCGCTGATTGATGAAAATCGTCAGTGGTTCAAGGCCATCGAGGGGCTTGATGCGACCGAGACGCCGCGTTCCATCGCGTTTTGCGATCACACTCTGCGCGGGGCGGGGGCCATGGCGGTGCCGGATGCACAGCTGGACCCGCGGTTCGTGGAAAACCCGCTGGTCACCGATGCGCCGGGCCTGCGCTGCTATCTGGGGGTGCCGCTGACCACGCCGGATGGTTACAACGTGGGCACGATCTGCACGCTGGATACCGACCCGCGCCCGTTTACCCCGGAAGAATGTGCGCTGCTGGAAGGGATCGGCCGGCTGGCGGTTTCCATGCTGGAAATGCGGCAGGCGGTGCGTCTTGATGCGCTGACCGGGGCAAAATCGCGCCGGGGCTTTGAACAGCTGCTGGAGGTCGCGCTGCTGGACCGGGCGATGACCGGGCCGCATACGCTCGTGATGCTGGATATTGATTACTTCAAGGCGGTGAACGATGATTTCGGCCATCTGACCGGCGATCTGGTGTTGCGGCGTGTGGCGGAGACGATTGCAGCCCATGCGCGGCCAGAGGATGCCTTGGGTCGGCTGGGCGGTGAAGAGTTCGGGCTTTTGCTGAAGGGCCTGCCGCAGGCAGCGGCAACGCGGGTGGCGGAACGGGTGCGCAGTGCGGTATCGGCGCTGAGCCTGCCCGAACTGCGGGGACGGAGGGTGACTGTCAGCCTTGGGCTGGCGGAATTGCAGGCCGGATGGAAGATCGACGACTGGATCAGCCGGGCTGACAATGCGCTGTATGTGGCCAAGCGGGCAGGACGCAATCGCATTGCGCCCGCCGCCTGAGCCTTTGATATGCAGCTGAACGGGAAAGGCTGAGACGATGAATACCAATAGCCCCACGCAGAAGGGGGAGGCCGCCGGCCCGGACCGTTCAGGCCGCAAGACCGCACCGCCGGGCACGCGCGTTCTGATTCTGGATGATGACCAGCTGGTGGCGGATGTGATCGGGCGCGCTTTGCGCAGCCTGGGATGCGAAACCGAAACGGCGCTGGCGCCTTCGGCGTTCTTTGCCGCGCTTGGCAGTTTCAGCCCGACCCATCTGGTGATCGACCTGTTCATGCCCGAGATGGACGGGCTTGCGGTATTGCACCGTCTGGCAGAGCTGGGCTGCGATGCGCGGATCATCGTCACCAGCGGGCATGAGGTCCGGCTTCTGGAATCCATGCGCCAATCGGCGCGGGCGCTGGGGCTGGATGTGATCGGGCGGCTGGAAAAGCCGTTCCGCATGGCGCGGCTGGCCGATCTGATGGCGCAGCAGGAAGATTCTGCAGAGGCACAGGCGGCGCAACCCCTGCGGGAGGATGTGGTGCCCGCGCCGTTGCGTGGCCCGCAGGCCCTAGCAGTGGTGCAGGATGCCTTGGCGGCACCTTTGCCCGATCTTGCGGATCTGGGGGGCGACCCGCTGGCGATTGATTTCGTGACGGGGCTGGCCACAGGGCAGTTGCAGCTTTACCTGCAGAACAAGGTCAGCTGTTCCACCCGCAGCGTAGTGGGCCACGAGGCGCTGGTGCGCTGGTATCACCCGGAAAAGGGCATTGTGCCGCCTGCGCAGTTCGTGCCCGAAATCGAGGCGCGCGGTCTGGAGCATCTGCTGGCGCGGCATATGCTGGAGCTGGCGATGTCGCATTTGTCGCGCCATGGTGCCGGGCTGCATATGTCGGTGAACGTGTCGCTGGCAACTTTTCGGATGGCAAGCTTTCGGCAGACGCTGAGCGCGTTGCGCGAGCGGTATGATATCGCGCCGGAACGCATCATCCTGGAGCTGACGGAAACCGGCACGAGCGAGATCCTGCCATCGGATATTGATACGCTGACCCGGCTGCGTCTGGATGGCTATCAACTGGCGATCGACGATTTCGGGATCGGCATGTCGTCCTTGCAGCGGCTGGTGCAGCTGCCGTTTTCCGAAGTGAAGATCGACCGCATGTTCGTGCGCGATATCACCCAGTCGGAAGAGGCGCGCAAGATCGTGACGGCGATCATCGCCATGGCGCGGGCGCTGGGGATGCAGGTCACGGCCGAAGGGGTGGAGGATGCGGCCACGCTGAAGATTCTGGCGGATCTGGGCTGTGATCTGGCGCAGGGATACTATCTGGGGCGGCCCTTCCCGGCCGAGGCGCAACCGGCCCGCTGATCGCGCGGCTTTGTCGCAGATCGGGGTAATTTGGTTGAATTTTCAGCAGCCTGGGCTTTGGTGCCCAGATGCACAACGCTTGCGCATCGCGCTTGCTTGACAAACCACGGGACGTTTAATAGCCGAACGGTTGGATATTTATCTGGCTGAGGTCATGGGACGCAAAAAGGTTATCGACCGCGAAAAGACGATGCAGGCCATCGAAACGGTCGTGCGTCAGCATGGGCTGGCGGGGCTGACCATCGATGCCGTCGCCAAAGAGGCGGGCATCAGCAAATCCAGTGTGCTGTATGATTTCAGCAGCAAGAACGCCCTGCTGGCCGCCTTTCTGCGCAGCCGGATGGAAACGAAGCGCGCGGCGATTGCCGATGCCTGCGCGCAGGGCGGCTGGAGCGAAGATGCCTGGCTGAAAGGCCTGCTGGATCACATCCAGACCGCGCCTTCCGAAGAAGATATGGCAATCGCCATGATCGTGGCTGCCGGGACCGGCAGCAGTGATGAATGTCGCAAGATATTCACCGAAACCGTTTCTGAAGACATGGCAAAGGTTGCCGGGCAAAGCGCAAGGCCAAGGGCCGCGATGCTGGCCTATCTGGCGGCCTATGGCCTGATGTCGATGGAATATTTCGGCTTTCACAGTTTCCCGCCCGCGCAGCGGAACCAGATCTTGCAAGATATCGGCTGGCTGATGACGGCCAGCCCCTCTGACACCACTCCTCCGACCTCCTGACGACGGGCTCCTTTATGAAACAGCTTCTTCTTTCCAGCGTGATCGCCGTGTCTTTTGGCCTTGTTGCACCGGCTGCGCTGGCGCAGCAGGGCGAGATGCCGCCTGCGGCCGTCAGCTTTGTTGAAATGACACCGATGCCGCTGCCGGTTATCAATGAACTGCCGGGCCGGGTTTCTGCGACGCGGCAGGCCGAAGTGCGGCCGCGCATCAGCGGTATCGTGCTGGAGCGGGTGTTCGAACAGGGCAGCATCGTGAAGGCAGGCGATGTGCTCTACCGCATCGACCCGGCGCAATACCGCGTGCGGGTGGCCAGTGCCGAAGGCGCGCTGGCCAAGGCGCGGGCGGCACAGATGAATGCGCGCGATCAGGAACGCCGGGCGCAGCAACTGCGGGATCGCAACATCACCGCCAATGTCGATCTGGAAAATGCGACCACCACGCTGATGCAGGCGGATGCGGATGTGACGATTGCCGAAGCCGCCCTAGCCGAAGCGAAGCTGAACCTGGACTACACCGAGGTGACGGCGCCGATTTCGGGGGTGATCGGCCGCGCGCTGGTGACAGAGGGGGCGCTGGTTTCGGCGCAGACAGAAGTGCTGGCCACGATCCAGCAGCTGGACCCGGTTTATGTGGATTTCACGCAATCGTCGTCGGCGCTGCTGAAACTGCGGCGGGCGCTGGCAGCGGGCGAACTGGTGGCGACTGCCCCGAACGAGGCGCAGATGCGGCTGCTGTTCGATGATGGGTCGGAATATGATCAGCCGGGCCGCCTGCTGTTTTCCGAGGCGACGGTGGATGCGCTGACCGGGCAGGTGACGCTGCGGGGCGAGTTTCCGAACAGCGCGGGCGATCTGCTGCCGGGGCTGTATGTGCGGGTAGCCGTTGAACAGGCGATCCGCAGGGATGCGCTTTCCGTGCCGCAGATGGCGGTGCAGCGTGATGCGCAGGGCAATGCCATGGTCTATGTGATCGGCGCCGAAAACAAGGTTCAGGCTCGGCCGGTGGTGCTTGGCACCTCTGTCGGTGCGACCTGGATCGTGGAAAGCGGGCTGCAGGCCGGCGACAAGGTGGTGGTGGAAGGGGCGCAGAAAATGATCCCCGATGCGGTGGTGGTGCCGGAGCCCTGGCAGGCGCCGCAGGCCGCGGCCAACTGAGGAACGCAAGCTGATGGCACAATTCTTTATTCTGCGCCCGGTTCTGGCCTGGGTCATTTCTATCTTCATCATCATCGCGGGGCTGGTGGCCCTGCCGCAGATGCCGGTTGCGCAATATCCCAGCGTGGCGCCGCCGCAGATTTCGGTGAGCACGGTCTATACCGGGGCCACGCCGGAAGAGATCTTTCGCAGCGTCGCCCAGCCCATCGAGGAAGAGCTGAACGGCGTCGAGGGGATGCTGTATTTCGAATCTTCGGCCAGCGCCTCGGGTGCGGTGTCGATCACGGCAACTTTCGCCCCGGGCACCGATACGGCAGCGGCACAGGTGGATGTGCAGAATGCCGTCCGCCGGGTGGAACCGTTGCTGCCGCAGGCGGTGGTGGATCAGGGCATCCAGGTGGAAGAGGCCGGGGCAGGCTTTCTGATGGTGGTCTCGCTGACCTCAGAGGATGGCAAGCTGGATGCATCGGAGCTGGGCGATTACATCAACCGCAACGTGGTGGGTGAAATCCGGCGGATCGACGGCGTGGGTTCGGCGCAGGTGTTTTCGGCCGAACGGGCGCTGCGGATCTGGATTGATCCGGCCAAGATGACCGGGCTTAACCTGACCACGGCAGATGTGCTGGCCGCGATCCGGGCGCAGAATGCGCAGGTGGCGGCGGGTGCCATCGGGGCTGACCCCAATCCGCTGACCACGCAGCTGACGGCCAGCGTGCTGATCAAGGGACAGCTGAGCAGCATCGAGGAATTCGAGCGTATCGTGCTGCGCGCCAACCCCGACGGGTCGCTGGTGCGGTTGTCGGATGTGGCGCGGGTAGAGATCGGTTCGGAAAACTATGCCTTTGCCACGCAGCTGAACAATCAGCCGACGGCGGCCATCGGGGTGCAGCTGTCCTCCACCGGCAATGCCATGGCGACCTCGGGGGCCATCGAGGCGAAGCTGGAGGAGCTGTCGCGCTTCTTCCCCGGCGGTCTGCGCTACGACATTCCTTATGACACCTCGCCCTTTGTGGAGGCGTCGATTGAAAAGGTGGTGCATACGCTGATCGAGGCCATGGTTCTGGTTTTCGTGGTGATGTTCCTGTTCCTGCAGAATTTCCGCTATACGGTGATCCCCACGATCGTGGTGCCGATCGCCCTGCTGGGCACCATTTCGGTGATGCTGGTGGCGGGATTTTCCATCAACGTGCTGACCATGTTCGCGATGGTTCTGGCCATCGGGATTCTGGTCGATGACGCCATCGTGGTGATCGAAAACGTCGAACGGATCATGGCGCAGGAAGGGCTGGGGCCGAAAGAGGCCACGCAGAAGGCCATGGGCCAGATCACCGGGGCCATCATCGGCATCACGCTGGTTCTGGCGGCGGTGTTCATTCCCATGGCGTTCTTTCCGGGGGCCACGGGCATCATCTATCGCCAGTTCGCGCTGACCATGGTGGTGTCTATCCTGTTCTCGGCCTTCCTGGCGCTGACGCTGACGCCTGCGCTTTGCGCCACCTTCCTGAAGCCGATCAAGGGGCATCATGAAAAGCGCGGCTTCTTCGGCTGGTTCAACCGGGCCTTTGACCGGCTGACCGAACGCTATAGCCGGGGTGTGGCGCTGGTGTCGCGCCGGGCGGTGCTGATGATGGTGGTCTATCTGGTGATCGTGGCGGCCACCGCCATGGGCTTTGTGCGGCTGCCCACCAGTTTCCTGCCGAACGAGGATCAGGGCTTCATCATTGCCGATATCCAGACCCCGGCCACCTCGGCGGCGAACCGGACGGATGCGGCGCTGGCGCAGATTTCCGATGTGTTCATGGCCAATGAGGCGGTGGAAAATGTGGTGTCGATCCGGGGGTTCAGCTTTTCGGGGCAGGGCACCAATGCGGGGCTGATGTTCGTCACGCTGAAAGACTGGGCCGAACGGGCGCAATCGGCCGAAGATATTGCGATGGCCGCCAATATGCAGCTGTTCGGGCTGAAGGATGCGCGGGCCTTTGCCCTGTCGCCGCCTGCCATTCCGGGCTTTGGGGCCACGGGTGGTTTTTCCTTCCGGTTGCAGGATCGGGCGGGGCTGGGCCAGCAGGCGCTGCAGGCGGCCATGGGTCAGATCATGGGGGCTGCGGCCGAGGGTGGCATCATCGTGGGGCTGCGCCCCGAAGGGATGCCCGCCGCCGCGCAGGTGCAGGTGGTGATCGACCGCGAAAAGGCCAATACCTTTGGCGTGACCTTTGCCGATATCAACGGCACGGTGTCGCAATATCTGGGGTCGGCCTATGTGAACGATTTCCCGAACAATGGCAAATTGCAGCGCGTCGTGCTGCAGGCCGATGACAGCGCGCGGATGCAGGCCGAGGATATTCTTGATCTGTCGGTGCGCAATGCCAATGGCGGCATGGTGCCGTTTTCTTCCTTCGCGACGGTGGAATGGCAGATGGGGCCTTCGCAGGTGGTGGGCTATAACGGCTATTCTGCCGTGCGTCTTTCGGGGCAGGCGGCGCCAGGCTACAGTTCCGGCGATGCCATGGCCGAGATGGAACGTCTGGCGGGGCAACTGCCGCCCGGATTTGGCTTTGAATGGACGGGGCAATCGCTGGAAGAGATTCAGTCTGGGTCGCAATCGACCATCCTGTTTGCCATGTCGATCCTGTTCGTGTTCCTGCTGCTGTCGGGGCTTTACGAAAGCTGGTCGATCCC
>Ga0154534_1026_pt3 | contig 10882 bp, 12 predicted proteins | sample RifGroF1_FD_105677 | JGI IMG/M metagenome (GOLD analysis project Ga0154534, IMG submission 105677) | Rhodobacteraceae bacterium GWF1_65_7 | reverse complement strand
AGCCGGCCATGAAGGAGAAATCTTGCGCAGCGGCGACAATCGGGGTGCGGAACACCTCACCCTCGGCCACCAGCATGGCTTCTTTTTCGCCCGTGGCTTTCTGCGCGGCCTTCATCCGGTCGGGATATTTCTTCTGGTCGCGGAAATGCAGCGGGTCGATGACCGGTTCGGGCACCTTCACCTCGATGAACACGCCGCCGTCGAACAGCGCCTTGAAGCGGTCGCGCGGGGTGATCGCCATATGGTGATCGCAATGGGTGCAGACGTTCAGATTATCCGACAGCTCGCGGTGAAACAGCATGGTCCCACATTCGGGGCACTTCGTCCAAAGGTTCTCGGGCACTTCGCGGCGGGAGAAGAGCGAGTTGATCTTGGGGCGGACGTAGTTCGAGATCCAGTTCATGCGGGCTGGCCCTTTGTTCTTGGTCGCCCCCGAGATAAGCCCGGAAGGCCGGAATTGCAATCATCGCGGCGCCCTGCCCTGCCAAACGGCCGACCGGGCCTTGCAACTGTCAGAGCAGGGTTTCCAGCGCACGGACCACCAGCCGGTGATCCTCGACCGAGGGCAGGCCAGAAACGGTGGCCACGGCCACCACACCAACGCCCCGAACCCGGATCGGCACAGCCCCGCCATGGTCGGCATAATCCTGCGGGGACAGGCCATGATCGGCCAGGCTGCGCCCCGAGGCCTGCATCTGCGCCCCGACCAGCAGCGAAGGCAGATGGAACAGCAGCGCGACATTGGATTTGCGGCGCGCCCAGTTGTCATTATTGGGCGCGGCCCCCGGCAGGGCGGCGTGAAACAGCGTGCGGTCGGCGGTGCGGATGTTGATGACCACCGGCAGCGCCGCGGCGCGGGCCAGTTCTACCAGGGTGAGGCCCAGTGACAGGGCGGTTTCTTCGGTGAAGGCGGCAAGGACAAGGCGCTGCGCCTCGGCTTCGAGCGTGGTGATTTCCATGGGGCCTCCTGTGCGTTGCGCAGGGTGACTGTAGAACGCGAAAGCCCGCCGATGCCACAGCGATTGCACGCGCGGCGCTTGCCGGGGCGCGGGCTGCGGCATAGGTCTGGCGGCAGGGCAAAGGGGGCGCAGCGGATGACCGGAACAGCAAGGGCAATACGGGCCGCCGGGGCGCTGGGTCTGGTGGCGCTGGGGTTGACCGCCTGCATGACGCCTTCGGCGCAGGGCCGGGCGAGCCTGTTTGGCGGCGCGGTTCAGGTGGCCGCCCCCGCGGGCTATTGCACGGAACCCGCCGCACAGCTGGCGGGGGCCGAGACGGCGATCCTGCTGATCGGGCGCTGTGCCGGGGCGACGGAGCGGGCGCCTGCTGTGCTGACGGCGGCGGTGGGGGCCGAAGGCAGCGGCGCCGGGCTGAATGTTGCCGCGGGCGGCGCGGAACTGGCTGACTTTTTCCGGTCTGCCGCCGGGCGGCAGGCGCTGAGCCGCAGGGGCCGGGCGACGGATGTGCAGGTGCTTGAGGCGCGGCGCAGCGGGGATGCCTTTCTGATCCGGCTGCAGGATCGCGGGCCGCAGCCATCGGCGCCGGTGCAGGCCGAAAGCTGGCGGGCGGTGCTGGCCCTGGAGGGGCGGCTGGTGACGCTGACGGTGGCAGGGCCAGTGGATGCGCCGCTGAACCGCGATGCGGGGCTGGCCCTGCTGCAGGCCTTCGTGGCGGCCACGCTTGCGGCGAATCGTTCCTGACCCCACCGGCTGGGGTAGTTTTTTTCACAATTTGCGGGGATAAACGATTCGTGACCCTTGGGCAGCCTTCACGGGTGCGCCGGGGCAAGCTGCCGTTTGCGCAAGGATTTTTACCCTCCGATGACCCGCAGGTTGGACACATTTCTGGACAGGGTGCTGCAGCGCCGGTTCCTGCGGCGGTGGGAGCATTGGGCCAATCTGGCCGATACCATCAGCCTGGAACAGCTGCGCCAGATCCGGGGCCGGGCGCGGCAGATGCGGCGGCAGCTGGATCGGGTGATCCATTCCGCCGAACACCGGCTGGCCCTGCCGGTGATCGGGCCAAATGCGATCCGTCGCCCGATGGGGTCTGACTGGGCCTGGCGCCATGATCTGTGGAAAGGGGCGATTCCGGTGCCCGGCGCGGCATCGGTGCCATCGCGCGCGCAGATCTGCGAAGGGGCCACCATCTATCATGACTGCCGCCGGTCAGAGCTGACGGTGCGCCAGATCCGCAACACGCGCGAGGCCGATCTGGCCCCCTTCGGCCTGCGGATGGATGTGTTCCGGTTTGACGGCACCTTTCTGTCGCTGGTGCTGGAACTGCCGCCCGAATCGGTTCAGGGGCTGAAGCTCAAGCATCTGATCCGCGTCGATGCCATCGTGGAGATGGAAAAGCCGCTGGAGATCTTTGCGCGGCTGAACATCAAATACGGGCCGAATGTCGAACAGATCGTGCATGAACTGCCGCTGGCCGCCGAAGAGGTGATGGTGGAATTCGATCTGGCCTATACCAAGATGAACGAAAAGCGGGTGGACCGGCTGTGGGTCGATCTGATCTTCGAAGGGCCGGAGATGAATCAGGTCATCCTGCGCGACGTGACCTTTTCGCGCCGCCCCCGGGCGGAAATCTGACAGGAGAGCGGGATGGCCGAAGCAAGCTTGACGAAAACGCGGGTGCGCGCAGGGATCTGGGAAGGCGTGCTGACCGGGGCGGGCGACAGCCCCGCGCTGGAGGTCTGGCATCTGGACCAGAAGCTGCCGGGCCTGACCCTGACGCCGCAACCCGATCAGCCGGGCAGTCTGGCCGTGCAACTGCCGATTCCCGCCGCGATTCTGTCAGAGGGGGTGCAGACCCTGCTGTTCCGCGATTCTGGCAGCGGGCAGGTGCTTGCGCATTTCACCATCATCACTGGCGTCGCCATGGAAGACGATCTGCGGGCCGAAATTGATCTGCTGCGGGCCGAACTGGACATGCTTAAGCGCGCATTTCGGAGACATTGCCTTGAAACGGCGGGGTGAAAGCGCCGATTTGGGCGGTTGCCGAATTTCGTGACATATTTTGCTCAAATTTCACCTTAATTGGCTGACAGTCTAACTCCAGTTCCGGTGCTGATCTGCACGACCTGTGCAGCGCCACCACCGCAAAGTATTGGAGGGTAAGATGAATACTGCGCTTTCTTTGGCCAATGGTGTGGCACTGATGGCATGTATCGCCCTCTTCTACGGATATGTTCAACGCAGCGGCAGCCGACGGTGGATGCGCCATGTGGTCCTGGGCCTTTGGTTCGGGCTGGGGGCGGCGCTGTCGATGTTTCAGCCCTTTCTGCAGGATGGCGGCTATCTGATTGACGGTCGCAGCCTGTTCATCGGCTTTGCCGCCGCCTTTCTGAGCGGGATCGGCCTGTCCACCGCGCTGGCCGTGGCGGTTCTGACGCGGATGATGCTGGGCGGGGACGGGGCGCTGATCGGCTGTTCCTCGATGCTGATTGCCGGCGGGATGGGGATGCTGTGGTCGGCGGTGCGCGAGCGCAACCTGATCCCCGGCGTGGTGTCCTTTACCTTTCTGGGCGTGGCGATTTCGGTCGCGGCCGTGACCATGATCTTCCTGCCGATGGCGATCCGGCCTTCGGCACTGCAGACGCTGCCGACCGTCATCCTGTATCACTTGGCCGGGTCGATCCTGTTCGGCACGCTGCTGCAGCGGGAACGCGACAATGCCCGCCGCGAACGCGAGATGGTGAATGATGCGATGACCGACCCGCTGACCGGCCTGCTGAACCGTCGTGCCCTGCCCGGCCAGTTCAGCAATGCCGCCCGCATCCTGGGCAGCAAGGGCACGGCGATGCTGGTGGTGGATCTGGATCACTTCAAGGCGATCAACGACCGTTATGGCCATGATGCCGGTGATCTGGTGCTGCGGGCGGTGGCGGGTGTGCTGTCGCAAACCATCCGGTCGCAGGATACCGTGGTGCGGTTTGGCGGCGAAGAATTCGTGGTGCTGCTGCCCGATGTGAATGAAAACGGTGCGGCGCAGGCGGCCTGGCGGATCTGCCAGCAGATGCGGATGGGGCTGCGGCTGGATGACGGGCAGGTGGTGCAAGTTTCGGCCAGCGTCGGGGTGGGCTTTGCCCCGGTGACCGATCAGGGGCTGGATGTGCTGCTGAAAACCGCGGATCAGGCGCTGTATGACGCGAAACGCCAAGGGCGGGACCGGGTGGTGATGCGCAGCCTGCCGATGCCGGAAGCCGATCAGGATGATGTGTTCCTGCCCCATCAACGCGCCGTCGCCTGAACCGAGATGCCCTATGCCGAAGGCCGGACCCTTGCGGGCCCGGCCTTCGGCATTTTGGGGGGTGGTCAGGCCCGGATGGTGGGCAGGGTCATTCCCCAGTCGTCATTCCCAGGTGCGGAAGAATTTATCCGCAGGCGACAGGGTAAAGATCTCGCAGCCATCTGCCGTGACCCCCACCGAATGTTCGTATTGTGCCGAAAGGGATTTGTCGCGGGTCACCGCCGTCCAGTCATCGGCCAGAACCTTGGTTTCGGGGCGACCCAGGTTCACCATCGGCTCGATCGTGAAGAACATCCCTTCTTCCAGCACCGGGCCGGTGCCCGGACGACCGTAATGCAGCACATTCGGCGGCGCGTGGAACACAAGGCCCAGCCCATGGCCGCAGAAATCGCGCACCACGCTCATGCGGTTCTGTTCGACGTAAGACTGTATGGCAAAGCCGATATCCCCGAAGGTATTGCCCGGCTTCACGGCGGCGATGCCGCGCATCAGGCTTTCATGCGTGACCTCGATCAGCCGTTCGGCCTTGCGCGCCGGGGTGCCTGCCACAAACATGCGGCTGGTATCACCATACCAACCATCGACAATCACCGTGACGTCGATGTTGAGAATGTCGCCATCCGCCAGAACCTTGCCACCGGGAATGCCGTGGCAGACCACATGGTTGACGCTGATGCAGGAGGCGTGCTTGTAACCCTTGTAGCCGATGGTTGCAGAGATCACGCCCATGCGGGTGACCTCGGCAGTGATGAAATCATCCAGCGCGGCGGTGGTCACACCGGGTTTTACCAAAGGCGCCACATTATCCAGGATTTCCGCCGCAGCGCGGCCCGCCGCGCGCATCCCGGCAAAATCTGCCTCGGTATAGATGCGGATACCTTCTTTGGTCGTGCGGCCGCGGATGTCGTTCACCGGCGTATCCTTTCCCTCTGTGCGGAAAAACAGATAATCGCGCCGGGCGCAAAAGGCCAGAGCCGGGGCTTTGAAACCCCGGGCGGCACGCTATACCTTGGACGCAACGAAAGAGGGAGACAACCGATGACCAACCCAACCGCCGCCATGCTGGTGATCGGGGACGAGATCCTTTCGGGCCGCACCCGGGATGGCAACACCCATTATCTGGCCGGCGAGCTGACTCAGCGCGGCATCCGGCTGGCCGAAGCCCGCGTGGTGCCCGATGAACAGCCCGCCATCATCGAGGCGGTCAACGCCCTGCGCGCCCGCTGGGATCATGTGTTCACCAGCGGCGGCATCGGGCCGACGCATGATGATATCACCGCCGATGCTATGGCGGCGGCCTTTGGCGTGGCGATCACCCATCGCGCCGATGCCATGGCGCTGCTGCAGGCGCATTACGACCGGGCGGGGCTGGAGTTCAACGCCGCGCGCCAGCGGATGGCGCGCATCCCCGATGGCGCGGCCCTGATCGACAATCCGGTCAGCACGGCGCCGGGCTTTACCCTGGGCAATGTGCATGTGATGGCGGGGGTGCCCAATATCTTTCAGGCCATGGTGGCCAGCGTGCTGCCCACGATCACCGGCGGCCAGCCGCTGCTGAGCCAGTCGCTGCGCGTCAACCGGGGCGAGGGCGAGATTGCCGGGCCTTTCGGCGCGCTGGCGGCCGAATTTCCCGATCTGTCGATGGGATCTTATCCGTTCATCCAGAACGGGGCGCATGGCACGAATCTGGTGATCCGGGGCACCGATCCGGGGCTGGTGGATCAGGCGATGACCCGGCTGTGCGCGCTGTTCGCCTGATGGGCGGGGCGCTGGATCTGGCGGCGGTGATGGAGGCCACCTGGCCCCCGGCCCGCAGTTTTCGCCATGGCCCCTGGCAGTTGCGCGACGGGCAAGGCGGTGGGCAGCGGGTTTCGGCAGCCTCTGCCGCGGCGGGATGGGATGCCACCGATCTGCCAGAGGCCGAGGCGGGCATGGCGGCGCTGGGGCAGAAGCCGCTGTTCGTGATCCATGCGGGCGATGATGCGCTGGATGCGGCGCTGGCCGCGCGGGGCTACCGGATCAATGATCCGGTGGTGGCCTATGCGGCGCCGGTGGCACAGCTGGCGGGGCCGGTTTCGGGCATGGCCGCCTTTTGCCACTGGCCCCCGCTGGCGATCACCTGCGATGTCTGGGCCGAAGGCGGCATCGGCCCGGCGCGTGTTGAGGTGATGCAGCGGGTGGCGGGGCCGAAAACCGCCATTCTGGCCCGCACGCAGGACAGGCCGGTGGGTGCCGCCTTTGTGGCCTGCCATGGCGACATTGCCATGCTGCACGCGCTGGAGGTCTTGCCTGCGGCGCGTCGGCAGGGTTCCGCCCACAATATGTTGCGGGCCGCTGCGGTATGGGCACAGGATCAGGGTGCCACGACGATGTCACTGGTGGTGACGCAGGCCAATGCCCCGGCGCGCGCCTTGTATGAACGGCTGGGCATGGTAGCGGTGGGGGGCTATCATTACCGCGTGAAAGACCAATGAGGCCACTTCAGACCCTGCGCCTGCTTTGCCTGACCGGCCTTTGCGCGGCCCCGGCGCAAGCCATGACCCCCAGCTTCCCGGCGCCCGCCACCGAAACCGCGCGCGAGGCAGAGCCCGAAACCTCTTATCGTCTGCCCGTCGGGCCCTGGTCGGCCGAGGGGCTGCCCGGCAAGCTGGCGGAGGGGGATCTGGAACAGGTGGCCTGGCGAATCAACGGGCCGCTGACCACCCTGGCTTTGGCCACCAGCCTGCGCAAGCAGATCGAGGCCGAAGGCTGGGCCGTGCTGTACAGCTGCGAAACCATGGCCTGTGGCGGCTTTGATTTCCGCTATGCCGTGCCGCTGCTGCCAGAGCCGGACATGCATGTCGATCTGGGGGATTTCCGGTTCATCGCGGCGGAAAAGGGCGCGCAGGTGCTGAGCCTGATGATAAGCCGGTCCGATCAGGCCGGGTTCGTGCAGATGACGCGGATCGTCCCCCCCGGCAGCCCACCCGCCCCGGTTGCGCCCACCGCCCCGGCGCAGCCTGCTGTAGCGGTGGGCGATCTGGCGCCGCAGCTGGAACGGGCGGGCAGTCTGGTTCTGGGCGATCTGGCCTTTGCCACCGGCGCATCCGATCTGGAAAACCCGGATGCACCCTCGCTTGATGCGCTGACGGCCTATCTGACCGCACAGCCCAGCCGGCGTATCGCGCTGGTGGGGCATACCGATGCCTCCGGCACGCTGGCCGCCAATATCGCGGTATCGCGCGCCCGGGCGGCGGCGGTGCGCGCCGCGCTGATCGCGCGGGGCATCGCCGCAGACCGGATTGAGGCCGAAGGCGTGGGCTATCTGGCGCCCCGGGCCTCCAATCTGACCCCGGAAGGGCAGCAGGAAAACAGAAGGGTCGAGGTCATGCTGACCTCGACCCAGTAGGGACGCACCTTCGAACAGACGCCTTGGCGGCTCACCAGTTGTCGGGGCCTTTTTCAAGGAACTGGCGGGCCAGAAAATCAATGAATGCCCGGACCTTGGGCTGGGTAAACCGGCCCGGCGGATAGACGGCATAGATGCCCAGCATTTCGACCGGCAGGCCGAGAATCGCTTCTTCCACCTGGCCCTTCTTCATCGCATCCGCATAAAGGAAGGACGGCAGATAGGCGATGCCCAGCCCCGCCACCGCCGCATTCAGCAGCGATTGCCCGTCGTTCACCGTCAGCCAGCCGTTCGAGCGCACCTGCCGCTTTTCGCCCGAGGGCGCGGTGACCTTCCAGACATTGCCATTGGCCTGGCTGGAATAATGCAGCAGCTTGTGGTCGTTCAGATCATCAATCTTGTGCGGGCGGCCATATTTCTGGAAATAGGCCGGCGAGGCGATCATCCGTTTCGAGGTTTCTGTCAGCTTGCGGGCGCGCAGGCTGCTGTCTTCCAGATCGCCCACCCGGATCGCCATGTCGAACCCTTCGGAGATCAGTTCGACGTAACGGTTGTTCAGCACCATGTTCACGGTGATATCCGGATATTCCTGCAGGAAATCCCCCAGAATCGGTGACAGCAGATTCACCCCGAAATCGGTGGCCACGCTGATGCGCAACAGGCCGGACGGCGCGGATTGCATCGATGTGACGAGCGCATCCGCCTCGCCTGCGTCATTCAGCACGCGGCGCGCGCGGTCGTAATAGGCCAGGCCAATTTCCGTCGGGCTGACCCGTCGCGTCGTGCGGTTCAGCAGGCGGGCACCCAACCGGGCCTCCAGCGCCGAAACGTGCTTCGACACGGCGGACTTCGAGATACCCATCTTCTTGGCCGCGTCGGTAAAGCCTCCTTGATCCACAACAGTGGCGAAGGCTTCCATTTCGGTCAGTCGGTCCATCGTTTTCCCCATGCCAGAAGTAACGGGTTCTTCTCTGGCTTTTTTAACCGCAAATCGGGCGAGATAGCGGCGATGGCGCGACGGACTGGGGGAATTAGCACTGATCGTTGAAAAGAGGGAAACACCGGCTCACAAAATGGCGGCCAGCCGGGTGCCTTGGTCGATGGCGCGCTTGGCGTCCAGCTCGGCTGCCACATCGGCGCCGCCGATCACGTGCGGAACGATGCCCATGGCCTGCAATGGGGCCAGCAGCCCCCGCTCGGGTTCCTGGCCGGCACAGATCACCACATGATCCACCGGTAGCAGCTGCGCCACACCGTTCACGGTGATCGCCAGACCTTCGCGCGTTACGGCATCATATGTTACCCCGCCCAGCATCCGGACCCCCTTCATCTGCAGCGCGGCGCGGTGAATCCAGCCGGTGGTCTTGCCCAGCTTGCGCCCGGGCTTTTCCGGCTTGCGCTGCAGCAGCCAGACTTCGCGGGCAGGCGGTTCCGGCTGCGGGCCATCGGCTGCCAGCCCGCCCGGCACCAGCGCCGGATCGCCCACGCCCCATTCGCGGCGCCACAGGCCCGCATCCAGGGCCGGGCTTTGCCCCTGATGCACCAGAAACTCTGCCACATCGAACCCGATGCCGCCCGCCCCGATCACCGCCACGCGCGGGCCCACCGGCGCCCCGCGCAGCACATCGCGATAGCCCAGCACCTGCGGCCCCGCCTCACCCGCGATGCCCGCCGCGCGGGGGGTGATGCCACTGGCCAGGACAACCGTGTCGAAGCCGGTCAGATCTGCCGCCACCACATCGGCCCCCAGCCGGGTTTCGATGCCGCTGGTGGCGACACGCGCCGCGAACCAGTCGATCAACCCGCGAAACTCTTCCTTGCCCGGCACACGGGCGGCCAGATGCAGCTGCCCCCCCACCACCGGCGCCCGGTCGAACAGCACCACCCGATGCCCGCGTTCGGCTGCGGTCAGCGCCGCCGCAAGCCCGGCAGGCCCCGCACCCACAACCGCCACCCGCTTTGGTGCGGCGGCAGGCGCGATCACCAGCTCTGTCTCGTGGCAGGCGCGCGGGTTCACCAGGCAGCTGGTCAGCTTGCCGCTGAAGGTATGATCCAGGCAGGCCTGATTGCAGGCAATGCAGGGCGCGATCTCGGCTGCCCGCCCCGCCGCCGCCTTGGCCACGAAATCCGGATCAGCCAGAAATGGCCGCGCCATAGACACCATATCCGCCATGCCCGCCGCCAGCAGACCTTCGGCCACTTCGGGCGTGTTGATCCGGTTCGAGGCGATGACGGGTATCCCCACCTCGGGCCGCAGGCGCGCCGTCAGATGCGCAAAAGCCGCCCGCGGCACCGAGGTGGCAATGGTCGGCACCCGCGCCTCGTGCCAGCCGATGCCGGTGTTCAGCACATCCGCCCCCGCCGCCTGCACCGCCCGGGCCAGCTGCACCACTTCGTCCCAGCTTGAACCATCCGGCACCAGATCAATCAGCGACAGGCGATAGATCAACACGCCTTCCCCGATCGCAGCCCGCACCCGCAGCACCACCTCCAGCGGCAAACGCATCCGGTTTTCATAGGCGCCGCCCCAGCGATCCGCGCGCCGGTTCACATGCCGCACCAGAAACTGATTGAGGAAATAGCCCTCGGATCCCATCACCTCCACACCGTCATAGCCCGCCTCGATGGCACGGGCTGCGGCGGTGGCAATATCGGCGATCTGCTTTTCGATCCCGTCCTCGTCCAGCGCCTGCGGCACAAAGGGCGAGATCGGCGATTTCACCGCCGAGGCAGAAACACAGTCCTTGCCATAGGCATAGCGCCCGGCATGCAGGATCTGCATCGCAATCCGGCCGCCTGCGGCATGGACCCTGTCGGTGACAATGCGGTGATTTTCGATGTCCTGCGCCGAAAACAGCCCGGCCGCGCCCGGAAACACCCCGCCTTCGCGATTGGGCGCCATACCACCCGTGACCATCAGCCCGACGCCGCCGCGCGCCCGCGTGGCATAGAATTCCGCAACCCGGTTCCAGTCGCCGGTTTCTTCCAGCCCGGTGTGCATGGACCCCATCACCACACGGTTGTGCAGGGTCAGGCTGCCCAAAGTGATCGGTGACAGCAGATGCGGATAGGTCATGGCATGCTCCTCCTCAGGCCCGGCCACACTGGCAAAGCCCGGTCAGACTGTCACCGCCAACGCTGCGTCACGAAACGCGGCTGCCCTTTCCTCTTGGCCCAAATACCCCCGCCGGAGGCAACGGAGACAAGCGGGCGACAGCCCGCGCAGGCGACCCATGGCTT
>Ga0154534_1044_pt1 | contig 11010 bp, 10 predicted proteins | sample RifGroF1_FD_105677 | JGI IMG/M metagenome (GOLD analysis project Ga0154534, IMG submission 105677) | Rhodobacteraceae bacterium GWF1_65_7 | reverse complement strand
GTATTCCGAAGGGTTGCAGTTCCTGTCGATCATCGGCGTGTCGCTGCCCAGTTTCGTGATCGGCATCCTGCTGATCCTGGTGTTTTCAGTCATGCTCAATATCGCGCCGGCCTTCGGGCGGGGGGATGTGGTCAGCATCGGCTGGTGGACCACCGGGCTGCTGACGCCTTCGGGCCGGGCCGCGCTGATCCTGCCCTCCATCGCGCTGTCGTTCTATCAGATCACGCTGGTGATGCGGCTGGTACGCGCCGAGATGCTGGAGGTGCTGCGCGCGGATTTCATCAAATTCGCCCGCGCCCGTGGTGTGCCAACCTGGCGGGTGCACTATAGCCACGCGCTGCGCAATTGCCTGATGCCGGTGGTCACCATGACTGCGATGAACATCGGCGCGCTGATCGCCTTCGCGCTGATCACCGAAACCGTGTTTCAATGGCCGGGCATGGGTCTTCTGTTCATCCAGGCAGTGACCTTCGTCGATATCCCGGTGATGGCCGCCTATCTCTGCATCGTCTCTTTCATCTTTGTCGCGCTGAACACGCTGGTGGACATCACCTATGCGTTGATCGACCCGCGGCTGCGCAATGCCAAGGCCTGAGCCATGACAGTCAACCTCAAATCTCCCGGAGTTCTGGCCCGCCTGCGCCAGAGCGACCTCTGGTGGTCCTTCACCCATCAGCGCAGCGCGGTCTTTGCCGCCGTGCTGCTGACGGTGCTGATCGTCAGCGCCTTCACCGCACCGCTTTATGCGCCGCAGAACCCGTTTGATCCGGCACAGCTTGAACTGTGGAATGCCGAAATCCCGCCGATCTGGCTGGAGGGCGGGCAATGGCCCTACCTTCTGGGTACTGATACACAGGGACGCGACATCCTCTCGGCCATCCTTTACGGCTCACGCATTTCGATCCTGATCGGCATCGCCTCGGTGGTGTTCGCGCTGGTGATCGGCATCGGCACCGGGCTGGTCGCAGGCTATTATGGCGGCTTCGTCGAAAACGCGCTGATGCGGGTGGGTGATATCCTGCTGTCGATCCCCACCATCCTGATCGCCATCCTGGTCAGTGCCATCGTGCGGGAATTGCTGCCGCCAAACCTGCGTGAAATCGGGGCTGGGGCAGTGCTGGTGCTGGCCATCGTGCTGAGCGGCTGGGTGCAATATGCCCGCACCGTCCGCGCCCAGACGGCGGTAGAGCGGCGCAAGGAATATGTGCAGGCGGCGCAGCTGCTGAAAGTGCCCGCGCGGCGCATCATGTTCAGCCATATCCTGCCCAATACGCTGACCCCGATCCTTGTGGCCGCCACGCTGAACTTCGGCATGGCGATCCTGACCGAGGCGACGCTGTCCTTCCTCGGCATCGGGATGCCGCCCAGCCAGCCGAGCCTTGGCACGCTGATCCGGATTGGCAATCAGTTCCTGTTCTCTGGCATGTGGTGGATCGTGCTCTTCCCGGTGCTGCAACTCTGTCTGCTCGTCGTGTCCGTCAACCTTCTGGGTGACTGGCTGCGCGACGCGCTGAACCCGAAACTGAGGTAAGCAATGACTGATCTTCTGATCCGCAATATCCGCCCGATGGGGGGGGCTGTCGCTGACCTGCTGATCCGCGACGGACGCATCGCCGCCATTGGCCAGAGCCTTGAGGCCGAGGGTGTCACAGTGGAAGACGGCCAGGGCGCAATTGCCATCCCGTCGCTGACCGATGCGCATACCCATCTGGACAAGACCACCTGGGGCATGGGCTGGTACGCAGGACGCAAGGGCGGCGATTTGCAGGCCCTGATCGACAACGAACGCTATGAACGGATCCCGCTGGGGTTGGATGTGCACCGCCAGTCGATGCGCCACGCGCTGCACCTGATCGCCAATGGCACCGGCCAGATCCGCAGCCATGTGGATGTGGACCATGACCACAAGCTGACCCTGCTGGAGGGCAAGCTGCGTACCCGCGAAATGTTGCGCGACGCCGTCGATATCCAGATCGTCGCCTTCCCGCAATCCGGCCTGATGATCCGCCCCGGCGTATACGAGCTGCTGGACGAGGCGCTGGCCATGGGCGCGGATGTCGTCGGCGGGCTGGATCCGTCGTCGATGGACCGCGATCCGAAAGCCTCGCTCGATGCAATCTTCCGGCTGGCCGAAAAGCACGGCAAACCCATCGACATTCACCTGCACGAATACGGCGAACTTGGCGCCTTCACGCTGGAAGAAATCATCACCCGCACCCGCGCCCATGGCATGCAGGGCAAGGTCGGCGTATCGCATTGCTTCTGCCTCGGGATGCCTGATCCGCACCGGGTTGGCCCGCTGATGGAACAGGTCGCGCGTGAGGATATCCGCATCTTCACCACCGGCCATCCCTCGGCCGAGGTTCCCTCGCTGCAGGACATGCGGGCGGCGGGGATCAAGGTCGGGCTGGGCTGCGACGGCATCCGCGATACATGGGGGCCGTGGGGTCAGCCTGACATGCTGCACCGCGCGCGGATCGTCGGCATGAAGAACCGGATGCGCCGCGATGACGAGCTGGAGTTGCTGCTGGACGCCGCCTCGCGCGGCGGGGCAGAGGCGATGGGGATGGACGCGCAGGGGCTGGCCCTAGGGGCCGTGGCCGACCTGACGCTGGTGGCGGGCGAAACTCTGGCCCATGCCGTTGTAGAAGAGGCACCGCGTCCGCTGGTGGTCAAGGGCGGGCGGGTTGTGGCCCGCAATGGCGCGCTGGCCCTGCCGGGGATCACCATGCCATGAGTGCGTTTCGTGACCTGACACTGGGCGCCGCCCCGCCCGGCCGCACTGCCCTGAGCGCCGATTGGGTGCTGGGCCATGCCCGGGATGGGCATTGCCTGATCCCCGATGGTGAAGTGGTGTTCGAGGCGGGCCGCATCCTGCATGTCGGGCAAAGGTTCGAGGGCGAGGTGGCCCGCCGGATCAGCCTTGGCCATGCGCTGATCTCGCCTGGCCTGATTGACCTTGATGCACTGTCGGACCTCGACACAACGGTGCTGAGCATCGACCATGCGCCCGGTTGGGCGAAGGGTCGGGTCTGGCCGCGTTCATATGTCGAACGTGGCCCCTATGAGATGTATGCGCCAGAGGAACTGGCCTTCCAGAAGCGCTACGCCTTTGCGCAGCTGCTGCGAAACGGCATCACCACCGCCGCCCCTATCGCCTCGCTCTTCTACCGGCAATGGGGCGAGACGGTGGCCGAATTCACCGCGGCAGCAGAGGCTGCGGGCGAGATGGGGCTGCGGGTCTATCTGTCGCCCGCCTACCGCGCGGGTGGCATGGTGCTGGATGGGCCGGGCCAGATGGTGCCGGTCTTCGACGAGCCGCGCGGCATGGCCGGGCTAGAGGATGCCATCGCCTTCATCACCGCGCAGGAAGGCCGCTTTGGCGGGCTGGTGCGTGGTATGCTGGCCCCCGACCGGGTGGAAACATGCACTGCGCCGCTGCTGCGCCGCACTCTGGATGCGGCACGCGATCTGGATTGCCGGGTGCGCCTGCATATGGCGCAGGGCGCGATGGAGGTGCAGACGGTTCAGGCATTGCACGGCACCACCGCGCCAGACTGGCTGGCGCGGGAAGGGCTGCTGAGTGACCGAATTCTTGCGCCGCACGCCACCCTTGCGACCGAAACCGATCTGGGCCACTACGCAGCGCATGGCGTCAGCGTGGTGCATTGCCCGCTGGTCGCGGCGCGCGGTGGCTCGATCCTGCGGTCGTTTGGCCGCCTGCGCGCGCAGGGCATCAACATCGCCATGGGCACCGATACCGCGCCCGCCGACATGCTGCTGAACCTGCTGACCGGGTTAATGACGGCCCGCATCGCCGATGCAGAGGCGCCGCATCAGCGCAGCGCCGATTTCTGGGATGCCGCCACGCTGGGCGGCGCCCGCGCGCTGGGGCGGGACGATATCGGCTGTCTGAAGCCCGGCGCCCGCGCCGATATCGCGGTGTTCCGGCTGGATGACGTGGTGATGACCCCGGCCATCGACCCGATCACCACACTGGTGACCGGCGGCTCTGGCAAGGTGACGCAAGCCACCTTTGTCGACGGTCGGCTGTCAATGTGTGAAGGCCGCGTGGCGGGGATCGACCTTGCCACGGCCCAGCCACGCGCGCAGGCACAGTTTGACCGGCTGCTGGCAAAATACCCCGAACGCAGCTGGCAGCACCGCCCTGTGGCCGAGTTGTTTCCCCCAAGCTATCCCATCCGACAGGAGGTCACCCCATGACCGGTACGCCCATGCTTGATGTCCGCGCGTTGCGGGTGGAATTTCCGGGTCGCCATGGCACCGTGACGGCACTTGCCGACGTCAGCCTGACGATCAGCCCCGGCGAGATTCTTGGCGTGGTGGGTGAATCCGGCGCTGGCAAATCCATGACTGGGCTTGCGGTGCAGGGCCTGCTGGAGCCGCCGGGCCATGTGGCGGGCGGTGAGGTCTGGCTGAATGGCCGCCGCATCGACACGCTGTCGGACCGCGAGATGCAAAAGGTGCGGGGCCGCGAGATCGGCGCGATTTTCCAGGACCCGCTTACCTCGCTCAACCCGCTGTTCTCGGTGGGAAAACAGCTGATCGAGACGATCCGACTGCATCTGCCGCTTAACCGGGCCGAGGCGCGGCAACGTGCCATCGACCTGCTGACTGAAGTGGGTATTCCTGCCCCCTCTGAAAGGGTTGACCATTTCCCACACCAGTTTTCTGGCGGGATGCGGCAGCGTGTGGTGATCGCCCTTGCGCTGGCTGCGCGGCCCAAGCTGATTATCGCGGATGAGCCGACAACGGCGCTGGATGTGTCGATCCAGGCGCAGATCACCACGCTGCTGCGGCGGCTGTGCAAGGAAAACGGTACGGCGGTGATGCTGGTCACGCATGACATGGGGGTGATTGCCGAGACGGCGGATCGGGTGGCGGTGATGTATGCCGGGCGGCTGGTGGAGATCGGCCCGGTGGCCGAGGTCATCGCCCGCCCCAGCCATCCCTATACGCGCGGGCTGATGGGCTCGATCCCCACGCTGGGCGCGCGGGTGCCCCGGCTGCAACAGATCGACGGTTCGATGCCGCGTCTGGATGCCATCCCGCAGGGCTGCGCCTTCAACCCGCGTTGCCCGCATGTGATGCCGCGCTGCCGGGCAGAACGCCCCGAGCTGCGCCCCAGCGGGTCTGGCCACAGCGCCTGCTGGCTCAACACCCTCGCACAGGAGAGCGCCGCATGACCTCCCCCGCCCTTACCGTCACCCATCTGACGCGGCTGTTCAACGTCTCGGCCCCCTGGCTGAACCGGGTGGTCGAGCGCAGACCCAAGGCCTTTCTGCGCGCCGTCGACGATATCAGCTTCACGGTGCCCGCCGGTGGCTGCCTGAGCCTTGTCGGGGAAAGTGGCTGCGGAAAATCCACCGTGGCGCGGCTGGTGACAGGGCTCTACGAGCCCAGCACCGGCCAGTTGCGCTTTGCCAATGGCAAGGACGGCAAACCTTTGGCGGCGCAGATGATCTTTCAGGATCCCTATGCCAGCCTCAACCCGCGTTGGCGCGTGTTCGACATCATCGCCGAACCGCTGCGCGAGCTGAAACTGCGTGACACCGAGGCGGAGATCGCGGTGCGGGTGGGCGAGCTGCTGACCACGGTAGGACTTGCGCCGCGCGACGGGCGCAAGTTCCCGCATGAGTTTTCCGGTGGGCAGCGGCAGCGGATCTCGATTGCGCGCGCGCTGGCGACTGAGCCGGAATTTCTGGTCTGCGACGAACCGACCTCGGCACTGGATGTTTCGGTGCAGGCGCAGATCCTCAATCTGATGCGACGCCTGCAGGATGAAATGGGGCTGACCTATCTGTTCATCAGCCATGACATGAGCGTGGTGCGCCACATGTCAGACCAGATCGCCGTGATGTATCTGGGGCGGATCGTGGAACAGGCTGCCACCGAAGTGCTGTTTGCCGGGCCGAAGCACCCCTATACGCAGCTGTTGCTTGATACGATCCCGAACGTGGCCGAGCCGCGCCGCGACCGGGTGCCGCAATCAGGCGAGGTGCCCAGCCCGATGGCCCCGCCTTCGGGCTGCACCTTCCATCCGCGCTGCCCGCAGGCTGATGCGCGCTGTTCGGCAGAGCGGCCGGAAATGCAGGCCTATAGCGACGGCAGCCGCGTGGCCTGTCATCGCGTGGCAGAGGCCATGGCCGCGCTGGCCGTGCCTTCCGTCGGGGAGCATCGCCTGTCGGCCTGACCAGAGGGACTGACAACAAAGGGCCGCGCCGGATGATCGGCGCGGCCCTTTGTTGTACTGGCGGCCCCAGCAGCCCCGGCTTGGAACAAGGCAGCAGCACGGAAAAAGACCGCGCCGATGGTCTGGCGCGGTCAGGTGTCCCAGGAGGGGTCGCAGGGAAGGGGGTCAGGCAGACTGCGCCAGAGTGCAGACGGACTTGGCGCGCGGATAATCGTAGGCACCAATCTTGGAGGTGGCAAAGCCGCCGCCCACCAGACCTTCGGCCAGTTTCACGGCGGCGCTGACGCCATCGATCACCGGCATCCCGGTGCGCCGTTGCAGCAGGTCGCAGAGATCCGACATGCCGGCACAGCCCAGCACTACCGCTTCGGCGCCATCCACGTCGCGCGCGGCCTCGATTTCCCGCACCAGTCTTGCCTCGGCGGTGGCGGGATCCTGCTCCAGCGCCAGAACCGGCATATCCACCGCACGCACGGAGCGGCAGCGATGGCCCGCGCCATAGGCTTCGACCAGATCCTCGATGATCGGCACCGAGCGGGGCAGGGTGGTGACGATGGAAAAGCGCGTGGCGATGGTGGACGCCACCTGTAGCGCCGCTTGACAGATGCCAATCACCGGCCCTGCCGCGATCTCGCGCGCCGCGGCCAGACCCGGATCGTCGAAACAGGCGATGACATAGGCATCGACGCCCCGCGCCTCGCCGGCGCGGATCAGGTCGAGCATCGCGGGCACCGACAGCGCCTCGTCGGCATGGCCTTCAATGCTGCTGGGGGTGCCCCTGGGGTTCACTGCCTCGATCTCGGTGCCGGGAAAGGCGCAACGCAGCGCGCTGTCACCGATCTGCGCGGTCATCGAAGCGGTGGAATTCGGGTTGATCACAAGGATTTTCATGGCTCAGGCCCTCGCTTTCACACGGTCCAGCACCGAGTTGAGACTGGGCGAGGGCATTTCGAACTGCCGATCCGAGGTGATGTAATTGTCGGCATGAAGCCGGGCGATGGGCTGGTAACGATCCGGGTCGACATAGCGGCCTTCGGCATCCAGACAGTCCCTGTGCACATGCATATGCACCACTTCACCCAGCACGATCACGCGGCGCTCATAGTCGATCAGTCGCTCTACCCGACATTCCATGGCGCAGGGGCTTTCCACGATGCGCCGCGCCGCCACCTGTTCGCAGGGCGCTGCGGTCAGGCCGGACAGCGAGATTTCATCCACATCCGGTGCCACCCCCAGCCCGCAGACCAGCATGGCATCGGCAATCGCCATATCCACCATGTTCACCACGAACTCGCGGTTGCGGCGGATATTGCGCACAGTATCCTTTTCCTGCCCGTCGGGTTTGGTCTGTATGCCAAGGATCACGATGGCAGGATCATGCGAGAACACGTTGAAAAAGCTCATTGGGGCTGCGTTGTCCTGCCCGCCTTCCGACAGGGTGGAGACGAGCGCGATCGGCCTGGGGCCGATGAAATTGGTCAGCAGGCGGTAACGGTCCTGCGCCGCGATCCGGGTGAAATCAAAATCCATCGGCATTCCTGTCGGCTGTGGCCTGTCGGCTGTTGCGGCGTACGGAGTGGGCTGGACTCCGCCCGGATTTCCCGGTTGCTCTGCTGGACAATATTGTCTACATTTTTGTAGTCAACATCTACATGGCCCGCAGATTGACTTTTTGAGGTGGGCAGCAAGAATGCAGGTGAAACCAAGGAGCCTCTATGTATCACAGCAAAGAAACCGTGACCGGCCCGACGGCCGAGATCTGCGAGCGTATCTGGCTGTCGATCGCGGAGAAGCGGCTCCGGCCCGGTGCCCGGCTGAAGGAAGAACAACTGGCCGAGATTTTCGATGTCAGCCGCGCGCGGGTGCGGCAGGCGCTGTCGGTGCTGGAAAGTGACGGTCTGGTAACGATCGTACCGAACCGCGGGGCCTTTGTATCCGAGCCCGGCGTGGACGAGGCGCGTGACGTATTCCATGTGCGCAAGCAGATTGAGGCGCGGGTGCTGGAGCGACTGATCGACCGCATCTCGGAGGAGGAAATAGCGCAGCTGGATGCCCATGTGGAGCAGGAGCGCGAGGCCGATCAGCGCGGGGATACTTCAGCCATCATCCGGCTGTCGGGCGGCTTTCACCTGCGACTGGCCGGGCTTGCCGGATCGGGTTTTCTGTTCGGGATCCTGCGCGACCTGATCTCGCGCAGCTCGCTGATCACGGCGATGTATCGCGCGCGACATCTGCACAATTGTGGCCCGGATGAACATGCGAGCCTGATCGAGCGCATCCGCGCGCGCGACAAGGCCGGGGCTCTGCGGATCATGCAGGATCATCTGCAGCATGTAGAAAACGAGCTGAACCTGACTGAGGAAGTGCCGACAATCCGCGACCTGCGGCAGGCACTGGTCTGACCTCTGGCTTGGGACGAACGGAGACCGTCCGGCCCGATCTGGCTCGGGCGGCGCAAATTGGGGTCGTTGGTTTGTCATTTCAGACAACCGACCGCACTTTCCGCTTAGGCTCTCTCATCCACGCATCATGGACCAGCGTGTCGATAGGGCTGCTGGCTGGGGGTCACGCCAGCCTTCCACCGCGGTTCACCCCTCAATCAAGACCCACGGTTCGAAGGGTCAAGCTGGGTATTGTCAGCCTTTCTGGTCCAGATCATCCCGAACAGCACAGGTCCGCTCGGGAACTTGTCGCAACCCAGTTTAGAACGCGCCGCTTGCGAAGCAATTATGCCGTTAATGATAGTTATGTAACATGTTTTGAAAGGAAGGGTGGGCTGCACTCCCGGCGAGATGGGCGAAGCGGTTGTTCAAGCCGCTCGCGGCGTATCGGAAAGAAATCAGGCTGGTGGTCGTGCGGAATGGTGGTTCCGCGATCCGGCAGGCAGGCCTGTTGCCGTCTGTAAGCTATGCTGACAGATCGGCGGGCGCCTCTTGTCCTAGGCCTCTCGGTTCAGGAACATTCCGTATCCGGCAGACGAAAGGCTGCATCTGCTTAGAAACTCGCCCGCATCAAACGGCGCGCCGTCCCAGGTGCCAAGGCTGAACACATAGCTAATGTCGCAGGATGGGCGGACCGCAAGGGCCGCCGTTATCGCCACTGTATTCGTCCGGGACCATTGCCGCCTGTGAAACCGTTGCAGATGGTGTTTGAAGATGAACCACCGCCGAGCTTCGCGGATCTGCCCATCGCCGTAACCGCAGCAGAAAACGAAATACCAGCGATGAACCAGACAACTGGATGGCCAAATCCGCGAGCATCGGTCAGTAGCGCGTAAGGGAGGTCACATCCGAAGTTTTCTGCAAACCCGCCATCGCACTGCCGAAGTTCCTGACAGCGTAGAGCGAATAAAGCACGTCGATCACCTGCAGCTGCGCGATCTTGGACACCATGGATTCGTGATAGTCGGCAGAGCCGATGACGCCGGTCACCGTCGGCGTGAACAGCCTGATGTCAGCATGACGCACGATGGGGGAATCGGGGAAAGAGGTGATGCACAGCGTTGTCGCACCCTGCGCCTTGGCCTCCTTCAGGCTGTCCACCGTCGAGATGGTGCGGCCCGAGTTGCTGATGCCGATCGCCAAGGATCTGGGCCCCAGGGTCGAGGTCGAGATCTGGCGTATGCCCAGATCGCGGAAGAACTGGCAGGATTTGCCCACCCGCATAAACCGCAGCAAGGCGTTTTCCACGCAGAGCAGTGAAGCCCCCATGGCAAAGAAAGCCAGCGTATCCGCAGCTTCGATCGCGGCCACTGCCCGTTCCAGCTCTTCCGCCGAAAGGCCTGCGCGCGTGTCGGCAATCGTCATCGTATAGCGGGCGGTGACCTTGGACAGGACAGAGGCGGTATCATCCTCTTCGGTGATGTCTTCATAGACATGGCGGTCGGTGATTGCAGAAGCCCCCGCCGCCGTCCCTTGCGATAGTTCTTCGGCAATCAGAATCTTGAACTGCTGGAAGCTGGTCACCTCGATCTCGCGGACAAAGCGGGTGACCGTGGACTCGGACACCTCGCATTGCGTGGCCAGATCCTTGATGGAAATTGACTTTATATCCTCCGGTGCCCTCAGAACCCGCTCTGCGATCCGCCGCAGCGCCGGGTTCATATAGGCCGACATCCAGCGGATGCGGGCGATAATGCCTTGCTTCGGCTCGGTGGCGATGTTCATTCGGGCCTCGTCTGCTGTGCTTCATGCAATTCTATAGCCTGCACAGCATATGAAAGCGAATTCCTTTCTTACCAGATGTCTGTCGCCCCCCGCGCTTCGACAAGGCCTTGCCGCATGGCGGCCAGTGCGATGCGCGCCGCTTCGGCCGGGCGTTCCCAGGCGCGACGCCACAAGCGCAGGCCCCCGACAAGATCGGCCGCCAGCGGTGCGGGCGAGAAACTTTCCACCGTATAGTCGCCGTCATAGCCTGCCGCACAAAGCGCACGGAAACAGCCTTTCAGATCGAAGGTGCCGGTGCCCAGTAGGCCGCGATGATTGTCGGCCAGATGCACATACCCCAGAAGTGCTGCATTGCGCTGGATCGCGGCTGCGATGTCGGATTCTTCGATGTTCATGTGGAAGGTATCAAGATGCAGGAACAGGTTGCGCCCGCCTGCCCTGCGGATCAAGTCGGCGCCTTGATCCAGGGTGTTCACCATGTAGGATTCATAGCGGTTCACTGGCTCGATGCCCAACCGCACACCCAGTTCGCCTGCGCGGGCATCCAGCCGGGTAAGTGCCTGCGCGACCTGATCGCGCTGCGCCTCGGTCGGTGGGGCGACATAGCTGTTGAAAGCGGCATAGGTGATG
>Ga0154534_1067_pt1 | contig 11050 bp, 8 predicted proteins | sample RifGroF1_FD_105677 | JGI IMG/M metagenome (GOLD analysis project Ga0154534, IMG submission 105677) | Rhodobacteraceae bacterium GWF1_65_7 | reverse complement strand
GAAGATTGGTGCCATCGCCGTTCCAGTATAGCAGATCAAAGGCGGGCGGCGCCTCGCCCATCATGTAGCTTTTGATCGCGGGCTGATAGATCAGCTCGTTTGATCGCAGGAAGCTGAAGGTCCGGCCCATGAAGAACTTGTCCAGCACGCCATCGACGGCCACCTGCCGTTCGATGCCATCGACGAAATCATCATCCAGGAACACCCCCACTTCGCCCTGATCGCTGAAATCGGTGAGCGTGGTGAAGAAGGTGGCGGATTTGATGGATTTGTCGGCCTTTTTCTGCAGATAGGCCAGCGTCAGGCTCAGCGTCGTGCCCGCGATGCAATAGCCCACGGCATTGACCTGCTTTTCGCCGGTGATGCGCTTGATCTCTTCGATGGCGGCCAGATAGCCATCCTGCACATAATCATCCATGCCCACATCGCGGAAGCTGGCATCGGGGTTGACCCAGCTGACGACAAACAGGGTAAAGCCCTGATCGACGATCCATTTGATGAGGCTGTTGGCGGGCTTCAGATCCAGGATGTAGAACTTGTTGATCCACGGCGGAAAGATCACGATCGGCGTGGCGTGAACCGTGGGCGTGGTGGGAGTGTACTGGATCAGCTCCAGCATCTTGTTGCGATAGACCACGGCGCCGGGGGTGGTGGCGATATTGCTGCCCACATGAAAGGCATCGCGGTCGGCCAGCGTCACCAGAAGATCGCCGTTGTTGGCCTCGATATCCCGCACCAGGTTTTCAAGGCCGCGCACCAGGCTTTCGCCATCGGTTTCCACCGCCTTTTCCAGCGCATCGGGATTGGTGCCCAGAAAGTTGGTCGGCGAGAACAGATCGACAATCTGGCGCGAGAAGTATTCGGCGCGTTTCTTGTCGGCCGGATCCATCCGGTCCAGCGCGGAAACGGCGCCGGTGATGGCTTCGGAATTCAGCAGATATTGCTGCTTGAGGTAGTTGAAGAAGGGATGGGTTTCCCAAAGCGGGTTGGCGAATCGCTTGTCGGTCGGGCCGGGGTCGGCGGGGGCCTTCAGCTCTCCCCTGACGAGAGTGTGCTGGGCCTCGACATAGTGTTTCAGGCTCTTTCCCCAGTAGCCGATCTGGTGTTCCAGAATTTTCGAGGGGTTCTGCATCATTTCCGCAACATAGGCAGCTGCGGCCTTCAGATAGACCTCTTGCGAGGGCCCCTGAAGCGACGGATCGGCGTTGCGCCGGTGTGTTAGCGCTGACGTCAACCGCTTTGAAAGCTCTTCCACCCTTGCAAGATTGGCATTCAGACGGTCTAGCCGTGCATCCGCGTCCTTGGTCTCAGTTGTCATGATGCACTTTCCCCCCTAAAGTATTTTGCTACTGCAGCATTACGCCTGCCTCCCGGTGCCGGGCCGGGGTGCGTGGCGCGGTCACGGTCCCGGCGGGCAAGGAGATGCCATGAAGTATATGGCCACTTATGACCTTATGGAAACTGCCCGCAACACAAATGAATGGCTGGGGGCGACGGCCCGGGCCATGGCCTCTTACCCGGCATTTGCGCTGTCCACTAACCCGATGGTCGCGCTGACCGCCGCCTGGGGCGAGGTGACGGAACGCGCCTTTGCGCGCATGGTGGCGAAGCCCGATTGGGGCATCCGGTCCATCGTCGGCCCGGATGGGCAGGATCACCTGGTGGACATCACGCCGGTGGTGGAAAAGCCCTTCGGCGATCTGGTGCATTTCCATGTGCGGCGGCGCGCACCGATGCGGCGCAAGATCATGGTCGTGGCGCCGATGTCGGGACACTATGCCACCCTGCTGCGCCCGACGATTGCCAGCCTGCTTCCAGACGCCGATGTTTATGTGACCGACTGGCACAATGCCCGCGACATTCCGGTTTCGGCGGGCAAGTTCGATGTGGAAGATTACACCCTGTATCTGGTGGATTTCCTGCGCCATCTGGGGCCGGACACCAATGTGGTGGCCATCTGCCAGCCGGTGCCGCTGACGCTGGCAGCCGCCGCCTATCTGGCCGCCGAAGATCCCTCGGCCCAGCCCCGGTCGCTGACGCTGATGGGCGGGCCGGTCGATCCCGATGCCGCCGCAACCGAGGTGACGGATTTTGGCCGCCGCGTGACCATGGGCCAGCTGGAACAATGGGCCATTCAGCGCGTCGGGTTCAAATATCAGGGCGCCGGGCGGCTGGTCTATCCGGGCCTGCTGCAGCTGGCCTCGTTCATGTCGATGAATGCCGAGCGTCATTCGAAGGCGTTCACGGACCAGATCACCCGCGTCGCGCGGGGCGAGGCTTCGGATCACGATGCCCATAACCGCTTTTACGACGAATATCTGGCGGTGATGGACATGTCGGCCGAATTCTACCTGTCGACGGTGGAGCGGGTGTTCAAGAACCGCGAAATCGCGCGCAACGAATTTGTCGTGGCGGGCAAGAAGGTGGATCTGGGCGCGATCACCGATATCGCAGTGAAGATCGTGGAGGGCGAGAAGGATGACATTTCCGCCCCCGGCCAGTGCCTTGCCGCGCTGAAGCTGCTGACCAACCTGCCCGACAGCAAGAAAGCCGCGCATCTGGAACCGGGTGCCGGGCATTACGGCATCTTTGCGGGCCGCAGCTGGCGCCTGAACATCCGGCCTCTGGTGCTGAACTTCATCGACGCCAATTCCGGCCCGGCCAGCGCCGCCCCTGCCCCGCAGGAAGCGCCCGCAGCCGCCGCACCGGCAGAGGCTCCCGCCGCCGCCACCCCGGCCCGCAAGGCGGCGATCAAGCTGGCATCGAGCAATCCCGGCGCCTGAGACTGGCGCAGGTCCATGAAAAAAAGGGGCGCCACTGGCGCCCCTTTTTTTCATGCGGCCAGACCGGCAACCTCGGCCACGGTCGCGGCGATCAGATCCAGGCACTCTGGCGTGGAAAAGCGGTGATCCGCACCCTTGACCAGCAGCAGCCGCATATCCGGGCTGGAGGCGTGATCCAGCAGGCGCAGTGCCACGGCAGGCGGCACATCCACATCCGCCGTGCCCTGCAGCAGACGCACCGGGAAGGGTAGCGCCAGCGGATCGCGCAGCACCAGCTGGCTGCGGCCATCCTCGATCAGGCGGCGGGTGATGATATAGGGATCGGCGGAATAATCGCTGGGCAGCGCGACCCGCCCCTGCGCGGCCAGTTCGGCCTTCTGCGCATCGGTAAAGCTGGCCCACATGCTGTCTTCGGTGAAATCCGGCGCGGCGGCGATGCCGACAAAGCCTGCGATCCGCTCCGGCATAGCCCGGGCCACCAGCAGCGACAGCCAGCCGCCCATGGAAGAGCCGAGCAGGATCTGCGGGCCGCTGGTCAGCGTGGCAATCGCCGCCATGGCATCCGCCGCCCAATCGCCGATGCAGCCCTCGAAGAAATCACCGTCCGACTGGCCATGCCCCGAACAATCGAACCTGAGGAAGGCGCGGCCCGTGCGTTCGGCCCAATCCTGCAGGAACACCGATTTGGTGCCGTTCATATCCGACCGGAAGCCGTGGATGAACACCACGCCCGGCCCCTGCCCTGCGGTCTGGTGATAGGCGATGCGCCGCCCCTGCGGCGTGTGAAGAAATTGCGGCATGTGATCCCCGTTCGATTGCGGCCAGACCCTGCCAGAGCGCGCCACTGCCCGCAAGAACCTGCGCCCTGCGGCTTGACGCCGGGCGCATCTGGCGGCAAACCGGCGCGACCATACCCGCAACCGGGCGTTCCGTGGGCGCCAGACCGACGAGGAGCTAGGCCATGAGCCAGATTTCCCTTACTTTCCCCGATGGCAACAAGCGCGATTACGCGGCTGGCGTGACGCCTGCCGAAGTGGCCGCCGCCATTTCCACCAGCCTTGCGAAAAAGGCGATCAGTGCCACGGTGAACGGCCAGCACTGGGATCTGCAATGGCCGATCCCGGCAGACGCCACCATCGCCATTCACACCATGCAGGATGATGCGCAGGCGCTGGAACTGATCCGGCATGATCTGGCGCATATCATGGCGCGGGCGGTGCAGGAAATCTGGCCGGATGTGAAGGTGACCATCGGCCCGGTGCGCGATTACGGCTGGTTCTATGATTTCGACCGGGCAGAGCCGTTCACGCCCGAAGATCTGGGCCAGATCGAAGCGCGGATGAAACAGATCATCAACGCCCGCGAGCCGGTGAAAACCGAGCTGTGGGAGCGTGCCCGCGCGGTGGAATATTACCGTGGCCGCGGCGAGCCCTTCAAGCTGGAGCTGCTGGACCGGATTCCCGAAGGCGAAGATATCCGCATGTACTGGCATGGCAACTGGCAGGATCTGTGCCGGGGGCCGCATCTGCAGCATACGGGCCAGGTGCCCGCCGATGCCTTCAAGCTGACGCATGTGGCCGGCGCCTATTGGCTGGGCGATGCCTCGCGCCCGATGCTGCAGCGCATCTATGGCGTGGCCTTCAAGAACCGCGAGGATCTGAAGGCGCATATGACCATGCTGGAGGAAGCGGCGAAACGCGACCACCGCAAGCTGGGCCGCGAGATGGACCTGTTCCACATCCAGGAAGAGGCGCCGGGCATGGTGTTCTGGCACCCCAACGGCTGGACCGTCTACCGGATGCTGGAAGATTACATGCGCAAGCGGCTGCGCGAATATGACTACAAGGAAATCAAGACGCCGCAGGTGGTGGACCGCATCCTGTGGGAGAAATCCGGCCATTGGGAAGCCTATCGCGAGAACATGTTCATCGTCGAGGTCGACGAGGAAGGCGCGAAGGAAAAGCGCATCAATGCGCTGAAACCGATGAACTGCCCCTGCCATGTGCAGATCTATAATCAGGGCCTGAAATCCTACCGTGATCTGCCGCTGCGTCTGGCCGAGTTCGGGTCTTGCCACCGCTATGAAAGCTCTGGCTCGATGCACGGGCTGATGCGGGTGCGCGGCTTCACGCAAGATGATGCGCATATCTTCTGCACCGAAGACCAGATCGAGGCGGAATGCGCGGGGTTCATCAGCCTGCTGTCCTCGGTCTATCGCGATCTCGGGTTCGAAAAGTTCGACATCAAGCTCAGCACCCGTCCGGATGTGCGCGTGGGTTCGGATGAGGTGTGGGACAAGGCGGAGAACGCGCTGCAGAAGGCCATCGAAGGCCTGGGCCTGCCCTATGAGGTGAACGAGGGCGACGGCGCCTTCTACGGCCCCAAGCTGGATTTCAAGCTGACCGATGCCATCGGCCGCGAATGGCAGTGCGGCACCTTCCAGGCCGATTTCAACCTGCCGGTGCGGCTGGATGCCGAATATGTGGGCGAAGATGGCGCGAAGCACCGCCCGGTCATGCTGCACCGCGCGGTTCTGGGATCGTTCGAGCGGTTCATCGGCATCCTGATCGAGAACTATGCGGGCAAGCTGCCGTTCTGGCTGGCGCCGCGTCAGGTGGTTGTGGCCTCCATCGTGTCGGATGCGGATGATTATGTCCGCGAAGTGGTGGCCGCGCTGAAGGCACGCGGCATCCGGGCCGAGGCCGATACGCGCAACGAGAAGATCAATTACAAGGTGCGCGAACATTCGGTGGGCAAGGTGCCGGTCATCCTGGCCATCGGTATGAAAGAGGTCGAAGAACGCACGGTTTCGGTGCGCCGTCTGGGCGAAAACCGCACCGAAACTGCCACGCTGGATGCCATCACAGCAGAGCTGGCAACAGCGGCACAAATGCCCTGAAAACGGGCATAATGTTGAAATACCGCTTGAAATCAGTTGGTTGGGCAGATGCGCATTGCCCAACCAAAATTCTTGCTTTTTGATTTGGGCATGGCATCATTTCCCTGTGACGACAGACTTTCGACCGCCTCCTGACACCAGGCAGCCGGACCTTGGAAGACCTGGCTGCACGGCCCGCGGCAATCTCGCCCCGGGATGTCTGATGAAGGAGAGACGGAATGCCGACCGGCACCGTGAAATGGTTCAACGACACAAAGGGATATGGCTTCATTGCCCCCGATGACGGCGGTAAGGATATCTTCGTGCATATCTCTGCCGTAGAGCGGGCTGGCCTGAAGGGCCTGAACGACAACCAGAAAATCGGTTACGAACTGCAATCCGGCCGCGATGGCCGTGCTTCGGCCAGCGACCTGCGCCTGCTGTAATTCACGCGCACCTTACAGGCAAAGTGCCGGATCACGGCCCCTGCGGGGGCCGTTTTCACATGCGGATCGGTGGCGTATTCTGGCCGGATTACAGAAGTGCGGCCTGCACGTCATCGCCCCAGCCCAGCAACAGCTTTTCGCCCGTGTCGATCACCGGGCGCTTCATCACGGCGGGTTGGGCGGCAATCTGCGCCTCTGCTTCGGAGGCTTTGAGGAAATCATTGAAGCCGCGATAGGTGGTGGAGGATTTGTTTACCAGCCTGTCGCCGAATTCATCCACCAGACGGGTGATTTCTGCCCCGCTCAGCGGTTCCTTGCGCACGTCGCGGAAGGTGACGGCATGGCCTGCCGCCTCCAGCGCCTTGAGCGCTTTCTTGCAGGTGTCGCAGGTGGGGATTCCGTAAAGGATCATGGCGGTTCGTTCCCTTGCTGGTGGCCCCTGCCGGGCAGAAGGCGGGCGCGCAATCGTGTGGTTTCTCGCGCCCTGTCTTACAGTGCCGGGCCGCCAAGGCCAAGCAGACGCGCCACCCAGACACCGGCCGCCGCCGAAATCGCCGTCAGGGCCATGCCCCAGATCACATCGGTGGCCACCATCTGCCAGTGCCAGTTGCGCATGACCGCGAAGCTGGTGAATTCATAGGTGCCATAGGCCATGAACCCGATCACCGCCGCAGGCAGCCAGACCGAAGTGCCCCCGCGCAGCGCAGGCAGCGATACAAGCCAGATCAGCCCCGCGATATAAAGCGCATAAAAGGCGATGGCCGGGGCAAGGCGAATCCCATCCAGCAGCTGATCGCCCAGATGGCGGCGGAACAGCGGCTGCATGACAAAGCGCAGCATCACGGCATCCAGAAGCAGGAACACGGCAGCCGTAACGGCATAAAGAACGATGACAGGCATGAGGGGGGCTCCTTTACGGGCATTACCTAGGGCGCCCACCGCACTTGGCCAGCCCGCCCTGCCATCAATGCGCGGTGCGAGGCCGTGCCAGCCCGGTCATGCGCCAGTCCCGGATCTCATAGGGTTTGTGCGGATAATGCTTTTGGTGGAATTCGGGCCTGCGCGCAGGCACCCCCGGGATCTGCGAGATCCCCTCCCAGATCGCGGCCTGCGTGGCAATGTAGCTGGCATGATGATCCGGCCGGGCGCGCTTGAAGCTGGGGTGCAGAAAGGGCTTCTTCGGTCCGGCAAGAAACCGCTCCAGCAGGTCGAGCGTGGGCACGCCTTTTTGCGCAACCAGGCCAGCCAGATCGCAATACATCCGGCCCAGAACCGACACCGGCACAACCGGCAGGTTGCGCTCGTCCCAGTAGTCACGGTCCAGCGCAATGATGGGCGAGGCGAAAATCGCCAGAACCGTGGTGAACCCCAGGGATTTCAGGAGGTCATGCGCAGCAAGGATGCCCTCTGCCGCCTCGTCCAGAAAGCCGGGCAGGTTGTAGAACCCTTCCTTGCGCATCTTGTAGCGCAGGTTGAACTGGATGTCATTGATGCCAAAGTTCAGCAGGATGATCGTATTGCGTGGCAGGTGCTGCACCGCATGGGTGATGAAGGGCGCCTCGCCCGGATCGCGCAGGACCCGCGCCGACCAGCCGCTTGCCCAGAGCGGATGATACAGCGGATTCGCCCCGAAAATGTAATCGAAAACCTCGGACGCGCTGGAGCCAAGCACTGCCAGTGGCCGGGTGCCACTGGTCGAAACGGGATCTGTTGCGGGATCGGAAAGGGCAGATGAAATCTGCGTCATGCTACGCTCATGGATTGAAATGCCCCGATGCCTAGCAACTTTGGCAGGCGTTGCAAGCTGCAAAACCACAGGAACCTGGATGCCGCAACAGCCTGAAGCACATCGCAAGGTTCTTTAGTTACGTATAATTTTCAGCAGATGAAGGTCTGCAAAGTGGTGGCGAGGGGGGGATTTGAACCCCCGACCCCGCGATTATGAGTCGCGTGCTCTAACCAACTGAGCTACCTAGCCACTGGCGCGCTTCTAGTAGACCGCGCCGGGGGGGTCAAGCGCCTTTCGGCATTTTTTCGTCAACCCGCCACCGCCCTGTCATGCGCGACGCGCGGGCGGCCTGAGGCTGTCACCGTCACGGTGGCTTCGATGAACATGCGGTTGCCCTCTACCTCGGCCTCGCGGATGTCGCGGGTGGTGGCCAGATGCACATCGGCAGCCCCGGCCCGCAGCGCGCGGCCCTGTGCCTCGGCTGCAAGGGCGGCTTCCAGCGCATCCAGCGCCGCATCGCGGCTGGCGAAAAGCTGATTGCCTTCGGGCAGATGCGCGATGAAGCGGCCCTCGCCCCGGCTGGTCACCAGCCCCTGGGCGCGCTGGCTGACCTGCCCCACAACGGCACCGATGGCATTGGCCACGCCCGCATGTTCGGGCAGCACCATGCGGGTGCCCAGCCTTTCGCCCACCGCGCCATAATAGAACGGCGCCGAAGCCCCCAGCCCGATCACCGGCACACCAAGCCGCAGCTGCAGCTGCACCACGCCCTGATGCCCGCCAAGCCCCCGGCGCGTCAGCAGATGCCGGGCCAGCACCTCGGGCGCATCCTCGGCAAAGCCCGGGTCTTCGGCAAAGGCGGCCTCCAGCAGGCAATCCACGGTCTGCGCGGTCAGCTGATCGACGATCTTTTGCGCGAAAGAGACGGGATCGCCAGAGAACCGCTCACCACGCCCGGTGCGGCGGCGCCCCAGCAGGCGCAGCGCCTTTTCGGCGGCCGTGGCATCCCAATCGGCCAGCCCGCCCAGAACATGGCTGGCATCCGAAGGCGTGACACCCGCGACCATCACCAGCCCGCGCGCCACAAGGCGATCCATCGCCGCCACCTCCAGCCGCGAGGTGATGGGGCGTGCAAGCGGCATGGGTTCGGTGATCCGCGCCAGCAGCGCCGCTTCGCGCGCTGACAGCCCGCCCGCCGTCGCGCCACCTGTCGGCGTGACCATGGGAATCACGAAGCGCCCGTCGAATTCGCCCGAAACCTCGGTCGACAGCGCGCGATCCAGCGCGGCGTGAACCATGGCGCCATGATCCACCGCCAAGAGCGATACCGGGATCAGGCGGCGTGGGCCAAGGCGCAGGCCACCTTCCAGCCCTTCGGTCACCAGATGCACCTCGCTGTCGCCACCCAGCCCGGTGGTACGCATCGCCACCGCCTCGACCATGGTGCGAAAGCCGCCGACGCGGGCGCCTTCGGGGTCGATCTCGGGCAGGCCACCTTTCAGCAGGGCGACATCGGTGGTGGTGCCGCCGATGTCGGACACCAAAGCGTCGGATTCGCCCGACAGCCAGCGGGCGCCCACGATGCTGGCGGCGGGGCCGGACAGGATGGTTTCGATGGGGCGCTCGCGCACCATGGCGGCAGAGATCAGCGCGCCATCGCCGCGCACCACCATCAGCGGCGCAGCAATGCCCACCGCTGCCAGATGGCTTTCGCAGGCGGCCACCAGCCGGTCGATCATGCCGATCAACCGGGCATTCAGCACCGCCGTCAGCGCGCGTTTCGGCCCGTTCAGCCCGGCGGAAAGCTCGTGCGAACAGGTGACGGGGCGCCCGGTGGCCTGACGGATCGCGGCGCGGGCCGCAACCTCATGCGCGGGGTTGCGGGTGGCAAAGCGGGACGCCACGGCAAAGCCCATGACATCGGGCGCCAGCCGCACCGCCTCGGCCACCAGCTGGTCCAGATCCAGCGGGGCGCTTTGCTGGCCTGCATGATCGTGCCCGCCCGGCAGCGCGATGACCGGATCACCCGCCAGAGCCTCGGCCAGGCCGCCCCGCTCCAGATCGCCGGCATCAAAGCCGATGAACACCAGCGCCACGCGGCCGCCCTGCCCCTCGACCAGCGCATTGGTGGCCAGGGTGGTGGACAGCGACACCATCGCCACCTCGGCCGGGGCCACGCCCGCGCCAGACAGGGCCGCATTGACGGCACGACCGATGCCCAGGCTCAGATCGCCGCGCGTGGTCAGCGATTTCGCCTTGCCGATGACCCGGGTTGCCGCGGCGTCGATGATGACCGCATCGGTATAGGTGCCGCCGGTATCGACGCCCAGAAGATAGCCCATGATCCCGCCCACATGCTTTTGTCCTGCAGCTATTCCATGCCGCCAGCCCGCGCGCAATGCGCGCCCGATGACGACATGCCGCAGACGGCGCGCGCCCCCTCGCCCTTTGCGGAAAGGCCGGTTAGGCTGCCCTTGGTTGATATGGGATGAGTTTATGCGGCAAGAGCTTCCACAAACCCGCGATCTGGTGCTGATCGGGGGGGGCCATGCCCATGCGCTGGTGGCGCGGATGTGGGGTATGACGCCGTTGGCGGGTGTACGGGTGACCATCATCAACCCCGGCCCGGTCGCGCCCTATACCGGGATGCTGCCAGGCCATATCGCGGGTCATTACGACAAGTCGGATCTGATGATAGATCTGGTGCGGCTGGCCCGGTTTGCCGGAGCGCGGCTGATCCTGGACCGGGTGAAGGGGATCGACCGCCGGGCAAAACGGGTGATCCTGCAGGACCGCCCGCCCATAAGCTATGATGTGGCCAGCATCGACATCGGCATTTCGTCGGATCTGCCCGATCTGCCGGGCTATGCGGGCAATGCGGTTTCTGCAAAACCGCTAGGCCATTATGCCGAAAGCTGGGAGGCATTCGTGGCGCAAGGCCTGCCCCGGCCCCGGCTGGTGGTGATCGGCGCGGGCATCGGCGGGGTGGAGCTGGCGCTGGCATCGGCCTACCGGCTGCGTCAGGCGGGGGCTGATCCGCAGATCACGCTGATCGACCGCGCAGCAGGGGCGCTGCCCCATATCGGCTCTGGGGCGCAGCTGGCCCTGCTGGCCGAACTGGCCGCAGCGGGGATTGTGCTGATGACCGGGGTGGCCCCGGCCAAGCTGCGGCCCGGTGCGGTTGTGCTGGAGGATGGCCATGTGGAGACGGCGG
>Ga0154534_1196_pt3 | contig 11100 bp, 9 predicted proteins | sample RifGroF1_FD_105677 | JGI IMG/M metagenome (GOLD analysis project Ga0154534, IMG submission 105677) | Rhodobacteraceae bacterium GWF1_65_7 | reverse complement strand
GCCATTACCGCCAGCACCAGCAGGGCAAAGAGACCTCGACCAACTCGGTCGCCTCGATCTTCGCCTGGACCGGCGGCCTGAAGCACCGCGCCAAACTGGACGGCAACGAACAGCTGATGCGCTTTGCCACCACCCTGGAAAAGGTGACCGTGGATGCCGTCGAAGATGGCTACATGACCAAGGATCTGGCGCTGCTGGTCGGCCCCGATCAGAAATGGCTCACCACCATGGGCTATCTGGAAAAGGTCGACGAATATCTGAACAAGGCCCTCGTCGGCTGATATGTGCATGAACGGGGGGCCAGCGCCCCCCGTTTTTCTTGGTGTGCCGCGCAAATTTCTTGCAAGAAATTTGCAAATCTTTTCGAAAAGATTTGCCTCTTTCCCACCCCTTGCCGCCTGCCAGCCTCTGTGCCATCACCTTGCCATGACAGAGATCATTCCAGAAAACCCCGCCCGCCACACGCTGATCGACGATGCGCAGGGCATAGCCTATGGCAGCTTCATGGCGGCCTTCGGGATCGTGATCCTGACCCATCTTGGCCTTGTCACCGGCCAGACGGCGGGGCTGGCGGTGCTGATCTCCTATGCCTCTGGGTGGCCTTTCGGCGCGGTCTTCTTCGTCATCAACCTGCCGTTCTACTGGCTGGGCTATAAACGCATGGGGCCTGCCTTCGTCGTGAAGACCTTCATTGCCGTGGCCCTGCTGTCGCTCTTCTCGGCCTTCCTGCCCCGGCTGATCGACTTCAGCCTGCTGAACCCCGCCGTTGGCGCCGTGCTTTTCGGCTTTGTTTCCGGTTCTGCCCTGCTTGCCCTGTTTCGCCACGGCGCAAGCCTTGGCGGCGTGGGTATCGTGGCGCTTTGGCTGCAGGATCAGACCGGCTTCCGTGCGGGCTGGACACAGCTGCTGTTCGATGTGGTGGTGTTCGGGCTGGCATTCCTGCTGCTGGATATCGTGACGGTGTTGTGGTCAGCGCTGGGTGCGCTGGTGGTCAATCTGGTCATCGCCCTGAATCACCGCCGGGATCGCTATATCGCCACCTGAGCCATGCCGCAGGCGCAGTGCTGCTCCGCAGCATCGGCAATGGTGCGAATCCACGGCATGCGTCAGAAATAGGTCATGAAAGCTGACCTTCCATCCCGCCCGCATTATTCGCTGTTTGAAGATGTGCAGGGCCTGCTTGCTGCCTCGGTTCAGGCGGCACTTGGCATCCATCTGCTGCGCACCGCCGGGCTGATCACCGGGGGCACGGCAGGTTTGGCCCTGTTGATCTCCTATGCGACCGGCTGGGGCTTCGGGATCACCTTCTTCACCGTCAATCTGCCCTTCTATCTGTTCGCTTACTGGCGCAAGGGCCTTGCCTTCACCGTCAAAAGCTTTGCCAGCGTCACGGTGGTTTCGCTGATGGCAGATTTCATGGCGCCGTTCGTGCCGGTGAATGGCATTCACCCGGCTGCGGCTGCAATTCTGTTCGGGGTGATCTGCGGTGTGGGGCTGCTGGGGCTGTTCCGTCACGCTTCCAGCCTCGGCGGCATCTCCATCGTGGCGGTGATCCTGCAGGACAGAACCGGGATCCGCGCGGGCTGGATTCAGCTTGGCTATGATGTGACGCTGTTCCTGATCGCCTTCACCTTCATCGAGGCAGACCGTGTCGCCTGGTCCGCCCTGGGGGCGGCAATCCTCAATTTCATCGTCGCGATCAACCACCGACGCGACTGGTATGTGGTCAGCTGAGGCCAATCTGCGCGGCAAAGTCAGGTTTCACTGGCCTTTCCGCGCTGGCTCCGCTATGGCCCGCGCAACTGCAGAAAAACCGAAAGAGACCTCCAGATGGAGCTTCGCAATATTGCGATCATCGCGCACGTTGACCATGGCAAGACGACCCTTGTGGACGAACTGCTGAAACAGTCGGGCACCTACCGCGACAATCAGGCGACGACAGAGCGCGCCATGGACAGCAACGACATCGAGCGCGAGCGCGGGATCACCATCCTTGCGAAAGCCACCTCGGTGGAATGGAACGGCACCCGCATCAATATCGTGGACACCCCCGGCCACGCCGATTTCGGCGGCGAGGTGGAACGCATCCTGAACATGGTGGATGGCGTGGTTCTGCTGGTGGATGCCGCCGAAGGCCCGATGCCGCAGACGAAATTCGTGACCTCCAAGGCGCTGGCCCTGGGTCTGCGCCCCATCGTGGTGCTGAACAAGGTCGACAAGCCGGATGCCGAACCCGATCGCGCCCTGAACGAGGTCTTCGATCTGTTCGCCAACCTTGGCGCCACGGATGAGCAGCTGGATTTCCCGCACCTTTACGCTTCTGGCCGTGCAGGCTGGGCGGATGTCGGTCTGGATGGCCCGCGCAAGGATCTGAACGCCCTGTTCGAACTCGTGGTGCGTCATGTGCCCGCCCCCAAGCAGCTGGCCAAGCAGAACGAACCCTTCCAGATGCTGGCAACCACGCTGTCGGCAGACCCTTTCATCGGCCGCATCCTGACCGGCCGGGTCGAGGCGGGTACGCTGAAAGTCGGAACTTCGCTGAAGGCGCTGACCCGCACGGGCGAGCGCATCGAACAGTTCCGCGTCACCAAGATCCTCGCCTTCCGGGGGCTGGGCCAGCAACCCATCGACGAGGCTGTGGCAGGCGATATCGTGACCATCGCCGGCATGACCAAGGCCACCGTGGCCGATACGCTCTGCGATCTGTCCATCGAAACCGCGATCCCGGCCCAGCCGATCGACCCGCCGACCATCTCTGTCACCTTCGGCATCAACGACAGCCCGCTGGCCGGGCGCGATGGCAGCAAGGTGCAAAGCCGGGTCATCCGCGAGCGCCTGATGCGCGAATCCGAAGTGAACGTGGCCATCAAGGTCGAAGATACCCCGGGTGGCGAGGCGTTCATCGTTTCGGGCCGTGGCGAACTCCAGATGGGCGTGCTCATCGAAAACATGCGCCGCGAAGGGTTCGAACTGTCGATCTCGCGCCCGCGCGTGATCTTCGGTGAAGAAAACGGCGTGCGGATGGAGCCGGTCGAAGAAGTCATCGTCGATGTGGATGATGAATACTCCGGCGCCGTGATCGACAAGCTGACGGGCGAGCGCAAGGGCGACCTGGTCGAGATGAAACCGGCTGGCGTGGGCAAGACCCGCATCGTCGCCCATGTACCGTCGCGCGGTCTGATCGGCTATCACGGCCAGTTCCTGACCGATACCCGTGGCACCGGCGTGCTGAACCGCATCTTCCACGGCTGGGTGCCGCACAAGGGCCCGATCCAGGGCCGTCGCCAGGGCGTGCTGATCTCGATGGAGAATGGCACCTCGGTTTCTTACGCGCTGTGGAACCTGGAAGAGCGCGGCAAGATGTTCATCGGCGCCCAGGAAGCCGTCTATGTCGGCATGATCATCGGCGAACATTCGCGCGACAATGACCTGGAAGTGAACCCGCTGAAGGGCAAGAAACTCACCAACGTCCGCGCCTCGGGCACGGATGAGGCCGTGCGCCTGACGCCGCCGGTGCGGATGAGCCTGGAAGAGGCCATCGCCTATATCGACGATGACGAGCTGGTGGAGGTGACGCCGAAGATCGTGCGCCTGCGCAAGCGCGAGCTTGACCCGCACGAGCGCAAGCGCGTCTCGCGCACGCAATGATCCGGCCAGCGGGGGGCCAGCCCCCCGCACCCCCCGGGATATTTGCGCCAAGATAAAGGAAAGCCGCCGGGGAATGCCTCCGGCGGTTTTTCATTTTACCTTGGAAAAATATCCCACGGGGGTGCGGGGGTGTGAAACCCCCGCTGCCTCAGGCTGCCGCAGCGAGACGGCAAGGCAGAAACGGCTCAACCGTCAGCCCCTGGCCTTCGAAAGTGCAGAAGCTGGCGGTCGGGATTTCCAGCCAATCGCCCTCGTCCGTTTCCAGCGGTTCGGAAACGATGGCGCGGCCCATGCGGGTATCGGACCAGCGGTGATAGAGGCTGGGGGCGTTTTCGTCGGTCGCATAGCGCATGGCATAGAGCCTTTCGCCATCCGACATGGCGACGGTCAGCCGCAGATGTGGCGCAGCGCCCTTCTGCCGCGACAGGCGGATGAACGCGGCCGCGGCCCGTTCCATGGCACCGCGCGGATCCTGTTCCAGCCCTTCGGCCAGCGCGGCGAGGAACAGCGCCTCGCTGTCGGTCGCGCCCTTGCGGTGCGGATAGAGTGCATCGGGGATCAGCATGTCGGCATCGCGGCGAAACGCCTCATAGCCGCCAACCTGGCCATTGTGCATGAAGCTCCAGCGCCCGAAGGTGAAGGGATGGCAGTTGTTGCGGCTGGTCGCCGTGCCGGTGGAGGCGCGGACATGGGCCAGAAACAGCCCCGATTTCACCGAGGCCACCAGAGACCGCAGGTTCGGATCACTCCAGGCCGGCATGACATCGCGGTAAAGTCCGGGTTCGCGCCGGTCACCATACCAGGCGATGCCGAAACCATCTGCATTGATTGCCGTGTGGCAGCGCGTGGCACAATGGCTCTGATGGATCAGCGAATGGCCGGGGCGGCTGACGATATCTTCAAGATAGATCGGCTTCCCGATATAAGCAGCCCAGCGGCACATTAACGCCCACCTGCCGCAAAACTCCGGCCTCTGATGCCCAAAACCCTGCCCTTTCGGTTCTGATTTTGGCCAGTTTAGCCGATGTATCAGAAAGTTGAAGGGGGTTCTGCGCTGCGGCATCGAATGAGGGCGCGGTGTTGCCACCGCGCCCGTTTCATTATTCAGCCTCTTCAACCACGACCAGATCGCGGATGCTTGCACCTTTGGCATGGGCCAGCGCTGCCTGATATTCGGCGCTGTGATAGCAGGCGACGGCCTGTTCCAGCGAGGGGAAACGCGCCACCACATTGCGTGGCCGGTCGTTGCCTTCCAGCTGCACATGGCGGCCACCGCGCGCCAGAAACTTGCCACCATGGGCTGCGATGGCCGGGCCTGCGGCCACGGCATATTTCCCATAGGACTCGGGGTCGGTGACCTGAACATGAGCGATCCAGAGCGCGGTGGGCATCTTTTAACCTCCGATAACAGATTCTGCTGCCGCAATGGCCTGATCGGCCAAAGCAATATCCGCGCCACCCGCCTGGGCCATATCAGGGCGACCGCCGCCGCCCTTGCCACCCAGCGCTTCGGCTGCGGCCTTCACCAGCGTCACCGCCGACAGCCTGCCGGTCAGATCGGCCGTCACCCCGGCTGCCACCGCAGGCTTTGCGCCCGTATCGGCGATCAGCAGCACAGCGCCAGAACCAAGCCGGGCTTTCATCTCGTCGATCATGCCCGGCAGATCCTTGCCGGAAACCCCGGTCAGCACCTGAGCGATGAACTTCACCCCGGCAATCTCTTTCGCCTCCGGTCCGCCGGACTTCCCGCCCATCGCAAGCTCACGCCGCAGATTGGCAACCTCATTCTCCAGCTTGCGCCGCTCGTCCAGCAGGGCCTTCGCCCGCTCTGCCAGTTCGGGGGCAGGCACTTTCAGCACGGCCGCCACATCGGCCAGCAGTTTCGTCTGCTCTGCCATATGGGCCATAGCGCCCTCGCCCGTCAGCGCCTCGATCCGGCGCACACCGGAGGAAGAGGCACTGTCCGACAGCAGGACAAAGGCGCCGATCTCGCCCAGATGCCGCACATGGGTGCCGCCGCAAAGCTCGATCGAATAGGTGTTGCGATCCATGCCTTTGCCAGAGCCGCCCAGACGGCCCATCGACACCACACGCACTTCATCGCCATACTTCTCGCCAAACAGCGCCTGCGCCCCCAAGGCCCGCGCATCATCGGGCGACATCAGCCGGGTTTCCACAGCGCCGTTCTGGCGGATATAGGCGTTCACCTCATCCTCAACCGCCTTCAGTTCTTCGGCGGTCATCGCCTTGGCATGGGCGAAATCAAAGCGCAGCCGGTCAGCGGCGTTCAAAGATCCGCGCTGCGCAACGTGATCGCCCAGCACATTGCGCAGGGCTTCGTTCAGCAGGTGGGTGGCAGAGTGGTTCGCCCGGATCGCCTGGCGCCGCGCGTGATCCAGTTCCAGCTTGGCAGGCTGGCCGCGGGCCACAGCGCCCTCGACAATCTCGGCCACATGATACACCACACCGGCAGCCTTGCGGGTATCGGTCACCCGGGCAAGGCCGGTATCGGTGCGGATCCAGCCCTGATCGCCCACCTGCCCGCCGCTTTCGGCATAGAATGGGGTCTGGTTGACGATGATATTGACCACCGCCCCCTGTGCATCATCCGAAGACCCGATGGATGCGCCATCTTTCACCAGCGCCAGGATCTGACCCTCGGCCACTTCGCCGTCATAGCCCAGAAACTCGGTCGCGCCGTGCTTTTCGGCCAGTTCGAACCAGATACCGGCATCCTTCGCCTCGCCCGAGCCGGACCATGCCGCGCGGGCCTTCTTGCGCTGTTCCTCCATCGCCGCATCGAACCCGGCGACATCCACCGCCCGGCCTTTTTCGCGCAGCGCATCCTGCGTCAGATCCAGCGGGAAACCATAGGTGTCATAGAGTTTGAAGGCGGTCGGCCCCGGCAGATCGGCGCCTTCCGGCAGGTCAGACAGCTCTTCGTCCAGCAGCTTCAGGCCGCGATCCAGCGTCGTGCGGAACCGGGTCTCTTCCAGACGCAGCGTTTCTTCGATCAGGCTCTGGGCGCGCACCAGCTCGGGATAGGCGGTGCCCATCTGGCGCACCAGCGCGGGCACCAGCTTGAACATGGTCACGTCGCGGGTGCCCAGCATGTTCAGGTGGCGCATGGCGCGGCGCATGATCCGGCGCAGCACATAGCCGCGCCCTTCGTTCGAGGGCATCACGCCATCGGCAATCAGGAACGAGGTCGAACGCAGGTGATCGGCCACAACGCGGTGATGCACCTTGCCCGGGCCATCGGGATCGGCCGAGGTCAGATGCGCCGAAGCCTCGATCAGGCTGCGCATCAGATCGGTGTCGTAATTGTCGTGCTTGCCCTGCAGCAGCGCGCCGATCCGTTCCAGCCCCATGCCGGTGTCGATCGACTGCATGTCGAGATCGACCATCGTGCCGTCTTCGAACTGTTCGTTCTGCATGAAGACGTTGTTCCAGATCTCGATGAAGCGGTCGCCATCTTCATCGGCGCTGCCCGGCGGGCCGCCCCAGATATGATCGCCGTGATCGAAGAAAATCTCGGTGCAGGGGCCGCAGGGGCCGGTGGGGCCCATCTGCCAGAAATTGTCGCTGGTGGGGATGCGGATGATCCGGTCATCCGACAGGCCTGCCACCTTCTTCCAGATCGCCGCGGCCTCGTCATCGGTATGGTAGACCGTCACCAGCAGCCGGTCCTTCGGAATATCGAAATCCTTGGTCAGCAGCTCCCAGGCGAAAGCGATCGCTTCATTCTTGAAATAATCGCCGAAAGAGAAATTCCCCAGCATTTCGAAGAAGGTATGGTGGCGCGCGGTATAGCCCACATTGTCCAGATCGTTGTGCTTGCCGCCCGCGCGCACGCATTTCTGCGCGGTGGCCGCCCGTTTGTAATCGCGCGTCTCAACCCCGGTGAAGCAGTTCTTGAACTGCACCATCCCCGAATTGGTGAACATCAGCGTCGGATCATTGCGCGGCACAAGCGGAGAGCTTTCGACGACAGCATGGCCGTTGCGCTTGAAGAAATCGAGATAGGTAGACCGGATGTCGTTCAACGACGGCATGATGTCGTGGCTCCGAAGCTGCGCCAGTGCGGCGAAATACAATCCTGCATCGTTTAGCGGCGCGTGGCGGGGCTGTCCACCTTTGCTGCAGGGCACCGCCCCTTGGTATCGAAAAAAGCCGCCCCTTGCAGGACGGCCTTTCTTTCCAGGCCCTTGTAAAGGCCTTCTGTCGGCGGACTTACATATCCACCACGTCTTCGGAGGCGGTTTCGGTCATGTGGAAATCAAGCCCGTTGGCCGCGCGGATCTTTTCTTCGATATCCGCCGCAGTCGCCGGGTTGGCTTTCAGGAAGTTCTTCGCATTCTCGCGCCCCTGCCCGATCCGTTCATCCCCGTAGGAATACCAGGAGCCGGACTTCTCAACCACGCCGGCCTTGACACCGATGTCGATCAGCTCCCCGGTCTTGGAGATGCCCTCGCCATACATGATGTCGAATTCCACCTGCTTGAAGGGCGGCGCGACCTTGTTCTTCACAACCTTCACGCGGGTCGAATTGCCCACAACCTCGTCCCGGTCCTTGATGGAGCTGATGCGACGGATATCCAGCCGGACCGAGGCATAGAATTTCAGCGCATTGCCGCCCGTGGTGGTTTCCGGAGAGCCGAACATGACGCCGATCTTCATGCGGATCTGGTTGATGAAGATCACCATGCAGTTCGATCGGCCGATCGAGGCGGTCAGCTTGCGCATGGCCTGGCTCATCAGGCGGGCCTGGCTGCCCATCTGCATATCGCCCATGTCACCTTCGATTTCCGCCTTCGGGGTCAGCGCAGCAACCGAATCCACGACCACAAGGCTGACAGCACCTGAGCGTACCAGCGTATCGACGATTTCAAGCGCCTGCTCGCCGGTATCGGGCTGGCTGATCAGCAGCTCATCCAGATTGACGCCCAGCTTTTTCGCATATTGCGGGTCAAGCGCATGTTCAGCATCGACAAAGGCGCAGACGCCGCCTTTTTTCTGTTCTTCTGCAACCACATGCAGCGTCAGGGTCGTCTTGCCGGAGCTTTCGGGCCCATAGATTTCAATGATGCGGCCCTTCGGCAGCCCACCGATCCCCAGCGCAATATCCAGCCCCAGCGAGCCGGTCGAGGTGGCTTCGATATCCATCGCCGGGTTATTGGCCCCGAGCTTCATGATCGAGCCCTTGCCAAACTGCCGTTCGATTTGTGCCAGTGCGCTTTCGAGCGCCTTCTGCTTGTCCATGTCGCGCTTTCCGTTCAGGTCGAGAAGGGTTGCCGTTGCCATTCCATGCTCCTTATCCCATAGCCGAAGACGCGGAGCAATGCACCGGACCTGCCGGATGTTCGCGCGTTGTTCTCATCTTATGCGATCAAAACAAGAACATTGCAATCCATTTCTCCGTGCTTCCAGTTTTTGCGCAGTTTGGTTAAGGGATAGTTTACCGAGACCCTCCACAACGGGGGCGGATACCGATCAGGAGGCAGGAATGCTGGTTTTCTGGCACCAGAAGCTCACGATGCTCGCCACGCCCAAGACGGGCACCACGGCAATCGAAGCCGCACTCGAATCACTGGCCCATGTCTCGATCCAGCGGCCACCGCAGCTGAAACATGCGTCGGTGCGCAAATATCACCGGTTCATCGGCCCCTGGCTGGAGAATGTCGCGGGCGAAAAGTTCACCGTCATCGCCCTGATGCGTGAGCCGCGCGACTGGCTGGGCAGCTGGTATCGCTATCGTCAGCGCGAGGATATGGGGCGCGAAGAGAAAAGCACCGCCGGCCTGAGCTTTGATCAGTTCGTACGCGATTACTGCGCCGATACACCGCCCGCCCATGCCGCCGTCGGCGCGCAATCGCAGTTTCTGGCCCCCAAGGCGGATCGCGGGCTGGACAGGTTGTTCCGCTACGAAATGATCGGCGAAGTGATCGAATTTCTGGAAGAGCGGCTGAATTGCGAAATCATCCTGCCACGGCTGAACGTATCGCCTGTTGTGCCGCTGGAGCTTGATCCCGCCACGGACCGCCTGCTGCGCAAGGTTGCCGCGAAGGAATTCGATCTTTACAGCCGGGTCTGCGACGGAAGCTGGCAGCCGCACAGCTGACCGGATCAGTGGATCTGGCCCTGCACGGTTTCCGTCAGCTCGCTGAGTGAGAAGGGCTTTGGCAGAAACACGGAATTCGGGATGCGCGCCTGATTTTCCGACAGGCAATCCTCCGCATAGCCAGACACGAAGATCACCCGCACATTGGGCCGTTTCAGCAGGGCCTGTCGGACCCAGCTTGGCCCGTCCATGCCCGGCATGACCACATCGGTCACGAAAATGTCGATATCCAGAGCCGGATCTTCCAGGGTCTTCAACGCCTGTTCCGCGCTTTCCGCCTCGATCACCGTATAGCCGCGCAGGCGCAGTGCGCGCGAGGCAAAGGCCCGGACCGGCGCTTCATCCTCCACCAGAAGCACGACGCCTTCGCCCTGCCGGAACTGTGGTCGCCGCTGCACAGGGCGCGGGGGGGGGGCGGCGGCAGCGCTGGCACGGTGAACAGGGAAATAGACATGGAACACCGTCCCCGTGCCCGGCGCGCTGTCGACGAAGATGAACCCACCGGATTGCTTGACGATGCCATAGGCGGTGGACAGGCCAAGCCCGGTGCCTTCCCCCACTCGCTTGGTGGTGAAGAAGGGCTCGAACACCTTCTGCAGGCGCTCGGGTGGGATGCCGCAGCCGGTGTCCAGTACCCGGATCACCGCATATTCGCCGGCAGGCACCACAGCACGGTCGCGGCGCAGATCTTCCGGCAGGGTCAGCGCCTCGGTTTCGATGCGGATCGTGCCACCATCCGCCATGGCATCGCGGGCATTCACCACCAGGTTCATCACCACCTGTTCCAGCTGCCGCTTGTCGGCGCGGATCGGCCCAAGATCCGGCGCATGGGTCAGCCGCAGGTCGATCCTTTCCCCCACCAGACGGTTCAGCAGATGGGTCAGATCCGACAGAACCTCCTGCAGGTCCAGAAGTTCGGGTTTCAGGGTCTGTTTGCGGGAAAAGGCCAGCAGTTGGCCCACCAGGCTGGCGGCCCGATTGGCATTCTGATGGATCTGCACCAGATCGGCATATTCCGGGTCGCTGCGGTCATGGCGCAACAGAAGCAGGTCGCAATGGCCCGAAATGGCCGTCAGCAGGTTGTTGAAATCATGCGCGATCCCGCCTGCCAACTGGCCTATGGCATGCATCTTCTGGCTTTGCACGAACTGATTTTCAAGCTTTTTCAAGGCTGTGGCATCGTTCAGCAATGCCAGAACCGCTGGGCGGCCGCGTTCAACGATTCGCTGCAGGTTGATCTGAAAGAACTTGTCCTGATCCGTACACCGCAGCCGCAACACCTCGGTTCCCGAGGGGATGCGCCCGGCCGCGATATCCGCCAGCCAGTCTGA
>Ga0154534_1011_pt2 | contig 11151 bp, 12 predicted proteins | sample RifGroF1_FD_105677 | JGI IMG/M metagenome (GOLD analysis project Ga0154534, IMG submission 105677) | Rhodobacteraceae bacterium GWF1_65_7 | reverse complement strand
TCCAGACGCCCGCCAAACAGCGCCGCGATCTCTTCGACCACGGGCAGACCAAGGCCCATGCCGGGGCCGGGCGTATCGCCGCGGGCAAAGCGGTTGATGGCGGCGGCGCGGGCGACTGAAGGCTTGATGCCCGCTTCGGCCAGTCGCTCTGTGTATCTGATCGACAGATACTGCCGCGGTCGCTGTGGTGAACCAGTCCCCTCCCCTTGACCGGGCGCCGCTCATGTACAGCCTGTTCCAGGGCATCGAGGACGAACCCGGCATGAGGGGAAGTGCTGACACGCCAGCAGACGATCCTCCGGGCATAGACGTCGATGACGAAGGCGACATAGGCGAACCCGTTCCAGGTTGCGACATAGGTGAAATCGGACACCCACAGAATGTTCGGCGCTGGCACGCGGAACTGGCGGTTCACCTTGTCCATCGGGCAGGGCTGCTTCTTGTCGGGGATCGTCGTCCTGTGGGGCTTGCCTCGGATAATGCCCTGAATACCCATGTCCTTCATCAACCTCGTGACCGTGCAGCGAGCGACGTCAAACCCTTCGCGGCGTAGCTGGTGCCAGACCTTGCGCACGCCGTAGACGCTCTAGTTGTCTTCGAAGACGCGCTGGACCTCGGGCCGCAGGTCTTCGTCCCGGCGGGCACGATCCGACCGCTTTGCCGGATCGGCCCGCTTCGCCAGATGATCGTAGTAGGTGGACGGGGCGATCGGCAGCACGTCGCAGATTGGCTCGACCCCGTGTTCCCCTCGTTGGTCGTCGATGAACCCGACCATCACTTCGACCGGCGGTCGAGTATCCGCCATCGCAAAATACGCCGACGCCTTCCGCATGATCTCGTTCGCCTGGCGCAGCTCGCGGTTCTCGCGTTCCAAGGCCTTCATCTTCTCGGCCATCGCGGTCGCGATTTCCGCCCGCTGGCCGCTGGCGACCTGGGACTTCTTGCCCCAGTCGTTCAGGGTATGGGCAGAACAGCCGATCTTTGCAGCAATCGACACGATCGCCTGCCATCGCGACCCATGCTGCCCCTCGCTATCTAAGACCAGCCGCACCACGCGTTCACGCACTTCGGGGGAAAACTTGTTCGTCGTCTTGCTCATGATGCTCCATCCTTCTCTGTTCAAGGTCGGGCATACTGGGACCTGCAGGTGGGACCCCGCTCCATCCCAGGGAGGACTATCCCGCTGAGTAGCATGGGGCCCATCTGCGCCGCCGCCACAATGAACCTGAACAGTTGCAAGGGGCGCTCACTTTGCCGACCCCACAGATCAAGGACAGGACAGTGACTTTGCCCCAAACCGATATCGGCGTCGATGTCGCGAAAGACTGGATCGACGTGTTTGACCTTTCCACCTCCAGGCATGAAAGGATTCCAACCGACAACCGTTCTCTGCGCAGGTTTGCAGCGGTCGTTGGCCACTCCATCGTCGTTCTCCAAGCCTCGGGTGGATATGAGCGACCGATCATGGAAGCCCTATCCGAAGCCGGGCGACATGCAACGTGCGTGAACCCTCGGCACGCCCGTGAATTCGCTCGCGCAACTGGGCGCTTGGCCAAGAGCGACCGCGTTGATGCGACGGTCTTGGCCAAGATTGGACGAGCGCTCCAGTTGGCTCCCGCCTCTCCGCGCTCTGCAGGACGCCAGCGTTTATCTGACCTTACCGCCCATCGCAACGATATCACTGTCATGATCGTCGCGGAGAAGAACCGGTTGAGAACGACAACGGACCAATGGATCCGGCGCAGCATTCTGCAGCATATTCGGGCCTTGCAGGGCAGCCAAGTCAAAGTCGAAGCTGAGATGGAAGCCGTGCTCCAAGAGCACGATGAACTGCGCGAGAAATCTGCGCGTCTGCGCTGCGTCAAAGGAATCGGACCCGTCGTCTCGGCCACCTTGCTCTCACAACTTCCTGAATTCGGTCAGCTCGATCGACGACGGCTCGCGGCTCTGGCCGGACTGGCACCACACGCGAATGAGTCAGGTCATCGACGCGGCAAGCGCAGCATATGGGGCGGACGCGGAACACTGCGCAGGTGCCTCTATCTTGCTGCCCTTACCGCAAGCAGGTTTGATCCACGGTTCAGGGCCTTCAAAGAACGCCTTATCGCTACTGGAAAGGCAAAGAACCTCGTCATCGTGGCCTGCGCCCGCAAACTGTTGACAGTTCTCAATGCGATGACCCGGACCGGAACTGCCTACCGCGACGCCCCCACCTGAAACACAGTTGCTACTTAAGAGTTGATGGAGTGGATGCCCCTCCCGCCCGTGCCGAGGCGTGGCACAGTGGCAGCAGCAGGATGAGCTGCGGTGAAGAGGAGGAAGGACATGAACAACGTCACCATCATCGGCATCGATCTGGCGGAGCGCGTCTTCCACGCGCACGGAGCACACATCGATGGCAGCGTCGCGTTCAGAAAGCGATTGACCCGCGCACAAATGCTTCCGTTCCTGTCCGCGCAGCCGCGTTGCGTGGTCGCTATGGAGGCCTGCGCCAGCGCTCATGAATGGGGCCGCGCGATCCAGCAACTCGGCCACGACGTGCGTCTCATCCCGCCCAGCTACGTCAAGCCATATGTGAAGAGGCAGAAGAACGATACGGCGGACGCGGAGGCCATTGCCGAAGCGGGGTCTCGGCCGACAATGCGCTTCGTCGCGGTGAAAACCGAAGAGCAGCAGGCGCGCTCCATGGTCTTCCGGACGCGTGATCTGCTCGTGCGCCAAAGGACGCAACTGATCAATGCCCTGCGCGGCCACCTCGCAGAACACGGTCTTGTTGTTCCGCAAGGTCCGGCTCACCTGAAGACTCTGGCCAAAGCACTGGACGCGACCGATGTCGCAATGCCGCAGCTGGTTCGCGATATCGGGCGGATCTATCTCGAGCAGATCGAACAGTTGAACGCCAAGGTCGCCGACCTCGAGAAAACGCTTCGTCGCGAAGCCCAATTCGGCGAAGAAACACGCCGCTTGCAGACGATGCCGGGCATTGGCCCGATCACAGCCATGGCGGTGGAGACATTCGCACCGCCTCTGCAGACCTTCAAGCGCGGTCGCGACTTTGCCGCATGGCTTGGACTCGTGCCGGTTCAGCACTCAACCGGAGGCAAGCAGCGGCTCGGGCGCACCTCGAAGATGGGTCAACGCGATATCCGTAGGCTCCTCAGAATTGGAGCCATGGCGGTTATTCGATGGGCGTCCGGCCGCGGCGCACGGCCTGGCTCGTGGCTCAGCCGCATGATGGACCGCAAGCCGCTGATGTTGGTCGCCGTGGCCTTGGCAAACAAGATGGCGCGCGCGATCTGGGCCATGCAGACTAAGAAAGAAGACTATCGGGATCCCGGCCTCGCAGCCGCTTGAGCAAACGCTCGGTCGCCGCGGGATCAGGAGAGGTGGGCATGTGAGGAGGTCGTGAACGTCAAGGGCAAATGATCGGACTGATCGGGACCAGGAAAAGCACCGAGGCTCCAAGAGCGAAAAGCTCGTCGAGTTGATTTGCGCCTGTTCCGCGTATCTCCATGACGGCCGGCGGCAACTACATCGCCGCATCGACATGCCTGACACATGACCGCACCCGATCACATGCTCGGCGGCACGAATTTATCCTTGCATGAACCGGGGCATCCACACATGGAGCCTCCGGCAAACCCGGTGCGGTTCAGGTGGGGGCATCCACCTAGACGAGTTCGAAGTTGTCCTCGTCCTCTTCTTCGTCCTGGTCTTCGACACTTGCATCTTCGGGCGCAATATCTAGAGCGAGGGCAGCCATCAAATCAGCCTCTGGGTCGTCGGGTTCACTTTCCTCTTCATAGGCTTCGAGCGCCTCGTCATAGGCCCAAAGCACATCTTCGTTGCTTTGGAAGCCGCCTTCCGGGGCATTGAACCGAAACAGCTCATTCAGATTGCCGTCTTCGTCGGTTTCGTAAAACGCTACCCCTTTCAGCGTGCTGACATCGCCCCCAACCTCCTCGGAGGTGTAATAGTCGAGGTAGTTCTCGAAGGTTGGTTCAGTTCCTTCTGGCAGCGCGATATTGCTCCAGGTGTTCGTATCGGGTTCCTCATCCAGGATGTATGTACCGATTAAAGGCGAACCGGTTTCCGAAAACTCGGAGCCAAAGAAGACCTTTTCATAGGTCGGGTCTTCGGGGTCTTCCGGCTCCTCCGGATCACCAGAGACGGCCTTGATGGAACCTGCATCGGTACTGGTCGATGTCGCGCGAATGCCGAAGATGTCGATATCATCAAGACTTATCGCATCCAGCGCCACGGTCAGTGTGTCACCAGCCTGCAGATAGGTTTCCTTATCATCGCCCTCTGGGCCGATGCCAGGATCACTCAGCTTGATGGCATCATCCCACTGTACCTTCTCGCCATCAAGGCTGGCACCGTTCATGTTGAGCGGCCCGCTCAGGCTCTCATTTTTGCCGGAGGAGTCATCATCGCCGTAGTAGACCGCATTCACATCCATGCTGCCTTCGATGACTGAAATATCGGCGAGAATCTGCCCAGCCTCCTCGTAGAGCGAAACCGTGTAGGACAGTCCGTCGACTTCGTAAGTGAATATCTTCGAATAGTCAGGCATTTGCATCTCTTTCGCGAGTGACGTGGCGACAGCACTCCCCCTACCAAGAGGAGACCCTTCTCAGATTATATTAACGTACCAATCTTGCCGCAAAATTGCCTCAATTACTTTGGAAACAGTTTTTTTCGATTTTTCCTCGATACTAGCGAAGGACGCAGATGCCCCTTCAGCGGTCATTCATGAATGGCGCCACGAAGCTAACTGACTACAATCGAAGGTGAGAACTGTGAGTCGCGGCCCTTTTCGGGATTCCGAGCAGAGGCAGTGGATCGTGGAAGCCATCAACGTAGTCAGAGAAAAGGGCGGACGCCGACGGTGGCGTCATGCAAGGCGATTACCAAGGCTACCATCAACGCTGACCATGCTGCGCGCCAAGACAGCGGCCTGCCATTTTTCAAACCCATATAACTTCGGGCTAGGTGTTTGATCTCACGGTTTGATGGTGTGATCCTTTCGCAAGAATGGAAGGAAGCACTATGGGACAGGTTCGTCATGGGAGCGCCACGAGCATGCATGCCGTCAGAGCAGCAAGACAGCGATCACAAGCTTCGCTCACGCAGTTGAGCCGGGAACTGGGCATCAACCCCAAGATGGAGGTGAAGTCTCGCAAGCGCGCGACGGTCGAGGATTTGTAGACAGGACCGACGGAACCGCGCTCGGCGGTTTTGACCGAGGCCGAGGAGGCGAGGGTTGTAGCGTTCCGGCGTCATACGCTCTTGCAGCTGGACGACTGCCTCTATGCCTTGCAGCCGAGGTCCCCGCACCTGACGCGCTCAGCGCTGCACCGATGCCTTCAGGGCCATGGCATCTCGCGCCTGCCGATGTCAGGTATTTTGGCAGCTCGAACCAGGCAGCGAGCGGCACATGTTGTGCGATCCAACCAAGCAGCGTGGAAACATCAGGGACGCTACCGGAAGCAGCCGGGAAATATGAAGGGTCATCGGCGGGTATCGCGTCGATCAGCACTAGCCGGTTCGCGAAGCCGGTGGCGCTTGGCATAGACCACGCGGTTGATAGCTCCGATTAAGGTGACGCGCACGCTTTCCTGCAAGCCCCAATTGGCGCACCGCCAGGTCGGGGCTACGGCCCAGGCATTGGCACCGGTGATGCAACCAGCCGCCCGCTCGGTGCAAGGGGGCCAGAGCCAAGACGTTATGACGGAAGGCGGCGTCTGCAAGCCGTCCTTTAACCCACAGAATATCATCTCGTCTGGACTCTGGTCAGCAGACGTTCCTTCCTGACCTTGACAGTTCCTATCAGAATTTGGGATGCGTGGCTTATGGGGTCGCGCGAACGCCCCACGAGGCGCCAGCCGAAGATCGCGTTTCATTTGAGCGAAACAAGACCTGAGGAGGACCGCAGATGCGTGCGCCCGATGCCATTTCCTGTGACCAGCTTGCCCGCCTGCTGGGCACCCCGAAATCCCCGATCCTCTTGGACGTCCGTCGCGACGCAATTCGCGCCGAAGATCCGCGTCTTGTGCCTGGCGCCCGGGTGCTGGAGGAACATGATCTCGCTCCGAGGCGTCTGTCTGCTCTCGCCAGAGAATTGGCGGGTCCAGTGGTCGTGATCTGTGCAGAAGGCCATCGACTGAGCCAGGGCACCGCAGCATGGCTGCGCCACGAAGGGTTGCAGGCCGAATATCTGCTGGGTGGTCAGGCGGCCTGGACCGCATTCGGCTTGCCACTGATCGACCCCGGCAAGATCACGGCGCGCGACGAACATGGCAGATCCCTTTGGATCACCCGATCCCGACCCAAGATCGACCGCATCGCCTGTCCCTGGCTGATCCGCCGCTTTGTCGATCCGCGCGCCGTGTTCTTGTTTGTCGCCCCGGCCGAGGTGCAAGGCGTGGCAGAACGGTTCGGCGCAATGCCCTATGACATCGAGGGCACCTTCTGGAGCCATCGGGATGATCTTTGCACCTTTGACGTTCTGCTGGCGGAATTCGGCCTGTCCACGCCGGGGCTTGATCGTCTGGCACTGATCGTGCGCGGGGCAGATACGGCGCGGCTTGATCTGGCGCCGGAATGTGCGGGGTTGCTGGCGGCATCGCTTGGACTGTCACGCATGTATTCGGATGATCTGGCACAGCTTGAGGCCGGGATAGCGATTTATGACGCCTTCTATCGCTGGGCGCGCGATGCGGTGGACGAACAGCACAACTGGCCCACCAGCAAAGGGAAAGCAAAATGAGCGCGACCCGAGATTATCCCAGCCTGCGCGAGGCGACGAAGGTGTGGGTAAGGATCGCCGCGCTGTCTTTTGGCGGGCCTGCGGGCCAGATCGCGGTCATGCACCGCATACTGGTCGAGGAAAAACGCTGGATCGGCGATGGTCGGTTCCTCCACGCGCTGAACTTTTGCATGCTCTTGCCAGGGCCAGAAGCACAGCAGCTGGCGACTTACATCGGCTGGCTGATGCACGGGGTACGGGGTGCGCTGATCGCGGGGCTTTTGTTCATCCTGCCCGGCGTCGTCGCGATCATGGCACTGAGCTGGATCTATGCGGTCTGGGGCGATGTGGGGTTCGTGGCGGCTTTGTTTTTCGGGCTGAAGGCGGCGGTGCTGGCTATCGTGCTGCAGGCTGTCTTCCGTGTAGGTAAACGGGCGCTGAAGAATCGGGCGATGCAAGCCATCGCCGTGGCGTCCTTTGTGGCCATCTTTGCCTTTGGCGCGCCGTTTCCGTTGATCGTTGCCGTGGCGGCCCTGATCGGTTGGGCGGGGGCCAAGGCGGGACTGGCGGGATTTCAGGGTGGCGGCGGGCATGGCGCGGGCGGCAAGGCCCATGTCGATGACGCAACAACCCTGCTGGGCGAGGAACATGGCGACCTGACCGGAGCCAGGCGTGCCGGGGCGTTCCGGGCAGGCGGCGTGGCCCTGATGCTCTGGCTCTCGCCTGTGGCAGCCCTGCTGCTGATGGCGCCGGACAGCGTGTTCACCGATATCGCCACCTATTTCTCGAAGCTGGCGGTGCTGACCTTTGGCGGGGCCTATGCCGTTCTGGCCTGGGTCGCGCAAGAGGCGGTGGGCACATATGGCTGGCTGCAACCCGGCGAGATGCTGGACGGGCTTGGCATGGCGGAAACCACGCCGGGGCCACTGATCATGGTGCTGCAGTTCGTGGGCTTCATGGGCGCATTCCGTGAGGCGGGCTGGGCCATGCCCTTGCTTGCGGGCACCGCAGGTGGTGTGCTGGCTACATGGGTGACATTTGCGCCTTGCTTTGCATGGATCTTCCTTGGCGCGCCTTTCATGGAGGGGCTTCGCGCCAACAAGGCGCTGTCGGCCGCCCTGACAGCGGTGACGGCGGCAGTGGTCGGGGTGATCCTGAACCTTGCATTCTGGTTTGCCATCCATGTCATCTGGCGCGAGGTGACAAAAATCGAGGCTGGGGCGCTGTCACTGGAACTGCCGGTGCTGGCCTCTATCGACTGGGTTGCGGCGGCTTTGTCAGTGCTGGCCCTGTTTGCGGTGTTCCGGCTGAAACTGGGCATGGCGACCGTGCTTGGAGGCGCTGCTGTTCTGGGGCTGGCCCTGCATCTGGTCGCGCTGGCCTGACCTGTCAGGCAGCGTGCGGCCAGCGGCGGTGCAGCGCGTCGATCACGAAGGTATGCGCGTGATGGTCCCCATGCTCGGCCAGATGCGGATGGCCGGGCGGCAGGTCCGGGTGATCATGGGCCAGTTCGCTGATGTCCCGTGCGGGCCAGATGCCCAATACCGCGACCAGGCCAAGCGCGCCGATGGCGGCAAGGGTCAGTGCCGCCGCAGTCAACCCTGCCCAGGCCCCGACCCAGCCCGCCAGCGGATAGGTCACCAGCCAGCAGGCGTGCGAGAGGGCGAATTGCGCGGCGAAGACGGCGCCCCGGTCGGCTTCCTGGGCGGATCGGTTGATGATGCGGCCAATGGGGGTCTGGGTCAGCGAGAAGCCAAAGCCGATAACGGCCCAGAGCGCAATCAGCCCTGCCAAGCTGCCGACCAGCGGCACCAGCGCCACCCCGGCGACCATCAGCCCCGCGCCGTTGATCATCACCGGGCGGTCGGTCAGACGGTCAAGTATGCGCGGCAGCAGAAAGGCTGCCAGCATAGACCCTGTGCCAAAGCCCGCAAAGGCCAGCGCAACGGCCTCTTCGCCCAGACCCAGCCGTGCCTGCACCAGAACGACGGTGTTGACATAGACCATAGCGCCCGCAGCTGCGACCGCCGCTTCCATCACCATCAGCCCGCGCAGGCGCGGCGTGGCGATGTAGATGCGGATGCCTTTGGTCACATCGGACCAGAACCGGCTGTTCCCTGCACGCTGCCGATCTGGAAGGCGCACGGTCAGAACCAACAGCGCCGAGAGGATGAAGCCAAGAACCGTCCCGCCAAACAGCGCCGGAAAGCTAACCACCGTCAGCAGCAGCGCTGCGATCATCGGCGAGGCGAGTTGCTCCAGATCCTCGGTCAAACGGAGCAGGGACAGGGCGTTGGTATAATCGCCCTCTTCCTTGAGCACATCCGGGATCGCCGCCTGAAACGCCGGGGTGAACCCGGCTGAAGCCGCCTGAAGGAAAAAGATCAGCACATAGATCTGCCAGACCTGATCGACAAAGGGCAGGCAGGCGATCACGACCGCGCGGATCAGATCCAACGCGACAAGGAACGCCCGGCGCGGCAGGCGTTCAGCAATCGCCGCCGCCACCGGGGCCAGCGTGACATAGGCCACCATCTTGATTGCCAGCGCCGTGCCCAGCACCGCGCCCGCATTGTCACCCGCCAGTTGCCAGCCCAGAAGGCCAAGCGCAACAGTGGCAAGCCCCGTGCCGATCAGCGCCACAAGCTGGGCTGCGAACAGATGGCGGAAGGTCGGGTTGCGCAGGGTCTTCAGCATCAGAGCAGCTTTGTCAGGGCTTTGATTTCGGCCAGATCATGCGCACCCCCGCCGGTGACGCAGTGGTCGATGTGGTCATGGATCAGCGCCCGCTTGGCCTCGGCCACTGCACGTTCGACAGCGTGCAGCTGGGTGGCCAGATCGACGCAAGTGCGCCCCTCCTCGATCATGCCTATTACGCGGCGCAGATGCCCTTCGGCGCGTTTCAGCCGGGTGGCTATGGCGGGGTGGCTTGCGTGGGTGTGGGGTTTTATCATAAGGATGAGTTAACCCCCAGGGGGGGATAAGACAAGACGCAGATGCGCACAGGATCACCGCGTGCGAAAGGGGCAGATGCCGAAATTCGGCAGGATCATGCAGGCGATAGCAGCCCTCGTGCTGCTGATGTCATTGGCCGTGTCGCCGGTGACAGATGCTATGACGCATGGACCGGGCACTTTGGTAGTCGAGGCGGAGCACGCCGCCTTCCACGCCGCACGTGGCGAACACCAGTCGACAGTCGGCCACACGCATCATGACGCGTCCGATCATGACCACGCCTCACCTGCGATCCTTGAAAGCCGCGATGAGACCTTTGTTCGGGTGGCGGAGCCTGTGGAAATCTCTAAATTGCGGCAGATGACCGGCGTGACCTGCGGCGGCCCGCGCCGCCCACCGCGTGACACTGACCTGACGACCTGAACCGGCCCGCGCCCTGACCTGAGGCGCACGGCCAGAGCAGAGACTTTCCTCACAGGATACCATCATGACCCGATCAGACCGGATGCCATCACGCATCTGGATAATTCTTGCCACGCTGACGCTTGCCCTTCTGACGGCAGGGGCCGCGCTGGCCCATAACGTGACCGAAGGCGACGCCGGTTACGTGCAGGAGGTTTCCGGCTTTCTGCCCATCCCGTTCCTGTATCTGGGCGCCAAGCATATGGTGACAGGATACGACCATATCCTGTTCCTCTTTGGCGTGATCTTCTTCCTTTACCGGATGAAGGATATCGGCCTTTACGTCAGCCTCTTCGCCATTGGCCATTCGGTGACGATGCTGGCTGGCGTCTGGTTCGGTATCAAGATCAACAGCTATATCATCGACGCCATCATCGGCTTTTCGGTGGTCTACAAGGCGCTGGACAATCTGGGGGCCTTCCAGCGCTGGTTCGGGGTGCAACCCGATACCCGTGCGGCGACGCTGGCCTTTGGCCTGCTGCACGGCTTTGGCCTTGCAACCAAGATCCTCGATTATGACATCGCGCCGAACGGCCTGCTGGGCAACCTGATCGCCTTCAACATCGGCGTCGAACTGGGCCAGCTGATCGCGCTGTCGATCATCCTGATCGCCATGGGCTTCTGGCGCCGTTCGCCCAGCTTCTGGCGCCAGGCCTATACCGCCAATGTCGTGATGATGGCGGCAGGCTTCCTCCTTGTCTTCTACCAGCTCACCGGGCTGGTGCTTTCCTGAACCGAAAGGCGAACACCATGTACAACGCACAGAAACCCACGCTTGACGATCTGCCGACCGCAGGCCGCCTCTGGCGCTCCACCGCTATTGCAGCCGGGGCGGCGGCGGTGATCCTGGTCACCGTGGTCTGGCCGTCAGAATACGGGATTGATCCCACCGGCATCGGCGGCATCCTCGGCCTGACCGAGATGGGCGAGATCAAGACCCAGCTGGCCGAAGAAGCCGAGGCTGACCGGCTGATGCTGGAAGG
>Ga0154534_1016_pt1 | contig 11220 bp, 9 predicted proteins | sample RifGroF1_FD_105677 | JGI IMG/M metagenome (GOLD analysis project Ga0154534, IMG submission 105677) | Rhodobacteraceae bacterium GWF1_65_7 | reverse complement strand
CCAGAAGCCCTGCCAGCAGCATGACCGGGCCGCGCGGGATCAAAACTTGGCCTGCAGGCCGGCATAGACGGCCCGGCCCTGCGTGGCATAGCCCCAGACATCCGAATAATCCTGATCGAACAGGTTCACCACCCGGGCGGTCAGGCGCACCTGTTCTGTCAGATCATAACCCGCCGACAGGTTGACGGTGGTATAATCGGGCAGTTTTTCGGTGGGATAGCTGCCCCAGAACTGGGTGTCGGAGTTATCGGCCACATGGCGGATGTCGGCGGTGACGCTGCCGCGCCCATCCAGCACCGCCAGCGTGGCGGACAGGCCAAGCTCGTGCCGGGGGCGGCGGATTTCCACCGAACCATCGGGGTTCTTGGCATCAAGATAGGTATAGGCCAGACCCAGCGACAGCGCATCGGTCGCCTGCAGCTTGCCCGCAAGCTCGATCCCCTTGCGGCTGCTTTTGCCCGGCTGGTTTTCATAGGTTGCCCGGCCGCTGCCATCGGGGGCGGCGCCATAGACATAGGTGATTTCGTCGCGCAGGTTTTCGTCGAAATAGGTGACGTCGATCACGCCACGGCCGCCCAGAACCTCGGCCTCGATCCCGATGTCGAAACCTGCATTGGTTTCGGGGCTGAGCGCGGGGTTGCCCAGCGTATAGGTATCATCGGCGAAAAGTTCGTAATACGACGGGTTGACCGAGGCCTTGCCGGCCGAGCCATGCAGCCGCAGCCCGGTATCGGGGATCTGCCAGGACAGGCCGATGTTCCAGCTGGTGAAATCTGCGAACACCTTGTTGTCGTCGCGCCGCAGGCCCGCCTGGATATCCAGCCCGTTGTCGAGGGCGCCGCGATATTCCAGCGCGGCGGAGGTCATGTCGCGCTTGTAGTCGGGGGCGGTGGTGGAATTGTCTTCCTGCCGTTCGACCAGCAGGTTCAGCACATGCGCCGCATCGGCCACGGGTTGGCCATCCAGACCGAAGGCCAGGCGGTATTTCAGCTTTTCGGTTTCGCCACGGGTATGGGGCGCGCCCAGATCGCTGAGCTTGTTGACCGTATCCTGATATTCCAGCCGGTGGGTCAGGCGGCCCGCGAGGGCGGAATATTCGCCCCAGACCGAGCCTGCAAATTCTTCGCGGGCGCCAAACAGCGTGCGGTCATCGACGATATAGCCATCGGCATCGGTCGCAGACCACGAGGCGGCGTCGTAGTCGTAATCTTCGCTGGCGCGGCGCAGGGTGAAGCCGAAGGTCAGATCTTCGGTGGCGGCCCAATCGCCCGAAAGCGCGATGCTGCGGCGTTTCAGCCCGTCCTTTTCGCCACCATCGCCCGAGTGATCATAGCCCTGGTCGTCACGCTGCGACAGGCTGAGCGCGAGGCCGCCGTTTGCGCCACGCTGGCTCAGTTGCGCCGAAACCGATGTGCCATTGCCCAGTTCGACCGCGCCGCCATAGTGCAGCCCGTCTTCGCCCTTGCGGGTGATGATGTTGATGACGCCCGCCGAAGCGTTGGAGCCGTAGAAGGCCGATTGCGGGCCGCGCAGAACCTCGATCCGGTCGATATTGGCGGTATCGAGGCCCGAGAGGGTGTATTCATCGGAACCGCCCGCGGCTTCGATGCCGTCGATCAGGATCAGCGTATGATCGGCCTCGCCGCCGCGCAGGCGCACCTGCGTCAGGCTGGCGCCCGATCCGCTGACGGAAACCCCCGGAATGGCGCGCAGGGCATCCTGCACGGTGACCAGACCGCGGGCCGAGATATCTTCGGCGGTCAGCACCGAAAAGGCGCGGCCATAGGCATCGGCGGCAATGGCGGACAGGCCGCCCGACAGGATCACCTCGTCCAGCGCGACATCCTGCGCCGTAACGGCGGCAGGCGCGGCAAGGCAGGCAGTGGACAGCAGCAGAAGGCGCAGGTTGCGCTGTGTCGTCATGGGTTCATCCCCTTGTGGCGGATCGGTGATCCGCAATCCTGTTGCGTCAGGGAGGATCTTCCTCCGCAGACAGTGAAGTGCGTCACCGCTGCGGTTGCGCCGCTTCCATGGCGCGCCCCGCGCCCGGAAAGGGTGATCATTCAAGCAGGTCTCCTGGCTCGCGGGTCTCGGCTTCGCCTGCCTTCCCGGTTTCCCAGTGGCCAGATTGGCGTCGCTCGCCGCTTACAGTTGCGGGGGCAGCCACGGCTGGGGCCGGGTGGCCCTTCCGTGTTCCCTATTATCCGGCGAGGGGCCGGAACTTGAATGGCGCGAAAGGAAAGGAGAAGGGCCCGGAAGTCAAGGCTGCGGGCACAGCGAAATGGCAGGCGATACCCGCCTGCCACGCCGCGCCCTGCGGGACAATCACAGCAGGATGACCAGAAGACCCAGCCCATTGGCGATCAATGTGCAGAACACGGCCAGCGAGCCCAGATCCTTGGCCTGCCCTGCCGCCGCCGACCAGCCGGGCGAGACATGATCGGCCAGCGTTTCGATGGCGGTGTTCAGCGCCTCCATCGCGATCAGCAGCAGGAACAGCACGGCCATGGCGAGCCATTCCGTCAGGGCGGCATCGGCCAGCAGCAGGGCGGCGATCAGGCCACCACCCATGGCGGCTTCGTGGCGGAAGGCGGTTTCACGCCACAGCCGGGCCAGCCCCTGCCAGGAATAGCGGCTGGCGGCGAAGAGATGCGCGATGCCATGGCGGCGCGGCGGAACGGCGGGATCTGTCATTGCGTCACCTGCAGACGGCAGCCCGAGGTCAGATCCAGCGCGGGATCGCGGGCGGTTGTGGTGATATCCATCAGCCCCAGCACGGTGTGAAACAGGTTGTCATGGCTGACGGGCGTGGCGGCCCGGCGCGCGATACAGCCCTGATCGAGTTTGAGCGCGGCCTTGAACGGTTCGGAAAACCACATCAGGAACGGCACCTTGCGTTGTGTATCGGGGGCCATGAACATCGGGGCGGCATGAAGGTAAAGCCCGCCTTCGCCCAGCGACTCGCCATGATCCGACATGTAGATCATCGCGGGGATCACGTGATCCTGCGCCGTCATCAGGGCGATGGCCTGCGACAGGACATGATCGGTGAACAGGATCGAATTGTCATAGGCGTTCACGATTTCATCCGTGGTGCATCTGGCAAAATCTGCAGTGGTGCAGGCGGGGGTGAAGCGTTCGAATTCTGGTGGATAACGCAGGTGATAGGCGGGGCCGTGGCTGCCGATCATATGCAGCACCAGAACGGTATCGCCGGTCATGTCGGCCATGGTGCGGGCCAGGATCGGCAGCAGCGCCGCATCGGTACATTCGCCCATGGCGCAGGCGGCCGGATCCATCGTCTTGTCGATGCGGGTGGCGCCGGTGCGCAGGGCGATGCGCTGATCGCCGGTGTTGTTATCGACCCAGCGGGCATCCAGCCCGGCATGGGCCAGCACATCCAGCAGGTTTTCGCGGCCCAGGAATTTTGTCTGCGAATAATCATCGGTGGCGAAGGGCGAAAACATGCAGGGCAGCGAGACGGCGGTGGAGGTGCCGCAGGAGGTGACATCCGGGAAATTGACCAGATCATGGCCGCGCAGTTCGGGGGTGGTATCGCGGGCATAGCCATCCAGCCCGAAATTCTGCGCCCGGGCGGTTTCGCCCACGAAGATCACGGTCAGCACGGGTTTGGGCGCGGCGGCCAGCAGCGGGCCGGGGCGCGCATCGCGACCCAGCGGCGCGACGGTCTGGTTGGCGCTGCGGAACTGCATCTTGGCATAGCGCGACAGTGCGCCCAGCGTGGCGCCGGGCTGATAGGCGCCCAGCATGTCGCGGTGTTCGCGCACGGCGGCGGAGAATGTCTTGAAATCGGTCATCAGCAGGCCCGCCACCAGCGTGGTGGTCAGGGCAATGGTCAGCGGCCATTGCCACAGCCCGCGCAGCAGGGGCGGGCGCCGGAGGCGCGGCCAGAAGGCCAGAGCGGCGGGCAGCAGCCCGAAAAGCCCGATATGAAGCAGGAAATCGGCGGTAATCAGGTGTTTCGATTCCGTCACCGTGGTCAGCATCGCGTTCTGGATCATCTCGCGGTCGATCAGGATGCCGAAGCGGCTTTGGTAATAATCGGCCACGGCCGCGGTGATCACGATCAGCGCCACGGCGGGGCGATGCAGCCCGCGCAGGGTGACCAGCGACAGGATCAGGAAGGTCAGCGCCCAGATCGCCGCCCCGAAGGTGATGATGTCGCCGGGGGCGCCCGCGAAGATGCGGTTGGCCTTCAGCCAGAAGGTGCCATTCAGCACCACCACCAGATAGCTGGCAAAAATGGCGTTGAAGGCCAGGGGCGTCAGCACGGGGCGCAGGGCTGCCAGCCGGTCTGGCAGAGACCCCGGCGGGGCAGGGACAGAGATCTGGGTCATGATGTCTTTCAGTCGATATCGCCGGGGGTGGCGGGGCGCTTGCGGCCGTCGATCATGGCGCGCACCAGGTTTTCGCCATGGCGCAGGCTGGCGAGGATCACGCCGCCCAGATGCAGGGCGACCAGAACAAGGATCAGGGTCGCGGCGGTTTCGTGGATTTCTTCCATCAGTTCCGATCCCCAGAAGGCATCGGTGGTCTGCAGCCAGCCGGTCAGCGCGGTTGTGGCCACAGTCAGGATCAGGGCCACCACCATGGCGCCGCCTGCCGGATTATGGCCCAGATAGCGCGGTTCCTGCCCACGGCGCATGGCGGCCAGATAGGCCAGAACCGCACGCGGCCCGCGCACAAAGCCGGTGAACCGCGCATGACGGCTGCCGATCAGGCCCCAGACCAGGCGCAGCGCCAGCAGGCCCGCGATGATCAGCCCCGCCGCCTCGTGCACGGTTTTCAGTTCATCGGCGGTCACCCAGCACACGGCGATCAGCACGGCCTGCGACCAGTGGAACAGCCGCACGAACCCATCCCAGACCGGGACGAGGTTGCCCTCGTCCCGCAGGGTCGCAAGGCTGCGATCAATCATCGGAGCCGACGACTTCAAAGGTTTTCGGATCAATGAACACTTCGACGCGGGCGCCTTTGTCATCCTTGCCGTAAACTTCGTAGCAGCCGTCTTCTTTCTTGACCTTGCTGATGGTCCAGCCCTTGCCGGTCAGCGTGGATTCAAGTTCGGCCTGCGGGCGCCATTCGGCATCGGGGACCATGCAGCGGTCAGAGGCCAGGGCCGCACCTGCGGGGGCAAGGCTGACAAGGGCCAGAAGGAGGGATTTGCGCAGCATCGGATTCTCCATTTGCGTTTGTGATGTGCGGTTATTGACCGATGAACCTTGCAGCCCGCTTACAGTTTGCGGGGGCGCAGAATTTTCTCGTCAACCCATCCGCGGGCCGTTAACCCGGAGGCATGAGATTGCTTGTCGTCGAAGATTCCCCCGATCTGGCCGAGGCCTTGCTGCGCCACTTGCGCGGGCAGGGCCATGCGGTGGATCATGCCGGATCGGTGGATGCCGCCGAAGCGGCGCTGGATGTGGCGGAATATGCGGTGGCGCTGCTGGATCTGGGGCTGCCGGACGGATCGGGGCTGGACCTGCTGCGCCGGCTGCGGGCGAAGGGCGACCGGCTGCCGGTCATCATCGCCACTGCCCGCGATCAGATCAGCGACCGGATCGCCGGGCTGGATGCCGGGGCGGATGATTATGTGGTGAAACCCTTCGATCTGGACGAGCTGGGCGCCCGGATCCGCGCCCATGCCCGCCGGGCACAGGGCGCCCCTGCCGCCCGGCTGGAGATTGCCGGGCTGGAGATCGACCGTGCCCGCAGCCGGGTGTTCCGCGAGGGTGCCGAAATCCGCCTGACTTCGCGCGAATGGGCGGTGCTGGATGCGCTGCTGGGCGCGCGGGGGCGGGTGTTGTCAAAAACCGCGCTGGAAGAGGCGCTGTACTGCTTTGATGCCGAAATCGCGGGCAATGCGGTGGAGGTCTATGTGTCGCGGCTGCGCACGAAGCTGGGGGCCGAGGTGATCGAAACCCGGCGCGGCCTTGGGTATCTGGTGCCATGACGGCGCGGGGCTGGTCTTTGCGGGGGCGGCTGTCGCGCAACGTGCTGCTGGTGGCGGGCGCGGGCTGGCTGGCTGGGCTGATGCTGGGCGTTCTGGTGCTGGATCACGAGATGCAGGAGGTGCTGGACGAAGGCCTGCGCAGCGAGGCGCGGCTGGTGCTGGCGGTGATGGAGGGCCGGGGCAGTGAAAGCCTGGCGCATTGGCAGGCGGTGGAAGGCCATGAACAGGATCTGTTGCTGCGGGTGCTGTCGGCAGGTGGCCCCGCCCCGCCTGCCCCCTGGCCAGAGCTGACGAAGGATGGGCTGCGCAACAGCGGTGACTGGCGGGTGCTGCGCGCCAGTTCCGGGTCGCATGTCGTGGAAATCGGGCAAAGCCGCGACTGGCGCCGCGAGGAATTGTGGGAGGCGGGGCAGGGCCTGTTCCTGTTGATGTTGCCGGTGCTTTTGCTGCTGCTGCCGGTCATCCATCTGTCGCTGCGCAATGCGCTGCGCCCGGCGCAGGCCTTTGCACAGGCCGTGGCCGCACGCCCGGCGGATGATCTGGCGCCTTTTGCCGCCGATGGCCTGCCCGCCGAATTGTCGCCTTTGCGCGCGGCGCTGAACGGCTATCTGGGGCGGCTGTCGCAGGCGGTGGAGGCGGAGCGGCAGTTTGCCGCCCATGCCGCGCATGAGCTGCGCACCCCGGTTGCCGCCGCCAAGGCGCGGTTGCAGCCGCTGAAGGCCGATCCGCAGCTGGGCGCGGATGCCCGGGCGGTGGACCGGCAGCTGGATCAGCTTTCGGGGCGTCTGGCGCAGCTGTTGCAGCTGGCCCGGGCCGAGGCGGGGCTGGGGCTTGTGGGGGGGCGTGTCGATCTGCTGCGCATCCTGCGGCTGGTGATCGAGGAATTGCCCGCAGGTCACTGCCCCGTGCTGCTGGATGATGGCGATATCGAGGAGATGTGGCTGGATACCGACGCCGATGCGCTGGCGATCCTGCTGCGCAACCTGATCGGCAATGCCTGCCAGCATGGCACCGGGCCGGTGAGGGTGCGGCTGTCGGGCGATGCGCGGCTGCTGGTGGAAAATCCGGTCACGGAAGGGGCTGCGTTCCGCTTTGCCCGGTTCGACAAGGCGCCGCTGTCCGAAGGTTCGGGCCTGGGACTGACCATTGTTGACCATCTTGCGCGGCAGATGGGCCTGCCCTTGGTGGCACAGATGCAGGGCGGCGTGGCGCAGGTGGTGCTGGATCTTTCGGCGCGGCGGGCTGATCTGCGGGCATTGCGCTGAAATCCGGCCATGACCGCGCCGCAATCTCTTGACGGAGGCCCCGATTCGGTGGTTCGGAGAAAGAGAAATGTCATCATTCAGGAGGTTTCAGTGAATAAATCGCAACGTCACTTCCTGCTGGCCCTGTGCGTGGGCTGCTTTCTGTTCAGCCTCGTGGTGATTACCGCCTCCAGCATGGCGGTGGACCCGCTGCTGCAGGTGGAGGGGGGATCTTTTGATCCGGCAACGCGGATTCTGGCCGACAGCCCCGAAGTTACCGAACCGGACGGTGCCTGATCTGGCCGGAGGGTTGACCAGAGGCGATCAGACCTCTGCGCCCACGGTCCGGTTGCGGCCTTCGCGTTTCGCCTGATAAAGCCTGCTGTCGGCGGCAAGGATCGCCTCTTGCAGGCTGCAATCCGATGGCTGCCACTGGGCAAGACCTGCGGAAAACTGCACCCTGCGCCCGGGCATCTTGGCGGCCAGCGCCGGGCTTTCTGCAAGCGCGCTGCGGGCCGCCTGCAGGCGTGTGACAATGGCAGGCGGGGGCAGGTTGGGGGCCAGCACCAGAAACTCTTCGCCACCCACACGAAAGATCATGTCTTCACGGCGAAAGCAGTGGCGCAGCTCTGCCGCGGCTTCGACCAGAACCTGATCGCCCGCGGCATGGCCATAGGTGTCATTGATGCTTTTGAAGTGGTCGATATCCACCACGGCCACCCCCAGACCGCTGGAGTAACCCGGCTGATCCTGCAGATGGGTAATCAGCCGGTCCAGCCCGCGGCGGTTCAGCAAGCCGGTCAGCGGATCGCGCAGCGCCAACGTTTCTGCCTCTTGCTGTGCCTGCATCGCGGCGGTCAGCTGCGCCGAGCGGCGGGCCAGTGCCTTGGCCAGACGCTGTTCCTCGGCGCGGCGCTGGCTGACATCTTCCAGCAGCACGGTCCAGCCGATCACGGGCCGCAATTCGCCCAAGGGCGACAGCACAGGGCGGATATCGGCCTCGAACAGGCGGTCGTCATGCGCGAGTTCCAGGCGCAGGGGCGCGGTACAGTTTTCGGTGGCAGTGGGGAGGGCGGCCACCAGCCAGGGCACCATCTGTGCACCGCGCTGATCGGGCGGCAGATCCAGCAGCTGTTCGGCCGCGCTGTTATAGGTCAGCAGCTTGCCCTGCTGGTTCACCACCAGAACGGCGCGGGGAAATTCGTCAAAAATGGATTGCCGCGCCACGCTGACCAGATCGAACAGCCGGTTCGACAGGATCAGCGCCCCATAGGCAAAGGCCACCACGATGAACAGGAAGGGCGTGGGATCAAAGCCGAAGATCGACCAGTCAAACAGCACATAGCCCACATTGCCGACCATCGGCACCAGCGTCAGCAGCAGCAGAATGACGAAATGCAGCCGGTATCCGGGGCGCGCGATGAAGGCCCCCAGCCCCAGCAGCCCCAGACAGGCCAGCATGGTCATGTAGATATAGGCGGCGGCGCCAAAGAACAGCGGGCCATGGATGTAATGGATCGGCGCGCCGGGCAGATCCGGCTGCGGGGCGCTGCCTGCCATGTAGAACAGGCCGTGCCAGCCATTGGTCAGCGCCGCCAGGGTGATGATGGCCGGTGCCAGGCTCAGCGCCAGCCGGTGGCTGAGCCGCATCCGCCCGCTGACGCCATAGGCATAGCGATAGACAAAGAACATCCATGCAGTGGGGGCGATGACGATGCCGGGATAGGCCAGCATGGCGAATGTCATCTTGCACTGCGGGGCGTTGGTCCATTGTTCCAGCACGGTCAGCAGCAGCCAGTAGCTGAGCCCGCCATTGGCCAGGATGAAGAACCGGCGCCCGGCAAAGGTGGCCCGTTCGCCCACGAAAGCCACGAAGAACCACAAAAGACCGAGTGTGACGGCAGCCAGCACCACCCCGGGGGTGATCCGGCCATCGGCAAGGCAGGTCAGAATGGCAAAGGACGGGAACAGGGTCATGCACCCGCCCCGCCCATCGCCTGACTGTCGGCCACCCCGATTGCCCGGGCGGCAATAACTGCCATCACCTTCACACCCACGTCCTGCGTTCCTTCCACCTGGCCAGACCGCGTCGGCTGGCCGGATGGCTGTCCGGCATTACCGTGCGGCGTTCAGCCCGTCACGCGTTTCTTCGGTCGAGAGCTGGCTGTTCAGATACTCGAACTGTTTGCGCGCCTCTACCCTGTTGCCAACATTCAGATAGGCATAGGCCCGCATTATGGCGAGATCCCGGCGCAGGGTGCCGGTGAGGCTTTCGATGCCATCAAAGAAGGCGATGGATTTGCGGTATTCCTTCAGCTGATAGGACCGCACACCGCGCTGATCGAGGATGATGGATTCAACGTCCTTGCGCTGGCTTTCGGTGAAATCGGTTGCAGCGGCCACGCGCGAGGCTTCTTCGGTCATGCTGCGCTTGAGGTAGGACAAAGCCATGCCATAGGCGGCATCCCGCGACATTTCGCCGCCCAGCTTGCCCGATTGCGCAGCGGCGCTGAACAGGGCCAGAGCCTCCAGCGGGCGGTCGAGGTTATAGACGCACCAGCCGCGTTCATATGCCACATCCAGCGAACGCGGGCGGGCGGAGTTTGCGGCGCAGGCGGCGAAATTATCAGACCGGGCCGCGGCGCGCACGGCGGCCAGACGGCCATCACCGCTGGCGGGCAGGGTGCCCAGGCGCGACACCGGGCCGCGCACGCTTGTGCCGGCGCCGGGGCTGACCAGCGCTTCGCGCGAGGGGGCGGGCTGGGCGCGGGCCACGGGGGCTGCCTGCACCACCTCCACCGGCGCGCTGGCGGCCGGGGTGGGGCGGGGCAGGGCGGTGGCTTTTGCAGCCGGGGCAGCCGCCGCCGGTGCCGGGGTTGCTGTGGCACTCGGGGTGGCCGCAGCCATGGCGGGGGCGCCTGCCTGCTGTCCGGTCAGCCGGGCCTGCAGCGCATCCAGCCGCGTGGTATAGCTGGGGAACCGGCCACGGGCCACGTCGATCACCGAAATCAGCTGATCATCCGTTGCAATGGCGCGGGTCTTTTCGATGCTGGCGACCACCAGCTGGAAATCATTGCACGAGGCCACCAGATCGCGGAACACGCCGATGGCGGTGGTGCGGTCGCCGGTCGCGGCCTGACCTTCGGCCAGACGCCAGGGGTTGTTGATCCGGTCACAGCGCATCAGCGTCGGCGAAGACTGGCCCACGGCCACCGCGCCCGCAAAATCACCCTTGGCCAGCGCGGCATCGAAATTGTTCTGCGCCTCGCCCAGCGTGACGGCGCGCAGCAGATCCGGCGGCGGCGCCCATTCGGGGAATTTCGCCTGCAGATCCTGCACGGCCTGCCGCGCACCGGCGGTATTGCGCGCCTCGATCATCCGGTAGACCGGCTGCAGATCGGGGGCGCCGCTGGTTGCGGCCAGTTTCGACAGGTCTTCGGGCGGGGTCCAGCTGGGATACAGCCCGCGCAGGCGGCGCAGTTCTGCCTGAACGGCGGTTTCATCGCCGCTTTCGACGTAATAGATCAGCGCGCGCAGATCCCCCTGGGTGGGCTGATCCTGGGCCGCGGCAGGGCCTGCAGCGGAAAGAAGGGCAAGGCCGATCGCGGCCGCCGCAGTGGCGCCGCGCAGGCATGTGGTCATTCCGACAGGGCGGAAGAGGGCGATCACAGAGGATAGCATTGCGGATAGCCTTCGTATTGGGCGAGAAGCGCCATGAGATGCAGCGTGCCGGGATAATAGGGCTGGGCGGCGGTGAAGGGCGGGAAGGGCGCGGGCCCGCGCCCGGCCACCGCACAGGTAACCAGGGCACGGATGGCGCCATAGCCGGGATCGGGCGAGCGTTCGGTGACGCTCAGGCTGGCAGGGTCGATGATGGTGGGCGAGGGGCCGAAAGGATCGGCGTCAAGATCGCCGCGATAGGCATCCGCCGCCCGCAGCACCGCCGGATGCGACCCAAGCCGCGACCACAGCAGATACAGCGGCACGCGCATCGCCTCGTATCCG
>Ga0154534_1006_pt1 | contig 11318 bp, 10 predicted proteins | sample RifGroF1_FD_105677 | JGI IMG/M metagenome (GOLD analysis project Ga0154534, IMG submission 105677) | Rhodobacteraceae bacterium GWF1_65_7 | reverse complement strand
CCGCCAACCCCAACAGGCGCCGCGCGCCCAGGGGCGCCTTGCCTTCGCAGGCCAGCAGGCCGGGCCAGCGTGCCGCGATTTCCGCCACGCCGCGATCCTGCCTGCGCCGCACCCGCACCAGCGCCCCGAAACCTTCGATCATCGGCCAAAGATAGCTTGGTGCCACCTGTACCCGCTCTGCCGGGGTGAATTGCAGCCGCACCCAGGTGTCATCGGAAATGATTGCAGGAAAGGCGCCCCAGCGTGCCCGTCCTGCCGCATTCACCGCAAACAGCCCATAGCCCGGCGCAATGCTGCGCGCAAAAGGCAGCCGCTGCCAGAACCGCGCATAGGCCCGTGTTACCCGGCTTTGCGCCCGCGGCACCACCGCCGTTCCGGTGGCATAAACCGGGTCGGGCCGGGCCAGCACCCCCGCCAGCGCCGCCATCAGCGGCCCTGAAACCCGCACATCCGCATCCAGATAGGCCCGCGCCGCGCCCTGCGCCGCCGCATCGCCGGCGTTCAGCGCGCCGATCTTGCCCCCCTCGGCCAGATCTAGCACCACCAATCCCCAGCCCGATGCCGCCGCCTGCCCGGCAAAGCCGCGCGCCACTTCCGCCGTGGCATCCTGGCACCCATTGGCCACCACCACCGCCTCGGCACCACCCGGCACCGGATCAGAGGCGAACAGCGCCCCCAGACAGGCCCCGATATACTCTGCCTCGTTCGAGGCCGGAATGATCACACTCAACACGCGGCACATCCCTTGCGCAGCACCGCCCAGCGCGGCGTATCATCATCCAGATGGCGCAAGGCCCCCCAGCTGCCCCATTTCGTGGGCGTCGCCACATCGCCAAACGAATTGAACGGCGCATCCGAAAGTGCGGCCCAGCCCTGCAACAGCCGCTCATACAGCGCGCCCATCGGGGCTGACGCATTCAGATAGGCGAAGAATGCCGTCATTTCCGCATCTTCCACCACCGGGCCATAGCCCACCACATGGCTGCCGCCTTCATACATCACCAGATCCAGCCCGGCTTTTCTGGCCACCTCTGCCTGATAGGGCAGAACCCGGCCCAGCAGATCCTCCAGTGAATCATCAGGGATGCCGGAATGGCGACCATCCAGCAATTCTTCGGCCGCGCGCTCGGCGGCCAGCGCAAAGGGCGCCGCCGGATTGGCGGCGGCGCTTTCGGCCAGCCAGCCCTTCACCAGCGGCAGCTTGGCCTCATCCCCCAGCAGACCCGCAAAATACCCTGTCACCGCATAGGCATCAAAGGCGGTCTTGGGCGCGGGCCGCCCTTCGGCCACCACGCGCGGTGCTTCCAGCACCGCCTCCTCCAGCCCCAGCCAGCCGGTCTGGGATGAAATCACCCGCACCAGCCGCGATTCGGCCTGATCGCCGAACACATCCGTCCAGATCCCGGCCACCTCTGTTGCGCGGCGGGCATAGAACTGCACCCAGACAGAGCCATCTTCCTTGCCCCACAGCGCCTTGCCCTGTTCATCCGCCCACTGGGTCTGCGCAAACTGCCAGTTCCACATCTCGTTCGAATATTCGACCCAGGCCTTCAGCCCCGGCTCCAGCAGATCGGCGACGGTTTCCGCCTGAAACCGCACCAGCGCATCATCGGCCAGATGCGGCACGGTAAACCAGGCATCGGCGCGCAATTCATTGGCCAGCGCCACCATCACTTCCATCGGCACGCCATTGCGCGCCCAAGTGTAATCATCAAACTTCGGGCTGTCCTCAATGCGCGACAGTTTCGCGCCATTGGTCATCATCCAATCCATGAAGCGCACCATCTTCACCCCGCGGATCCGGCCCAGCCAATCCGGGTTGAAGATCTGCCCCGCCGCATGGGCCGCCAGCCGGTCCTCCCGCACGATGGTGATATTGCGGATCGGGTTTTCCGGTTTGGTGGCCGCAATCGTCACCAGAACAAACCCCTCGCCCGGCTCGTAATCAAAGGTCATGCCCCCGGCGCCCGGGGCCACATTGCGGGCGCGCCCTTCCAGCCGGATCTCGCCCTCGCCCTGCCAGCGCAGCACATAGCGCCCGGCCACACCGCCCGCATCGGCGGGCAGATCGGTCAGCACCAGCGTGGAAACGCCGCTCACCCCCGGGGGCACCGCCTTGAGCCAGCCATTGGCATCCAGCCAGCCTCCCGCCGCCAGCGCGTCATGCTCCATCCCGCCCCATTGGCCATCCAGATGCCCGACCCAGGGCCGCGCCGTCTTCATCACATCCACGAAGGACTGCGCCACCGTCCAATCCACCACCCCTGAAAGGCCAAGCGCCAGCGACGGGTTGGTGACAGGGTCATGCCGCCGCAGCTTGCCGGGCCCTTCAGGCGGTTTTGCAGGCGGTACATCGACAGCTGCCGCCTTGCCCTCGGCAACCGGCGCCGGGGCAGTTGGCACCGCTTCGGCAAGCTCCGAAGGGGCGGCGGGGCGGGCGGCCTCGCGCTGCTGCTGCGCCTGCACGGCCTGCCAGGCAATGCGTTGCAGCGCCTGCGCCAGCTCGGTTGAAACCACCGCGTCGCGGTTCTGCCAGCCTCGCGTCAGCCGGGCCTGCAATCCCTCCGGGCTTTCCCCCGTCAGCGCCGCCACCTGCACCATCGCCAGCAGATACAACCCCTTGCCATTGGGATGGATATCATCGGCAAACAAGTCCTGCACTGTTTCGACCCCCGGCAGATCGCCCGCAGCCGCAGCCGCAGCCGCCTGCGCCATGGCCTGCCCCGCCGGGATCAGCCGCACCGCAGGCGCGCCTTCGGGCCGGGCCGCATCGGCCTTGGCGGCTAGGCTTTCCCACAGGGGCAGATCGGCGGCGATGCGCACCGCCCAATCAATCCCGGCGCCCGGATCATGATCCACCACAGCGCCCGTGCCCGATTTCAGACTGTGCCAGGTTTCATAGATGAAAACCTGCGCCTGCGGATTGCCCGCCCAGGCCGCACCGGCCCATTGCGCGACATAATCCGCACTGTCATTCCACTCCACCTGCGCGGCCAGAGGAATACCCTCGGTCAGCACCAGCGCATCCACCGGGCCTGCCGCCAGCCGGGCGCGGCCATCGACGCCTTCGCCCTCATCCGAATGATCCCATCCCCAGCGCAGGGGGGCACCGTTGATGACCTGCGCCTGAACCTGCGCTTCAGGTTGCCCGCGCAGTTTCAGCGCGGTTTCCACCATGGCGGGCAATTCGGCGCCCACCAGACTGTGGCCCACGAACAGAACCTCTGCCAGCACTGCAAGAACAGACATGCCCACCCCTCAATTCCCCACACCGGACGGAGCATAGCCGCTCACCACCTGCCAGACCACCTGCTGCAGCACCGCCGCCGCTGCGGCGGAAGGGGCATCCGCCAGACTGCCATCCGCCCGGCGCAGGGCATGGGGCAGGCCCTGCGGCGTTTCCCCGGCCAAAACCGCGAAATGGGTCAGCGCCACGACATAGGCGCCAAGATCGCTGAGATGGATCACATCCTGCGTCCCATCCGCGTTCTTCAGGAACAGATCCTCCCGCCGGGTCAGCCCCGGCACCTCGCCCGCTTCCATCGCGCGCACCACGGCGGCCATCACCTGCCCCGCCGGAATGACATGAATGGTGCCCACACCCGGATGCACCTTCGCCCCGGCCAGCACCTTTCCTTCCCACAATTCCGGCAGATCGCTTTCGATCCGCAGCTCCCACCCGTCGGGATCATCCAGCCTGTGCCAGGTCTCGTACAGATACAGCCGCACATCGGGCCGCGCCTGACGGGCGGCCTGCGCCCAGTCGGCCAGCGCGCGCGGGCTGTCGTGATAGCGGATGGCATCACGCAGCTCGACCATCTCGGTCAGCACGATGGCGTCATAGGCCCCCGAGCCCACGGCATCCCGGGCCGGGCGGTGAACCGGCGTGTTGTTTTCAACCTCCAGCCCCGGCACATCGCCGCGCCAGTGCTGGTCCAGCGAGGCCCCCCAGCCCAGCTGCAAGGCATAGCCATAGCCCTCTCCCATCAGCTGCGCCAGCATGGCAGGCATATCCCGCCCGACCAGACTGTGGCCCAGATGATAAACCTGCATTGGATGCGCCGGGGGCGGCAGCGGCGTGTCGTAATGCGCCGCCAGCGCCGCCCGATCCAGAACCCGCGGTGTCAGCGACCACCACAGCGCAAGGGCCAGCGCCACGGGGAGGGCAGCAATCAGGATCAGGCGCATCGAAGCTTCCGTGGCTTTGCGGCAAGGCCGGGGGGCTGTCTGCCCCCCGGACCCCCCCGAGGATATTTGGACCAAGATAAAGTTATCTTGGGGCAAAGAGCCGGTAATACAACCAGTCGGGCAGGAAATTGGCACCGCGGAACAGCCACTGGAACGGTGTCGGGAAGCTGAGGCTGAAGCGGCGGCTTTCCATCAGGCGGATCATATGACCAGCGGCCACGTCCGGTGCCATGATCTGGGGCATGGCGAAGCTGTTCTTTTCCGTCAGCCGCGTGCGGATGAACCCCGGATTGGCCAGCTGCACCCGGATCCCGCTGCCCCGCAGATCGGCATGAAGCGTTTCCGCCAGCGACATGCAGGCGGCCTTGGAGGCGCCATAGCCCAGGGCACCGGGCAGTCCGCGAAACCCCGACAGCGAGCCGGTGATGACCAGATGCCCCTGCCCGCGTGCCACCATGCCCGGCAGCACTGTGCCGATCACCCGGGCGCAGCCGGTGAAGTTGATGTCGCACATCGCCTCCACCTTTTCCGCGTCCCATTCCTGTGCCCGCATCGGCCAGTAGACACCCGCCAGCCAGATCAGCCCGTCAGGCTGCCCCACTTGCGCCGCCGCGGCCTGCACAGAGGCCGGATCGCCCACATCCATGGCCACCACCTCGGCCCGGCCCGGCAGGCTGGCGGCAACTTCGGCCAGCCGGTCCGCATTGCGCGCCGACAGCACCAGATCGGCCCCGCGCGCCGACAGTGCCTGCGCCAAGGCCAACCCCAGCCCTTCAGAGGCACCGACCAGCCAATAGCGTTTTCCCTGCCAGGTCATGCCCGCCATCAGACAGCCCTCGGGCGCATGGTGGCCACCAGCTCGGCCACCTTGATGCCGAATTTGCGGAACTGGCTGCGATTCAGGATGGTGCCGTTTTCCATCAGATACATCCAGTCCGTCACCTCCAGCTCTTGCCCGCCCGCATCGGCAGGCAGACGGATGCGGTATTGCAGCATAACGGCAGAGCCATTCGCCTGACCTTGCCCGGCCCCTGCAATATCCGCCGCTTCGGCGCGGATGCCACCGTCATTGCCCAATGTCAGCCGCCATTCACGATCCTGCACCCGGCCACTGTCATAGCGGAAGGTTTCGGCCAGAACGCCGGTATTGCCGTTCCACCGGCCTTCCATATCGGCCACGAAGCGCGATACCACGCGGCCCGTCGGCCCATAGATCACCCCTTCGCACTGCAGCGGCCCGTTCAGATGGCGGCGCAGATCGAACTGCGGGCCATGAGGGTAATCCGCAGGCCGCTGGGCGCGGAAAGACCACAGCCTCTGGCGCAGCAGCAACAGGCCGCAGGTCAGCAGGATGCCCAAGGCAAGGAACAGCGTTTCAGTCATCTGTCAGCTCCGGCAAATCAAGGCGCAGCAACAGCGCGATGGCAGCAAGTTTCAGAAGGCAGGGCAGCCCGGCATAAAGCAGTGTCAGCAGCAGCAATGCTGCAGGCGGGGCGGGTTGGCCCGGGGCAAAGCCCTGGGATGCCAGCAGCGGCAGCAACACCAGCGCGGCCAGCGACAGCGACAGCTTGGACACAAAGCCCCAAAGCGCAAATCCCGCAGCCTCGCCCCGGCCCTGCCGCGCCAGCTCGCGCGCGAAAAGCGCAGGCAACAGCACCAGATCAGCCCCCATGGCCGCTCCGGAGGCCAGGCAGATCAGCGCAAACAGAAACATGTCGCCCGGCCCCAGAAACAGCGCGAAGACAAAGGCGCCGGTGGCCAGAACCATGCCCTGCAACAAGGCCTGTTTCGCCCCGATCCGCGCGGCAAGCCTGCTCCAGACCGGGGCGCTGACCGCCGCGCTGAGGAAGAACAGCAACAGCAGCGGCCCTTCCGCGCCCGGCGCCTCCAGCCGGCTTTCGACAAAGAACAGGAACAGGGTCGAGGTGACGGCGGCAGGCGTGGCATTGACCAGCGCCAGCCCCAGCAGCCGACGCAGCGCAGGCACCCGCAGCAGCGGCACAAAACCCGTGGGCGGGGCGGCGCCCCCCTGCCACTGGCTGCGCATCCCCAGCAGGGCCAGCAGCGCCAGCGCGGCAAAACCCGCCGCAAACATGGCAAACGGGGCGGCCCCCAGCCCCGCCAGAACCACAGGGGCCACAGCGGCGGCAGATACGCCCAGCAAGGTGCCCGCCTCGCGCCAGCCCGCCAGCCGCAGATGGCCTGTCGGCCCCAGCGTTCCGGCCTTGGCCACGCCTTCGGCATAGAACACGATCGTCAGAAAGGACCAGGCGGTGAACAGCGCCAGCAGCATCAGCGCAAACCACATCAGCGGCGCAATCGGCGGCGCCACGGCAAACAGCCCCAGCATCGCCGCAGCCATCACCGCAACTGCACCCGCCACCATCGCCCCGCGCCAGGCCCGCGTCCGCTCGGCCAGCCAGCCCAGCATCGGATCCTGCACCACATCCACCAGCCGCAATGCCGCCAGCACGACCCCCAGGGCCGCCAGCCCAAGACCATGCGCCTCGGCATAGACCTTGGGCGCATGGATGTAGATCGGCAAACCAGCCGCCGCCAGCATCGCGGCAAAGACCGACCAGCGGATCAGCCCCGTCGGGGCAGAGGTCGCGGTAAGCGTGGTCATCGGCTGACCTCGTCAGCCGGGGGCAGCGGGCGGTTGCGGAAGCGCACGCCCTTCAGCTTCAGCCGCAGCGCCTGCCAGTAGATCAGCGCCAGTACCCGGCGCGATCCGAAGGGGCGGCGCAGACAGGCCGCCAGCGCCCCCGAAACGGTCAACGGGCGGCGCGGCCCGGTCAGGTTGGTATAGATGCCACCCTCGGTATTCGAATGATCAATCCAGATCCCGATCCGGTCCGGCCGGATATCGAACCGAAACACATATTCCCCCCCCACGGGCTGAAAGGGCGAGACGTAAAAGATCTTTTGCGCCACGATCCGGTCAGCGGCGGTGATCGGGGCATGATCGGCGCGGTGACACAGATAGCAATGCCGCTCGCCATAGGTATTCGTCACCTCGGCCACCACGGCAAACAACCCGCTGTCACCATGGCACAGCCAGAAGCTGACCGGGTTGAACACATGGCCCAGCACGCGAGGCTGCGCCAGCAGCTGCACCTTCATCGGTGCGGGCAGGCCATGCTGTTCCAGGACGGCACGCAACCAGCTGGCCCCACGCCCCTGCCCCGGCGCGCCACCATGATCGGCATCCCACAGCGACATCAGGTTGCGCCGGTTGCGCGCGAACAGCCAAGGCGCCCGCACCGGCGCCTCGGCATCCAGCAGCAGATAATCGACGCCATAGCGAAAGCTGTTCGCCACCGCCCCCTTCCGTCCGTGGAAGGTTTCCCCCGCGATATGTTCGACGCGGTTCATTCCGCCGCAACCCTTGCCCCATCACGGGTGGCCATCGCCTCGGCCACATCCACCGCGCTGGCAAAGCCATCCTCGTGAAACCCGTTGCGCATCCAGGCACCGCAGAACCAGGTTGCCCGCGTGCCATTCATCGCCCGGATCGTTTCCTGCGCCTTCAGCGCCGCCAGATCATAGACCGGATGGCGGAAGGTCACGCTGTCATAGATCATCGCCTCGCGGATCGGCTGGGTGGCGTTCAGGGTCACGAACATCGGATCATCCTGAGGGATCGGTTGCAGCGAATTCATCCAGTAGCTGAGCGCGATCCGGTCCGGCTTCGGCCCCTCGGGCTCCACATAAACCCAGCTGGACCAGACCTTGCGCCGCTTCGGCATCAGGGCCGCATCGCAATGCAGCACCGCCTCGTTCGGCTGATAGGCCACAGCCCCCAGCGCCGCCCGCTCTGCCTCCGACGGATCGGCCAGCAGGCGCAGGCTGTCGTCGGAGTGGGTGGCAAACACCACCTCGTCAAACGTCTCCCATTCGGCACCGGCCCGCTTGACCTGCGGCGCAGGCGCACGGCGCACCGCTTCCACCGGGCAGCCCAGCCGCAGGGTCACGCCCTGCGCTTCCAGAAGGGCCTGCAACCGGCGCACATATTCCACCGAACCGCCCCGCACCGTATACCACTGATGCTGGCCCTCCACGCTCATCAGATGATGGTTGCGGAAAAACCGGATCAGCGCATGGGCCGGAAAATCCAGAATTCCCTCGCAGGGGGTCGACCAGATCGCACCGGAAAACGGCAGCAGATAGCGGTCGCGGAACCAGTTGCCGGTGCCCAGCTCGCCCAGAAATTCGCGGATCGTCATCCCCGGATGCTTCAGCGCCGCTTCGGCATGATTGTTGAAATGCAGGATGTCGCGGATCATCCGCAGGAACCGGGGATCGGCGGCCCGCCATTTCTGCACGAACAGCGTATCCAGACTGGTCAGCGCATATTCGCAGGCCCCGCCGCCGAAAGACGCGCCAAAGGTCATGCGGCTTTCGGTATAGGGCACCTCCAGCTGATCGAACAGCCGCGTCAGATGCGGGTAATTCGCCTTGTTGAAAACGATGAAGCCGGTATCCACAGCGCGGTCACCATGACGACCGGCCAGCACGGTTCGCGCATGGCCGCCCAGACGCCCCTCTGCCTCGAACAGCACCACCTCGGCAGTTTCGGCCAGAAGATGGGCAGCTGCCATCCCGGAAATGCCGCCGCCGATCACGGCAATACGGCGACGGGGGGCAGGGGGCATTTCGAAAGGCATAGGGACTGTCCTCTTGGTTTTGGGAAATCTACGCGGCAGAAAAGGTTACGGATCACTTTCAGATAAAGTTGCGCCTCAGGTTGCGCCCGCGCACAGCATCCGCTGCCCCGATATCGCATCAAACCGGGCCAGCCTGCCCTGAAAAGGCAAATTTTTTGCAGGCGCCGCGATCTTTTTCGCGCGGCCTGTGATCTGCCGCGAAACGGGCCGCGTATCCGGGCCATGATGTTAGATGTGACACGCGCAGAAATACCGGATGCACAGAGCTTTCGTGCCCCTTATGCTGCCCGACGGCACAAGGGGCATCGGATGGCAGTGGAACGGATGGCGGAAACCGAAGATTGGACGGCACTTCTTCTGGCTGTGCGCGACCGGCAGGATCGTGCGGCCTTTGCTGTTCTGTTCCGACACTTCGCCCCCCGGATAAAGGGCTTTCTGATGAAATCCGGCGCATCCGGTGCCCTGGCCGAAGAATGTGCCCAGGATGTGATGGCCACACTCTGGCACAAGGCCCATCTGTTCGATCCTGCACGGGCCAGCGTGGCCACCTGGGTGTTCACCATCGCCCGCAACCGGCGGATCGACGCGCTGCGCCGCTCTGCCCGGCCAGAACCCGAAGACCTGCCCTGGGGCCCGGAACCGGAACCCGACCAGCAGGAGGCCATGGAACTGGCCGAAGATACCAGACGGCTGGGCGATGCCATCGCCCGCCTCCCCGAGAAACAGCGAGAGCTGATCGAAAAGGCCTATTTCGGCGATCTGACACATAGCGAGATCGCCTCCGAAACCGGCCTGCCGCTGGGCACGATCAAATCCCGCATCCGACTGGCGCTGGACCGACTGCGCCAGTCCCTGAGCTGAAGGCCAAAGACGATGACGACGATCCGCCACCATGTTTCAGATCAGTTGCTGATGGCCTATGCGGCAGGTGCCCTGCCCGAAGCCTTCAGCCTGGTTCTGGCCACCCACCTGTCCATGTGCGACGATTGCCGCGCCCGTGCCGCATCCTTTGATGCGCTTGGCGGCGCCGTGCTGGAAGATTGCGGCAGCACCGCCATGCAGGATGATGCGCTGCAGGCTTGCCTCGCCCGGCTGGGCACACCCGAAGCGCCGCGCCCCCCCGCACGCCGACAGGGGCTGTTTCCGCGTCCGCTGCAGGATTACATCGGCGGCGATCTGGAATCCGTGCGCTGGCGCCCGCTGGGCATGGGTGTACGCCAGGCGATCCTGCGCACCGACCGCAACGCCATGGCGCGGCTTCTGTATATCCCCGCCGGTCAGGCCGTGCCCGACCATGGCCATCGCGGCACCGAGCTGACGCTGGTTCTGCAAGGCGCCTTTGCCGATGCGACAGACAGGTTCGGCCCCGGCGATCTGGAAATCGCGGATGAAGAGCTGGAACATACCCCGGTGGCCGAACCCGGCCTGCCCTGCATCTGCCTGGCCGCCACCGATGCACCGCTGCGCTTCAGCGGCATGATTCCGCGCCTGCTGCAGCCGATCTTCCGCATCTGACGGCCCTCCCCGGTGGCTTCTAATCGAGTGGCTTGCAATCCGGTGGCTTACGAAGCGGAGCGCGCCTCTGGCGCGCAAGGCTTTCCTCTCGGCCTCCGGGCTGCGCCCGAAAGCCTCGGGGATATGGGTATTTTTGCCAAGAGGAAGAGGCAAGGCTGGTGCCTGCCCCCATGCAGGCTATGGTCGGCGCCATGACACCTCAGCTTTCCGATATCCTGCTGGACTGGTATGACCGCAACCACCGGACCATGCCCTGGCGCGTGCCCCCGGCGGAACGCCAGGCCGGGGTGCGCCCCGATCCCTATCGCGTCTGGCTGTCAGAGGTGATGCTGCAGCAGACCACGGTGGCGGCGGTGCGCGACTATTTCCACCGTTTCACCACGCGCTGGCCCACGGTTCAGGCGCTGGCCGCCGCCGATGATGCCGATGTGATGGCCGAATGGGCGGGGCTTGGCTATTATGCTCGCGCCCGCAATCTGCTGAAATGCGCCCGCGCCGTGGTGGCAGATCATGGTGGCAGCTTTCCCGACAGCCGCGCAGGCCTGCTGATGCTGCCCGGCATCGGCCCCTATACCGCCAGCGCCGTGGCGGCCATCGCCTATGACGAACCCGCCGTGGTGGTAGATGGCAATGTGGAGCGGGTGATGGCCCGGCTTTATCAGGTGGAAACCCCGCTGCCCCAGGCCAAGCCGGAACTGACGGCGCTGGCCGCTGGCCTGACGCCCCGGCTGCGGCCCGGGGATCATGCGCAGGCGGTGATGGATCTGGGCGCCACGATCTGCACCCCGCGCAGTCCGGCCTGCGGCATCTGCCCGTGGCGGGCACCCTGTCTGGCCCGCGCCGAAGGTGTGCAGGCCAGCCTGCCGCGCAAGGCGGAAAAGGCGGCCAAGCCGGTGCGCCAGGGTCTGGTCTGGCTGGCCCGCCGCCCGGATGGCGCCGTGCTGCTGG
>Ga0154534_1045_pt2 | contig 11324 bp, 9 predicted proteins | sample RifGroF1_FD_105677 | JGI IMG/M metagenome (GOLD analysis project Ga0154534, IMG submission 105677) | Rhodobacteraceae bacterium GWF1_65_7 | reverse complement strand
TCGCGCTGGCGCAGGCTGATGAGCGGGCCGATTTCGTTGGTGCTGTCATCCTCATTCCCCAGCGCGATGGAGGAGACGGCAGAGGTGAGATCGCCGACCAGCCGGTCATAGACCTTTTTCCCGGCATAGATGCGGCAGGCGGCGGTGCAATCCTGCCCGGCGTTGTAGTAACCGAAGGCGCGCAGGCCTTCGACCACCTCGGATATGTCGGCATCGTCGAAGACCAGAACCGGGGCCTTGCCGCCCAGTTCCAAATGCGTGCGTTTCACGGTTTTCGCGGCGGCATCCAGCATCTTGCGGCCAGTGGCGACATCGCCGGTCAGGCTGATCATGTCGATGCCGGGATGGTTGATCAGATAGCTGCCCACCGTCTGGCCGCGCCCGGTGAGGACGCTGACCACGCCTTCGGGCAGTTCTTCCGCCAGGATGCGGGCCATTTTCAGCGCGGTCAGCGGGGTCTGTTCGCTGGGTTTGAACACCACGGTATTGCCCGCGCCGATGGCGGGGGCCAGTTTCCAGGCCATCATCATCAGCGGATAGTTCCAGGGGGCGATGCTGGCCACCACCCCCACCGCATCGCGGCGGATCATCGAGGTATGGCCCGCCAGATATTCGCCCGCCACCTGCCCGTGCTGGGTGCGCACCGCCCCGGCAAAGAAGCGGAAGCAATCGACGATGGCGGGAATTTCGTCGTTCAGCGCGGCATCGATCGGCTTGCCGCAGTTCAGCGCCTCCAGCGCGGCAAAGCCTTCGGCCTCGGCCTGCACGCGGTCGGCGATGCGCAGCAGGGCGGCTGAGCGTTCGCCGGGGGTGCTGCGGCTCCAGCCTTCAAACGCCTTGCGGGCGGCGGCCACGGCGGCATCGACCTGCGCGGTGGAGGCTTCGGCCACATCAAGGATCAGCGCGCCGCTGCGCGGGTTCAGGATCGGTTCGGGCGTTTCCTGCCCGGCTTCGAAGCGGGCGCCGATCAGCAGCGCGGTGTCGATCTGGGTCATGTCTCTCTCCCTCATTTGCCCGCACCGGCGGTATCGGCGCCGCCGCGGGTCAGGTAATAGGCGATCAGGATCGGCAGCACGGTGGCGGCAAATACCACGATGGCCACCACATTGGTGACGGGCCGCTGCCGGGGGCGGACCAGTTCCTGCAGCATCCAGATCGGCAGGGTGCTTTGCTGGCCCGCAGTGAAGGTTGTCACGATCACCTCGTCGAATGACAGGGCGAAGGCCAGCATCCCGCCCGCCAGCAGCGCCGAGCCGAGATTGGGCAGCAGCACATGGCGGAAGGTCTGAAAGCTGTTGGCGCCAAGGTCTGCTGAAGCCTCCAATATGCCGCCCGACAGGCGGCGAAAGCGGGCGACGGCGTTGTTGTAGACTATGACGATGCAGAAGGTGGCGTGGCCCAGGATGATGGTCCAGACGGAATAGGGGATCTCCATCACCGAAAAGGCGGATCGCAGCGCCATGCCGGTGATGACGCCGGGCAAGGCGATGGGCAGCAGGATCAGAAGGCTGATCTGTTCGCGCCCGAAGAACCGGCTTTGCGCCATGGCGGCAGAGACCAGCGTGCCAAGGATCAGCGCCAGCGCGGTGGCGATGGTGGCCACCTGCAAGGATAGCCAGAGCGGCGGCCAGATATCGGCGCGGTGCCAGGCGACAGCGAACCATTTCAGCGTCAGGCCGGGCGGCGGGAACTGATAGCTTTTCTCCTCGGTGGTGAAGGCATAGAGGAAGATCAGCAGGATCGGCAGATGCAGGAACAAAAGTCCGGCAGCGGCGGCGAGTTTCAGGCCAAGCGGCGCGCGGTCAGAGTGCATCGAAAGCCCCCATGCGCTTGGCGATGGCCAGATAGACCAGCATGATGGCGATGGGCACCACGGCAAAGGCGGCGGCCAGTGGCAGGTTTCCGGCGGTGCCCTGAAACTGGTAGACCGCCAGCCCGATGAACCGTGCCGAAGTGCCGATGATCTGCGGGATGATGTAATCGCCCAAAGTCAGCGAAAAGGTGAAGATCGACCCCGCCACCACGCCGGGCAGCGCAAGCGGCAGGATCACGCTGCGGAAGGTCTGCGCGCGGCCGGCGCCCAGATCGGCGCTGGCTTCCAGCAGCGAGACCGGCACCCGTTCCAGCGCCGCCTGCATCGGCAGGATCATGTAGGGCAGCCAGACATAGACGAAGACCAGAAAGGTGCCGATGGGCGAGGTGGACAGCGAATTGCCCCCGATGCCCGGCAGGGCCAGCACGCCATCGAGAATGATCGAGGTGCCGGTATGTTCGGCGGCCCAGGTCAGGATGCCTTCCTTGGCCAGGATCAGTTTCCAGGCATAGACCTTCACCAGATAGCTGGACCACAGGGGCAGCATGACCCCCAGATAGAACAGCGCCTTCCAGCGGCCCCGGGCAAAGCGGGCGGCGAAATAGGCGATGGGAAAGGCGATCACCGCACAGCCCAGGGTGACGGCGCCCGCCATCAGCACCGTGCGCAGGATGATATCCAGGTTCTGGGCGCGGAACAGTTCGGCATAGGTTTTCAGGGTGAATTCTTCCTTCACCACGCCGGAAAACTCGTCGATCGAATAGAAGCTCTGCAGCAGCAGCGCGGCCAGCGACCCGAGATAGACCAGCCCCAGCCAGATCAGCGGCGGCGACAGCAGCAGCACCAGCAGAAGCCGGGGATGGCGCCAGAAGATCGCGGTCAGCCGGTCACCCGGGCCGCGTTCGGGCAGGATGGCGGCGGTGGTCATGCGCCCTCCATCACATGCAGGGCGGCCATGTCGAAGCCAAGCCCGACGCTGGCGCCGGGTTCGGGCAGCGGCTGGCCTGCGGGGACAAAGGCCGCCAGTTCGGCGCCGGCGATCTGCACCGAGACCCGCGATCCGGCCCCCAGATAGCGCAGCGCCGTTACCGTGCCGGTGACCGGCCCGCCGAATGTAAGACGCAGCGATTCCGGCCGCAGCGAGGCCCAGTGCGCAGGCCCGCCCAGGGCGCGGGTGACATCAGGGGGCAGCACGTTGGACGAGCCGACGAAATCGGCGACAAACCGGGTGCGGGGCCGGGCATAGATGTCTTCCGGGGTGCCGATCTGGGCGATGCGGCCTTCGTTGAAGACGGCAAGGCTGTCGGCCATGCTCAGCGCCTCGTGCTGGTCATGGGTGACGAAGACGAAGGTGATGCCCAGCCGCTGCTGCAGCGCCTTCAGCTCGTCCTGCATCGCCTCGCGCAGTTTCAGATCCAGCGCGCCCAGCGGTTCATCCAGCAGCAACACGCGGGGTTCGTTGACCAGGGCGCGGGCCAGCGCCACGCGCTGCCGCTGCCCGCCCGACAGCTGGCCCGGCTTGCGGTCGCCGTAGCCGGGCAGTTTGACCAGCGCCAGCATCTCTTCGGCCTTGTCCTGCCGCAGCCGCCGGTCCACGCCCTTGACCATCAGCCCATAGGCCACATTGTCGCGCACGTTCATATGCGGAAACAGCGCGTAATCCTGGAACACGGTGTTCACATTGCGCCGGTTGGGCGGTACGGCGGAAACATCCTGACCGAAGATGCGGATCGTGCCGGAGGTGGGTTTTTCGAAGCCCGAGATCAGCCGCAGGCAGGTGGTCTTGCCCGAGCCGGAGGGGCCGAGCATGGCGAAGAAGGCGCCTTCGGCAATGGTCAGATCCACGCCATCGACGGCGCGGACAGATCCGAAATGGCGGGTGACGGCGCGGAATTCGACGGCGGCGGTCATGGGCGGGTTTCCGTGGGGAGGGTAACCCCCACCCCATCCCTCCCCCCTGAAGGGGGAGGGAGGAGCGAGCGGTAACGGGTGGTTCTGACGCCCCTTGGCGGGGATCAGGGCTGTGGCGGCGGGGTTTCGCGCCCCCTCCCCCTTCAGGGGGAAGGGAGGGGGTGGTCAGCGCAAGGTTCAGCGCCCGCCGATGACCCCGATATAATCGCTGACCCAGCGGTAATAGGGCACGCAGGCGCCTTCACCCGCGCTGCAGTTGGAAACCGGCGTCGTCCAGAAGCGGATGCGGTCGAAATCCTTCAACCCGTTGGCATCGCAGCCTTCGCCGGTCTGCATCCCGCGCCCGTCGGTGCAGGCGGCGGGCACGGAAGGAACCGCGCCGAACCAGACCGACAGATCGGCCTGCAGGTTCGAGGAGAGCTGATGATCGAACCACATATAGGCGCAGTTCGGATGGGCGGCATCGGTGTGCAGCATGGTGGTATCGGCCCAGCCGGTGGCACCTTCCTGCGGAATGGTGCTGGCGACGGGCTGGCCATCGGCCTTGAGCAGGTTCACCTGGAACGGCCAGGAGCCAGAGGCCACCACACCTTCGTTCTTGAAATCGTCGATCTGGATGAAGGCATCGTGCCAGTAGCGGCTGACCAGCGTGCGCTGCCCGCGCAGCAGATCGAGCGCCGCCTTGTACTGATCCTCGTTCAGTTCATAGGGCGAGGTGATGCCCAGTTCCGGCTTGTGGAACATCAGATATTGCGCGGCATCGGCCACATGGATCGGGCCGTCATAGGCCTGCACCCGGCCTTCGTTGGATTTGCCATCCGGCAGATCCATCTTTTCGAACACCACATTCCAGCTGGTCGGCGGTTCCTTGAACACCTCGGTGTTGTACATCAGCACGTTGGGGCCCCACATGTAGGGCACGCCGTAATGCTTGCCGTCCACCGTATGCCAGGGCGCATCCTGCAGGCGCGGGTCGATGGTGGACCACGAGGGCACCAGCGCGGTGTTGATCTCCTGCACCTTGCCCCCGGCGATCAGCCGCAGCGAGGCATCGCCCGAAGCGGTGACCAGATCGAAGCCACCTTCGTTCATCAGCGCCACCATCTCGTCGCTGGTGTTCGCCGTCTTCACGCTGACCTTGCAGCCCGAGGCGGCCTCGAACTTCGTCACCCAGTCGAATTTCGGATCGGTCTCGCCGCGTTCGACATAGCCGGCCCAGGCGACGATGGACAATTCTCCCTCGCCCGCGCCGATGGCGGTCATCTGGGCCAGCGCGGGGGAAAGGCCGGTGCAGAGTGCAAGCGCGGTGGTGCCTGCAAGTTGGATCATGCGGAAGGTCATGCGGAAAGCTCCCTGATGGTCGCGCGGCATTGGCGCGGGAAAGCCGGTTGTCCGGCATTGGCGCCATGCTGCGGCGAGGATTCTGCTTTCGCAAACGCAAAAGGGGGATGGGTGCTTTCGGAAAAACCGATGGATCAGCGTTCCTGGATCGAGCTTTGCGCCGAACGGATGAAATTGACGGCAGGCCCCGACAGCGGCGCGCCCCGCCGCCAGGCCAGGCCCACCTGTACCGTCGGCAGATCGCCCGAAACATCGCGGATCTCGATCCGGTCACCTTCCAGCGACCAGGGGCGATAGACCAGGCTGGGCAGGATCGCCAGACCCGCGCCGGTGGCGACCAGGCTGCGCACCGCCTCGACACTGCGGGTGCGAAAGGCGATTTCGGGTTTCACCGGCAGGGCGGCGGTCAGGCGGCGGGTGCTTTCCTCGATTTCATCCACCATCAGCTGGATCATCGGGCGCCCGGCCAGTTCTTCCAGCGCGATGGCCTCTTGTTGCGCCAGCGGATGGCCCAGCGGCAACCACAGCCGGTAGGGTGAAACCAGCAGGGTTTCGACATGCAGCGCCATGCGATCCTTGACCGAAGAGGTCAGGAGTACGGCCACATCCAGCTCGCCGCCGATCAGCAGATGTTGCAGGTAATCGCCACTGTCCTCGATCACGTTGAGTTCGACCAGCGGATGGGCGCGGCGGAAGCGTTGCAGGATATCCGACAGCACATAGCCTGCCACCAGCGAGGTCACGCCCAGCGACAGGCGGCCGGTGGCCTGTTCGGCCTCGTCACGAAAGGCGCTGCGGGCGGCGGCGACATCGGCCAGGATCTGCCGGGCATGGCGCAGGAAGGCGCTGCCCTTGTGGGTGATAAGCAGGCCGCGCGCCTGCCGGTCGAACAGCGGCACGCCCAGATCATCTTCCAGCGCGCGAATGGCTTCGGTGACCGAAGATTGCGAGATCGACAGCGCCCGCGCCGCGCCGGTGACGCTGCCCGCCTCGGCCGCGGCGGTGAAGAACTGAAGCTGACGCAGGGTGAAGGCCATGATCCGCCCCAGATCAGCCAAGGAAAAAACCGCGCCCCATTGGGGCACGGTTCGGGCGTTCTGTCCAGAGCGGGCTGTGGGGCGGAGAGGCCGGGGGCGCTGCCGTCGCCGGTCGGGCTTGAACCGATGGCGCACGCCCGGCGACCCCCGGGGTATTTTTACCAAGAGGAAGGGGCGGCGGCTTTCAGACCGCGACCGCCACCTTGCCCATCGGGTTGGAACAGCAGGCCAGGATATAGCCTTCGGCGATGTCTTCATCCGAGATGCCGCCGTTATGGACCATATGCACCTCGCCCGACAGTTTCTTGACCTTGCAGGTGCCGCACAGACCGAAGGTGCAGCCCGACGGGATGTTGAGACCCGCCCGTTTCGCCACAGCCAGAACCGTATCGGTTTCGCCGCAGGGTGCGGTGACGCCCGAGGTGGCAAAGGTGATTTCGGCCTTGGCGCCCTCTTCCGGGGTCACATCCGTCAGCACCGGGGCCTCGGCCTCGGTCGCCACGGCCAGGCCGAAGCTTTCCTGATGGTAGTGATCCATGTCGAAGCCGATCGAGATCAGCATTTCGCGCACGGCCTGCATGAAGGGTTCGGGGCCGCAGCAGAACACCTCGCGTTCCAGATAGTCTGGCGCCATCAGGCCCAGCATGATCTGGGAAAGACGGCCCTTGTAGCCGGGCCAGGCGCGGAACGGATCGGATTCTTCCACCGTGAAGCGCAGCTGCAGGCCGGGCACCCGGTTGGCGAATTGTTCCAGCCGTTCGCGGAAGATGATTTCCGAGGGGCGCTTGGCGGCATGGACAAAGACGATGTCGGGCATTTCGCCCGAATCCCAGGCCCAGGTCGTCATCGACATCATGGGGGTGATGCCCGAACCGGCGGAGATGAACAGGTATTTCTTCGCAGGCGCGCGGTGAAAGCTGAAGATGCCCGCCGGACCGAAGGCCTTGAGCCGCATCCCCGGCTTCAGGTGATCCAGCATCCAGCGCGTGCCGATCGAGGTGCTTTGCGCCTTGACCGTGATCGAGATCGACAGCGGCCGCGAGGGCGAGGAGGAGATGGTATAGGTGCGCTGCACATTCCCCGCCGGACCCTTGGCCGGGTCAACCGGCAGGTCCAGCGTGATGAACTGGCCCGGCTGATAGTCGAACCACGCGCCCGAAGGCGCGCGGAAGGTGAAGGTGGCGGTATCATCCGTTTCCGGCACGATCATCGCACATTCCAGATGCTCGGCATCGCTCCAGGGTTCTGCCGACCAGTTCAGGCGCTGTTTCGGGGCCATGGTTTACTCCGCCGCCATGGCGGGCTTGGGGGCCAGCCGTTCGGTCATCAGGCCGACATACCAGTCGACGAACTGGATCACGCCCTCTTCCTGGATGGTGGAATAGGGGCCGGGTTCATAGGCGGGCGACAGGATGCCCTTCTGGTTTTCTTCCACCACCTGGCGGTCTTCGTCATTGGTGTTCAGCCAGACTTCGGTGAGGTTCGGGATGTCGTAATCCACGCCTTCCACCGCATCCTTATGCACCAGCCATTTCGTCGTTACCTCGGTTTCGGTGGGCGAGATCGGCAGGATGCGGAACACGATGGCATGATCGCCCAGGAAGTGGTTCCAGGTGTTGGGATAGTGGAAGAACAGCAGGCTGCCCGCATCGTTGAACGGCATGGCACCCATGCGTTTCGCCACGGCGGCCTTCGTGTTCATCGTATAGCTTTCGGCGTTGTTCAGCAGCGGGATGCGCGCCAGACGCCATTGCATCTTGGGATGGTTGGTAAAGCGCGAGGGCAGGCCCGCGGCTTCGCAGCGCTTCCAGTGATCCAGAATATCGGGGCTGGCCGAATCCGGGCCTTCCATCGCCGTCATGCGCGGATTGTCAGAATAGGTGCGGCAGAGCGAAGGGTGCGAGCCGCCGCAGTGATAACATTCGCGGTTGTTCTCGATCACCAGTTTCCAGTTGCCCTTTTCTACGATGGTGGAAGAGAAGGCGACCTTGGCATCCTTCAGCCCCGAGGGGGCAAGGTAGCCCATCAGTTTCGGCGCCAGGTCGGAAATCGGCGGCGGCACTTCGGCCAGGCAGATGAAGACCATCCCGCCCAGATCGACGCAATGCACCTTCTTCAGCCCGTGCTGCGCCGGATCAAAGCTGTCCTGCATGTCGCGCGCATAAAGCAGCTTGCCATCCAGATCATAGGTCCACTGGTGGTAGGGGCAGACGAGTTTGGGCGTGCTGCCGGTTTCCTTGGTGCACAGCCGCTGGCCACGGTGGCGGCAGACGTTGTGGAAGGCGCGGATCATGCCATCGGCGCCGCGGGTAATCACCACCGGATAGGCGCCGATCTGCAGCGTGGCGAAATTGCCGGTCTTGGGGATTTCACAAGACGGGATGGCAAACAGCCATTCCTTGTAGAACACATGGTCCAGATCCTGCTGGAACACGCCGGAATCGCAGTAAAGATCACGCTGCAGCGCATAGTCTTTGCGGCGTGCGGCAAGGAGGGAAAGGGTCTCGGTCTGGCTCAGCATCTGATCCTCGCTTGGCCCGCGCCTCCCCGCGCAGGTCCGGGCTTGTGAAGCGAACCCGCAGGCGGCACCGGCCTGCAGCGCAGCCCGGCGAAGCCCTTGTCTTCGCGGTTTGGTCTTCGCGGTTTGAAACTTTGCCGACCGGCACGGGGAAGAGCGGGTTTTCCCCCGCTGCGGCAAGGTTTGGCCCCCTTTGCCGCAACGCCGGGGCGCGTCTTTCCCCGATCTCTCCACCCCGGAACCGGCGCGGCTTGCCCCTTTTTCCTAGCTTCAAAGCGACAGGTTCCATGCATGATTTGCGACATTTCTTGCAGCGGAAACGCACAACGTCCGCTTGTTGCGGCGTTGCAGCAAAAGCGTCACGAATTCGTGCTCTGCCAGTGCGAAAGAATGCCGGGACACCGGCGTTCAACTGCAACATCCCCGGAACCAGAGCCGAGACATCCGATGCGTCCGAATCATCACCGCAGTCTTTTCCTGTCTGACCTGCATCTGGGCGCGCTGGGGTGCCGGGCCGATCTTGTGCGCGATTTTCTGGAAAAGAATACAGCGGATCAGATCTTTCTGGTGGGCGATATTCTGGACATCTGGCACCCGCTGGCCATCAACTGGGGTCCGGTTCAGGATCAGATCCTGGAAATCCTGCGCCAGCGTGCCGCCGAAGGGGCTGAACTGGTCTATCTGATCGGCAATCATGATTACGAACTGACGAAGATGGACAGCTGCCCGCAGATCCCGGCGCGGCTGTGCCGCGAATACAGCCATCGCGCCGCCGACGGGCGGCTGTTCCTGATCCTGCATGGCGATATCTGCGATTCGCGGATGTTCCGCTGGCACATCTGGACGCGGATCGGCAGCCGGATCGACAGCCTGCTGCGCAGCGCCGACCGGGGCCTGCGCAGCCTGCGCCGCAGCCTGCGCCCCGAGGATCGCACGCCGATCGAATGGGCCATCGCCAAGCTGAACGAGGTGCTTTACGCGGGTCAGGCGCATGAGCGGCGGCTGATCGAACTGGCCCGGCGCACCGGTCATGATGGCGTGGTCTGCGGGCATTTCCATGTTTCGGCGCTGCACAGCGACCATGGGCTGATCTACGCCAATTGCGGCGACTGGGTCGACAGCTTTACCGCCATTGCCGAAGATGCCGATGGTCGCCTGCATATGCTGGGCGGGCGCGAGGTGCTGCGCGCAGGCCGCCCGGCGCCCGATCTGCTGGCGGGGGAAGTGGCATGACCCTGATGCTGATCTGCGCCCTGATTGCCGGTGTCATGCTGGCGCTGCATTTTCTGACCGCGCTGCTGGCCGTGCCGCTGCGCCGCCGGGTGGCCGAGGGCCCGCTGCCGCCGATGACCCTGCTGCGCCCGGTCTGCGGGGTGGACAGATTCGACCCCGAAACCCTGGCCTCCAGCTTTGTGCAGGATCACCCGGATTACCGGCTGATCTTCTGCGCCGCCCGCGCCGATGATCCGGTGGTGCCGCTGGTGCGCGGGCTGATCGCCGCGCATCCGCAGGTGCAGGCGCGGCTGATGATCGGGGAAACCCGGATCAGCGGCAATCCCAAGCTGAACAACCTGTGCAAGGGCTGGGCCGAGGCTGATACGCCCTTTGTTGCCATGGCCGACAGCAACCTGCTGCTGCCGCCCGATTACCTGCGCGAGCTGGCGGGCACCTGGGATCCGGGCTGCGGGCTTGTCACCTCGCCTGCCGTGGGCATCCGGCCGGATGGGGTGTGGGGCGCGGTGGAATGTGCCTTTCTGAACACCAATCAGGCGCGGCTGCAACTGGCGGCCGACCGGCTGGGCTTCGGCTTTGCGCAGGGCAAGACCCTGTGCTGGCAGCGTGACCTGCTGAATGGCGCCGGTGGCCTGCGCAGGCTGGGCCGCGATCTGGCCGAAGACGTGGCCTCGACCAAGGTGGTGCGGGATGAAGGCCGCCATGTGCGGCTGACGGCGCAGCCCTTCGCCCAGCCCATCGGCGAACGCAGCTGGGCCGAAATGTGGGGGCGGCAGCTGCGCTGGTCGCGCCTGCGCCGGGCGGGCTTTCCGCTGGTGTTTCTGATGGAGCCGCTGAACGGTGCGGTTCTGCCTGCGCTGGCCATGGCGGGCGTGGTGGTTCTGGGCGGGGCGCCTGCCTCGGCGCTGATGGCCTATCTGGCGCTGTGGTACGGGATCGAGGTCATGCTGGCCCGCGCCCATGGCTGGCCCATGGGGCTGCGGGATCTGGGCGCCATGCTGCTGCGCGATGCGCTGATCCCGGTGATCTGGGTGGCGACGCTGCTGGGGCGCGGGGCGATCATGTGGCGCGGCAATGACGTGGCCGCGGCGCCGCGGCTGGCGCCGCAGCCCAAGCAGGCCTGACACGATGCTGACACCGGAAGATGCCGCCACGCTGGTGGGCCAATACGGGCTTTGGGTGCTGGCCCCGGCTGCCGTGCTGGAGGGGCCGATTGTCACCGTGGTTTCGGTCTGGCTGGCGCGGCTGGGGATGCTGGATCTGCGGGTCGTGCTGCTGATGCTGGTTCTGGCCGATCTGTTGGGCGATGTGCTGTTCTATGCCCTGGGGCGCGGGCTGCTGCCCCGTCTGCCGCGCGCCCTGCGCCACCGCTTTGGCCTGCACGAGGCGCGGCTGGCGGCGCTGGCGGGCCATTTCCGGGACAACGGGCCACGCACGCTGGTTCTGGGCAAGCTGACCCATTCGGCAGGGG
>Ga0154534_1064_pt3 | contig 11388 bp, 8 predicted proteins | sample RifGroF1_FD_105677 | JGI IMG/M metagenome (GOLD analysis project Ga0154534, IMG submission 105677) | Rhodobacteraceae bacterium GWF1_65_7 | reverse complement strand
CGCCGACAGCGAAATTCTGCAGGCGATGCTGGGCTTTACCGCCGATCTTTACCCGGTGCCCGATTTCCTGCCGCCGGAAGAACAGGCGCAGCTGCGTGCCGCCCGCGCGGCAGGGCAGCCCGTTCATGTCAGCCAGCAGCCCTGGGGGGTCTGGGGGCCGATGATGCTGACCCATTACATGCAGCATTTCGGTCTGCGCGATCTGGTGCAGCCGCTGCAGGCCTTCTATCCGGTGCCCTATCCCGACCGGCAGCAGTTCCTGCGCCGGGCCGGGGTGGTGGATCTGGCGATCACCGGCCAGACCACGGCGCTGCATCTCTGGGCCTCGAACAAGCGCGAGATCGGTCTGCGCCATGATGGCCTGCCACCGCCCGGCAGCTGGTATGACCGGGCTTGCCGCCTGCATGGCATCCGTCCCGCCGCCGTCCCGATCGCGTCCCGCGGGCGTCGGGCTTTTGATGCCGCGCTGATCGACAAGATCGGCCCGGATACGGTGCAGCGCTTTGCCGATATCGGCGGCTCAGCCCGCAGTCTGGCGCTGTCGGTTCATGCCCGCTGGGATTGCGCGGTGGATCTGATCGACCTGGACGCGCGCGGCCGCTGGCCAGATCAGCCCTCGGATTGGGTGGAACCTTACCGGGCCGCGCTGATCGCCCATGGGGTGCCTGCCGCAAGCATCCGCCATATCGCCCGGGCCGAAGATCTGGCGCCCTGCGATCTGATCGCCAATCTGGCAGGCTTCGGGGACCGGCTGAAGGTGCAGCATCTGGCGCCCGTTCTGGGCGCCTGCCTGACGGGTGGCACAAGGATGCTGACCGATATCCGCAAGGGATCTGGCGCCTATCCGTTTCTGAACAGCTTTGGCAGCTGCGCCACCCTGTCTACCCGCGAGGAGGAGGGCAAGACGGTGACCCGCGCCCTGTTCACCGCCCATGCCCCCGCCGTTCCCGCCGCCGCCGTGCCCGCACCCGACAGCTGGGCCGCCATTGCCAGCAGCCTGATGGGGCCGGATGGCTTTCTGCGCGACAATGGCCAACATTCCTTCCTGCATGTGCCGCGCAGTGCCGATACGCTGGTGGTCACATTCGACAATCTGGATATCGCGCTGGGCAAGCGCGAGGATCGCAGGCCCTGGGGCTATGCCTTCATCGAAAAGCAGGGCTGGTCCATGCTGGGGGTGATGGCGGCAGGCTGGACCTGGTATCGCGACCCCTGGGTGGCGGATCAGTTCGATGATCTGGCGGCCAGCGGCTTTTTAGCGCGGTATCGCCGGGTGATCTTCTATGGTGCCTCGATGGGGGGATATGCCGCCTGCGCCTTTGCTGCCGCCTGCCCGGGGGCCGAGGTGGTGGCGATCAGCCCGCAATCGACGCTGGACAAGGCCGTGGTGCCCTGGGAGACCCGCTACAAGGTGGCCTGGGACAAGGATTTTTCCGGTCGCTATGGCGATGCTGCGCAGGCCACGGGTTTGGCCGCGCGGGTGACGCTGATCTATGATCCCTACGAACCGCTGGATGCGGGCCATGTTGCGCGCTTTGCGGGCGACAACCTGATGAAGCTGCGCGCGCCGCTGCTGGGCCACCGGCTGGGCAGCAGCCTGCAACAGATGGGCATCCTGTCGCCCATCGCGCTGGGCGCGCTGAATGGCACGCTGACCCGGGCCGAGTTCTATCGCCTGCTGCGCGCCCGCCGCGATTTTCCGCGCTATCAGAAAGAGCTGTTCCGCAAGGCGGTGGAACGGGGCCACCCCGAACTGGCCCGCCGCATGGCGCGCCATCTGCTGGCGCAGGGGGACAACCGCTTTCTGCGCCGCCAGCTGCAGGCCCTGGGCTGACCCTGTCCAAAGGTCGCATGTCGCAGCTTGCCGCTTGACCGCCCGCGCCCCGCCCGTTCACCATGCCGCATCACAAGGGAGGAACCGCGTGACGCCAATGCCCGCCTCCATCGACGCGGTGGAAACGCTGCTGGCCGATCATGGCTATGTCGCACCCCGCGCGCTGTCTACCGTGGTGTTCCTGTCGCTGCGCCTGGGCCGCCCGCTGTTCCTTGAAGGCGAGGCCGGGGTCGGCAAGACCGAGATCGCCAAGGTTCTGGCCATTGCGCTGGGCCGCCGCCTGATCCGCCTGCAATGCTATGAAGGGCTGGATGCGGCCTCGGCGGTGGCGGAATGGAATTTTGCCGCGCAGATGATCGCCATCCGCACCGCCGAAGCGGCAGGCGGCGCCGACCGGGACCGGCTGAAGACCGAGCTTTTCACCGAGGATTTCCTGATCGAACGCCCGCTGCTGGCCGCCATGCGCCCGCAGCCCGGCGGCGCCCCGGTGCTGCTGATCGACGAACTGGACCGCACGGATGAACCTTTCGAGGCCTATCTGCTGGAGGCTTTGTCGGATTTTCAGGTAACGATCCCCGAACTGGGCACCATCCGCGCGCCGGAACCGCCGATTGTCATCCTCACCTCTAACCGAACGCGCGAGGTGCATGACGCGCTGAAACGCCGCTGCCTGTATCACTGGGTCGATTACCCGGATGCGGCGCGCGAATTGCAGATCCTCGCCGCCCGCTGCCCCGAGGCGCAGGAGAACCTGAGCCGCGAGATCGTGGCCTTCGTGCAGCGGCTGCGCAGCGAAGACCTGTTCAAGAAACCGGGGGTGGCCGAAACCATCGACTGGGCGAAATGCCTGCTGGCGCTCGACGTGATCGCGCTGACTCCCGAGGTGATCGCCGATACCCTGGGCGCCATCCTGAAATATCAGGACGACATCCAGAAGATCCAGGGGTCCGAGGCCAAGCGCCTGCTGGATGACATCCGCAAGGAAATGGTGCCGGTGTGACAGGTCGCGCCGCGCCCCTCCTTTATCTTGGTCCAAATATCCTGGGGGTTTGGGGGCAAGGCCCCCAATCTGCCTGATGGCCAGCTATGCCGATCTCACCCTGCCAGAAAACGGCCAGATCAGCCGCAATATCCTGTGGTTCGCGCGTGCCCTGCGCAAGGCAGGCCTGCCCATCGGCACCGGGCGGGTGATCGACGCCATCCGCGCGGTGGAGGCGGTGGGGTTTACCGAACGGCGCGATTTCTACTGGACGCTGCACGCCTGTTTCGTCAGCCGGCCCGAACAGCGGGACACCTTCAATCAGGTCTTCCGGCTGTACTGGCGTGATCCGCGCTATATGGAACATATGATGTCGCTGATGATGCCCGCCATCCGCGGCGTGCAGGAAGAGCGGCGCGCCGAGGCTGCCGAGAAACGCGCGGCCGAGGCCTTGCTGGATGGTGCCAACCGCGATCTGCCGGAACCCGACAGCCCGCCGGGCGAAGAACAGGTGGAGATCGACGCCTCTGCCACCATGGCGCGCGAGGAACGGCTGCGCACATTGGATTTCGAACAGATGAGCGTGGCAGAGCTGGCCGAGGCGCGGCGGATGCTGGCGCAGATCAGCCTGCCGGTGCAGCCGCTGCCCACCAGGCGGCACAGCCCGGCGGCGCTGGGCCGTGCCATCGACGCCCGCGCCACTTTGCGCGCCGCCTTGCGGCAGGGCGGCGAGATCACGCATCTGGCCCGCCGGGCGCCGGGGCTGCGCTGGCCCAATCTGGTGGTCCTGTGCGATATCTCCGGGTCGATGTCGCAATATTCGCGGATGGTGCTGCATTTTCTGCATGCGGTGGCCAATCGCAAGGGGCAGGGCTGGGCGCAGGTGCATGGTTTTACCTTTGGCACGCGGCTGACCAATATCACCCGGCATCTGCGCGCCCGCGATGTGGATGTGGCACTGGCGGCGGCGGGGCGCGAGGCGCAGGACTGGTCGGGCGGCACCCGCATCGGCGCCAGCCTGCATGCCTTCAACCGCGACTGGTCGCGCCGGGTGCTGGGGCAGGGAGCGGTGGTGCTGCTGGTCACCGACGGGCTGGACCGCGACGATACCGGCCAGCTGGCGCGCGAGATGGAGCGGTTGCACCTGTCGGCCCGGCGTCTGATCTGGCTGAACCCGCTGCTGCGCTGGCAGGGCTTTGCGCCCAAGGCCACCGGCATCCGGGCGATGATGCCGCATGTCGATGCCTTTCGCGCGGGCCATTCCATCGCCTCCCTGCAGGGGCTGGCGCAGGCGATCTCTGATCCCGGCGACAGCGGTATGCGGGCGCAGATGCTGGCACAGATGCGGCAGGGTTGATCCGCTGATCTGGGCCGCTTCTTCCGGGCGGGTTCTGCCGGCCCGGTTCTGTGCGGCTGGCGCGAATGTGACTGTTCGTGTGTGAACAGAACCTGTTCGATTTCCCTGAATTGTGGGCAACTGCGCCAGCTTGCTATCCTGTGCAGGTGCAGCAATGGCTGTGACAGTATAATTCAGACGGAGTTTTCGATGATCCGCCTTTCGACCCTTTCCCTGCTTGGCGCGCTTGCCGCTGCCCCGGTTTTTGCCGAAGCCGAGGCCTACAAGCTTGATCCTTCGCACAGCCAGATCGTGTTCAGCTATAACCACCTGGGCTATTCGACCGGCTTTGGCATGTTCTCGGGCTTCGAGGGCACGATTGCCTTCGATCAGGCCGATCCGGCCAAATCCTCGGTCGAAGTGTCCTTCCCGGTGGAAACCATGCTGACTGGCTGGCAGGCGCGTTTCGATCACTTCATGTCGCCCGATTTCTTTGGCGCCTCGGATGACAAGACGGTGACCTTCAAATCCACCGCGATCGAAGTGACCGGCGAGAAGACCGCCAAGATCACCGGCGATCTGACGCTGAACGGCGTGACCAAGCCGGTCGTGCTGGATGCCACGCTCAATCAGGTGATGGAACACCCGATGGAGAAAAAGCCCTGGGCCGGATTCAGCGGCACCACCACCCTGCTGCGTTCGGATTACAATCTGGGCATGTTCGCGCCCTATGTCAGCGACGAAGTGCAGGTGCAGATCTCGATCGAGGCTGTGAAGGCCGAGTGATCTTGTGACCATGTGACCTGTCTCAAAGGTCTTTTAGCGATTGCTGCCGGGGGTTTTGCCCCCGGCTTTTTCTTTGGTGAACTGTCCGGGTGACGGGTTTGGTGCGGTGAATGGTGGGGGTGCCGGGGGCAGCCCTGAACTATCCCGCCGGGCATGAAAAAGGGCGCCCCGGAGGGCGCCCTTTGACCGTTATGCAGCCTGGGGTCAGCCGCGTTTCGCGGTCAGCGTCACGGCCACATCGACGCCGAAGCCCACGGTCTTTTCATCGCCATAGCTAGCCCCCATGCCGAAATCGCGGCGGTCGAGCTGCAGCGCGCCAGTCATCTGTGCGCTGTCGCCGTTCAGGGTCAGGGTGAAGGGCAGCACTACGGGCACCGAAACGCCACGCAGGGTCAGCGTGCCTTGCGCCGCATAGCCGCTGGCGGCGGGCAGGATATCGGCCTCGAACACCGCGCCGGGGTGATTGGCGACATCGAAGAAATCGGCAGCCTTCGCCTGTTCGGTGACGGAACCGAGCGTCAGGGTGGTGGTGTCGATCTTCACCGTCACATGGCCGTGGCGACCATCGACCGGGGTTTCGTCAAAGCTGATCTCGGCGGTCCAGTTCGGCAGGCTGCCTGCAACGGCGGCGCCCATCTGCTGCACGGTGAAGGCCAGAGCGCCTTCGGTGACCTGCCAGCTGCTGGCGGTGGCGGTGGCAGGGGTTTGCGGGGTGGGCACAGCGGATTCGGGCGCAGCGGATTCGGCCACATCGGATGCGGGCGCGGCAGATTCGGCAACAGGCGCGTCAGGGGCCTGTGCTGTCATCGACACGGCCGCCACTCCGCCTGCCAGATAGATCAGCAGGGCGGCCAGCACCGGCGCCGGGCTGTGCGCGGCGCGGCCTGTCTGGCCTGCGCTGGTGCCGCGCGTCATGCGGGCCATCACCCCGTCGCGGTCGATCACCGCATGTTTCACCGCCCCTGCCACATGCAGGATCACCGAGGCGATCAGCAGTTTCGAAAACAGCCAGTGCATCGCCGTGGCGATTTCGGACACGGTTTCCGATTTGGGCACGAAGGGCAGGCCCTGACCGAAGGGCCAGAGGATCGGCGCAAAGCCCTCGACCGCAGCGTGATGCACCCAGCCGGTGAGCGGCACCGCCAGCATGGAGATGTACAGCGCCCAATGCACGGTTTCGGCAGCAAAGGTTTCCAGCCGCCGGTCAGGATGCACCGGCGCGGGTTTGGGCTGCAGCAGCGCCGAAACGATGCGGATGGCGGCCACGAAGAAGGCGGCAATGCCGATGGTCTTGTGCAGCGAAAAGATCTGCGCCTTGGCGGCCAGCGTCTCTGACGTGTCATAGGGCAGGTTGTCGGCATAAAGCCCAAGCCCGATGGCCGACAGGATCAGCAGGGCGGTCAGCCAGTGCAGGCTGCGGGCAAGGGCGCCATAGCGCGTGGATGTGTTGGATAGGGACATGAAGACGGCTCCGGTCTGATTGCCGCGAAGGTAACATCTGCCGCGTCGCAGCAAAACCGCCAGATGCTGCACAGGGCCTGTGCAGCAGGGCGCCGGGATCACGAAACGTTGCACGCCGCCGCCCGGCGGGGTAAGCCGGGGAAAACCGCTGTGGAGGAACCATGAGCCGCGCATTCATTTTCCCCGGACAAGGGGCGCAGACCATCGGCATGGGCAAGGCCTTGGCCGAGGCCTATCCGGCCGCCCGCGCCGTGTTTGACGAGGTGGACGAGGCGCTTGGCGAAAAGCTGTCGGCGTTGATCTGGGATGGCGAGATTGCCGAGCTGACGCTGACCGAAAATGCCCAGCCCGCGCTGATGGCGACCTCGATCGCGGCGCTGCGTGCGCTGGAGGCCGAGGGCATCGGGATGGACAGCGTGGCCTTTGTGGCCGGGCACAGCCTGGGCGAATATTCGGCGCTTTGTGCGGCCGGATCGCTGACGCTGTCGGATACCGCGCGGCTGCTGCGCATCCGGGGCCGCGCGATGCAGGAGGCCGTGCCGGTGGGTGTGGGCGCCATGGCCGCGCTGCTGGGGCTGGATTTCGAGGCGGCGACCGAAGTGGCGCTGGAAGCGGCGCAGGGCGAGGTCTGTCAGGCCGCCAATGACAATGACCCGGCGCAGGTGGTGGTTTCCGGCCACAAGGCGGCTGTGGAACGCGCGCTGGAGATCGCCAAGGCCAAGGGGGCCAAGCGCGCCCTGCTGCTGCCGGTCAGCGCGCCGTTCCATTGCGCGCTGATGCAGCCCGCCGCCCATGTGATGGCCGAGGCGCTGGCGGCGGTGACCATCGAAAACCCGGTGGTGCCGGTGGTGGTGAATGTGCGGGCCGAGGCGGTGATGGAAGCCAACCGCATTCGCGATCTGCTGGTGGCGCAGGTGACGGGATCGGTGCGCTGGCGCGAAAGCGTGCTGTGGATGGAAGCCGCGGGTGTGACCGAATTCTGGGAGATCGGCGCGGGCAAGGCGCTTTCGGGTATGGTGAAGCGCATCGTCAAGGGCGCCGAGACCCGCGCGGTGGGCACGCCCGAGGATGTGCTGGCCGCCAAGGGCTGAGCGTCCGGGCGGGGCCGGGACCAAAATTCTTGCAAGAATTTTGGCGCGGGTTCCGGGGCTGCGCGCGGGATGGCGGGGGCGCCGGGGGGCTGTCTGCCCCCCACGGCCTTCGGCCTCCCCCCGAGGATATTTGGACAACGGGAAGGGACTGGCCTTCCGAGACAAGAGGAACACTGGATGTTTGATCTGAGTGGCAAGAACGCACTGGTGACCGGGGCTTCGGGCGGGATCGGGGGCGAGATTGCCCGGGCGCTGCACGCGGCGGGGGCCACGGTGACGCTTTCGGGCACGCGGCTGGAGCCGCTGGAGGCGCTGGCGGCCGAGCTGGGCGACCGGGTGCATGTGGCGACCTGCGATCTGTCGGATGTGGCCAGTGTCGAGGCTTTGCCCAAGACCGCCGCTGCCGCCATGGGATCGGTGGATATTCTAGTGAACAATGCAGGCATCACGCGCGACAATCTGTTCATGCGGATGTCGGATGACGAATGGCAATCGGTGATCGACGTGAACCTGACCTCGACCTTCCGGCTGTGCCGGGGCGTGTTGCGCGGCATGATGAAGGCGCGCTGGGGGCGGATCGTGAATATCAGTTCGGTGGTGGGCGCCACCGGCAATCCGGGGCAGGGCAATTATGCCGCGTCGAAGGCGGGCATGGTGGGCATGTCGAAATCGCTGGCGGCCGAAGTGGCCAGCCGGGGAATCACGGTGAACTGTGTGGCGCCCGGATTCATCACCACGGCGATGACCGAAAAGCTGAATGACGAGCAGAAGGCCCGCATCCTGACCCAGGTGCCCGCAGGCCGCATGGGAGATGCCCAGGAAATCGCCGCAGCGGTGCTTTATCTGGCAAGCCCGGAGGCCGGCTATGTCACCGGTGCCACGCTGCATGTGAATGGTGGCATGGCGATGCTGTGACGCGGCGCAGGGCCGGTGAAAGCGTTTGCCAAGGCCTTGCCCGCTTGCTATAGCCCCGGACGGAACCACCGGGGCCTGAAAGGGCTTTGGTGCCTGCCAACGCGGGGAAAACGCTTCGGGTCAGCCGGGGCAGGGACACCAGACCGGGGGCGACCCCGCAACGAAATGAGGAAGTGACATGAGCGACATCGCTGATCGCGTGAAGAAGATCGTCGTCGAACATCTTGGCGTCGAAGAAGACAAGGTGACCGAGAATGCTTCGTTCATCGACGATCTGGGCGCTGACAGCCTCGACACCGTCGAGCTGGTGATGGCCTTCGAAGAAGAGTTCGGGATCGAGATTCCGGATGATGCGGCCGAAACCATCCAGACCTTCGGCGATGCGGTCAAGTTCATCTCGGGCGCCGTCTGATCTGACGCGGTCCGGGACACGGATTTCCGGCCTTCGGGCCGTGGCGGGGCACCCTTTCGGGTGCCCTTTGCTTTTGCGCTGGGGCCAGAGGCGGGCGGGCGAACGGCGGAAGTTTCTGCGCAATCCGGTCCGGGCCCGAGCGTGGCGGCGGCCACAGCGCCCCGGCCCGGCGGGGCTTTGCCCGCAAGGCCCTGCGATTGTTGCCTCTGGCCTGCGGCGCGTGTATCACGGCGGGGCAATCGGGGCCGGAATGGCCCGTCACGAACCCGGGCCGCAGCGGCCCATACGGAACCCGGGCTGGAACGGCCCATACGGAAAAGGAAGCACGGATGCGTCGCGTTGTTGTCACGGGTCTGGGGATGGTCACACCGCTGGCATGCGGGGTGGAAGAAACCTGGAGCCGCCTTCTGGCGGGGCAATCCGGGGCCGGGCCGATCACCCGTTTCGATGCCTCCAATGTGGTGACGAAATACGCCTGCGAAATTCCGTTCGGGGATGGCAGCGATGGCACCTTCAACCCCGATGACTGGATGGAGCCGAAAGAGCGCCGCAAGGTCGATGATTTCATCCTTTATGGCATGGCCGCGGCCGTGCAGGCGGTGCGCGATTCCGGCTGGGAGCCGCAGACCGATGAGGACCGCGAGCGCACGGGCGTGATGATCGGCTCTGGCATCGGCGGGCTGTCGACCATTGCGGAAACGGCTGTGCTGATCAAGGAAAAGGGGCCGAAGCGGGTGTCGCCCTTCTTCATCCCCGGCTCGCTTATCAATCTGGTGTCGGGGCAGGTGTCGATCCGCTTTGGCTTCAAGGGGCCGAACCATGCCGTGGTCACCGCCTGTTCCACCGGCGCCCATGCGATTGGCGATGCGGCGCGGCTGATCAGCTTTGGCGATGCCGATGTGATGGTGGCGGGCGGGGCGGAGGCGCCGATTTCGGAAATCGGCATTGCCGGCTTCAACGCCTGCAAGGCGCTGTCGACCAAGCGGGGCGATGATCCGACCAAGGCCAGCCGCCCCTATGATGCCGACCGCGACGGGTTCGTGATGGGCGAGGGCGCGGGCATCGTGGTGCTGGAAGAATACGAACACGCCAAGGCACGCGGCGCCAAGATCTATGCCGAGGTGCTGGGTTATGGCCTGTCGGGCGATGCCTATCACATCACCGCGCCGTCGGAAGATGGCGATGGCGGCTTCCGCAGCATGTCTGCCGCGCTGAAACGCGCGGGCATTACGCCGGATCAGGTGGATTACATCAATGCCCATGGCACCTCGACCATGGCCGATACGATCGAGCTGGGCGCGGTGGAACGGCTGATGGGCGATGCGGCGGCCAAGGCCACCATGTCTTCGACCAAATCGGCCATCGGGCACCTGCTGGGGGCGGCCGGCGCGGTAGAGGCGATCTTCTGCATTCTGGCGATCCGCGACCAGATCGCGCCGCCGACCATCAACCTGGACAATCCGGCGGTGACGCCGAAGCTGGATCTGGCGCCCAACGCGGCGGTGAAGCGCGAGATCAACATTGCGCTGTCGAACAGCTTTGGCTTTGGCGGCACCAATGCCTCGGTCGTGCTGGGGCGGGTGCAAGGCTGATGTGGCGCTCCATCGCCTCCAATGCGCTGACGCTGTTCATCGTGGTGCTGATCGCGCTGGCGGGGCTGCTGGCCTGGGGGCGGCAGCAATATACCGGGCCGGGGCCATTGGCGCAGGCGATCTGCGTCAAGGTGGATCGCGGTGCCTCGCTGGGCGAGGTGTCGCGCAACCTTGAAGCGCAGGGGGCGGTTTCGGATGCGCGGATCTTCCGCATCGGGGCGGATTATTCGGGGCAGGCGCAGGGGTTGAAGTTCGGCTCGTATCTGGTGCCGGAAACCGCGTCGATGGAAGAGATTCTGGTCATCCTGACGGCGGGCGGTGCCTCGACCTGCGGGCGCGAGGTGAACTATCGCATCGGTGTTGCCCGGGCCGAGGTGATCCTGCGGGAACTGGATGCCGCGACCAGCCAATATGTGGAAGTGGCGAAGTTCGAACCGGGGCCAGAGGCCGTGGTGCCCGAAGCCTATGGCGCGGCGGTTGAGGATGGCGATCTGCGCTGGCGCATCACCCTGGCCGAAGGTGTGACCAGCTGGCAGGTGGTGGATGCGCTGAAGCGGGCCGATTTTCTGGCAGGCGAGGTGGCGCAGGTGCCGTCCGAGGGCAGCCTGGCGCCCGATGCCTATGAGGTGGATCAGGGCGCAGACCGCGCGGCGCTGCTGGCGCTGATGCAGGAAAAGCAAAGCGCAACCCTGGCCGAGCTGTGGGCCGTGCGGGCCGAGGGGCTGCCTTATGACACGCCGCAAGAGGCGCTGATCATGGCCTCTATCGTGGAAAAGGAAACCGGCATCGCGGCGGAACGCAAACAGGTGGCCAGCGTCTTCATCAACCGGCTGAATCAGGGAATGCGGCTGCAGACCGACCCGACGGTGATCTATGGCATCACCCAGGGCGAGGGCGTGCTGGGCCGCGGCCTGCGGCAAAGCGAGCTGCGTCGGGCCACGCCTTACAACACCTATGTCATCGACGGTCTGCCGCCGACGCC
>Ga0154534_1193_pt14 | contig 11435 bp, 9 predicted proteins | sample RifGroF1_FD_105677 | JGI IMG/M metagenome (GOLD analysis project Ga0154534, IMG submission 105677) | Rhodobacteraceae bacterium GWF1_65_7 | reverse complement strand
CGGGGCCGGTCACAGCGCGCAGTTCCGTGCGGCCATCTTCGGTCTCGAAGGTCTTCACCTGCTCGGCGCGATGGTTGGTCAGGCCATATTGCAGGTTGATCCCCGCCAGCGGAGCGGGCAGCTGCCGCAGGTAGGAGGCCGGAGCGCCGACGATGCTGGCAAGCTGGCCAAACGCCCAATGCGTGGGCGCCACCGGTTCATGCGCTTTCGGCAGGACCAAATTCAACCGCTCTGGGTTATCGCGCGCGGCCTCGACCCGGATGTCCGCCGTCTGCACGACACGGCTGCGGCTGCGCTCGGACCGACCCTTCACATTGGCCCAGAGATCGTCGAGCGACAGATACCGCTCATCATCGGGCCGATTGAACCACTCGGACGACACCCGCCCGTTCCGCTCCCCCCGGCTCACATCCACCTTCCAGCCGCCAGCCTTCGTCGGCCGCACCGGGTCCAGAACTTCAACAACGCCCATCGGCTATCTCCCACGACAGGCGCCGGGAGCCACTCTCCCGAGCCTAAACCCGTCACCCGGAAAACCTACAAATCTCGAACTCTCTGGTCTGAGGGCCAGCCTGTAGGGCTTGGCACCCCCTGGCATCTTGAAACAACCTTCCTGACAGGTACTTCCCTAGCCACTTTGTTCTGTTAATGTTCTCCAGCATTCCTACTTGCCCGATTCTGGATCCTCCGATGTGCAACCTCTATTCCCAGACCAAAAGCCAGGATGCGATGCGGCATGTCTTTGACGACATGGTCGATGGCGATGAGGTCTTTGAGGATCTGGTGGGCAACCTGCCACCCATGGCGGACATTTTTCCCGATTACGCTGCGCCGATCATCCGGCTTAGGGCGAACGCGGGCTGGCAGTTGACCAAGGCCCGCTGGGGAATGCCAACGCCGCAGGTGTTTCTTGAAGGCAAGCGCACCGATCCCGGCGTGACCAACATCCGCAATGTCGCGTCCCCGCATTGGAAACGCTGGCTTGGGGTTCAGAACCGCTGCCTTGTGCCCTTTACCAGCTTTTCCGAGATTGACAGCCGCCCCGCTGCGCCGCGCAATCACCCGGTCTGGTTCGCGCTTGGCGCGGATCGGCCCTTGGCATTTTTCGCAGGGATCCGCACCGAATGGACATCAGTGCGCAAGCTGAAAGAGGGCGCGGTGACGGCAGAGCTGTTTGCGTTTCTGACCTGCCCGCCGAATGCCGAGGTGGCCCCGGTCCATCCCAAAGCCATGCCGGTGATCCTGACCAAACCCGAGGAATGGCGGAGCTGGTTGACGGCTCCCGCCGCAGATGCGCTGGGGTTGCAACGCCCCCTGCCGGACGGAATGCTGCAGATCGTGGCAGAAGGTGCGCGCGAAGATGCGGTTTGACCCCGCCCCCGCCGATCCGCTGACCTTGCTGCGCCAGCGCGTGCATGAGGCCGAGGGTCGTGGCCGCCGCGCCTTTGCGCTGTTTCAGGCGGCGCGGCATCCGGGGCCTTTGGTGTGGATTATCCCCAGTCACGCACCCGAACTGCCTATGCTGCGCGGCTTGCCGCAAGGCGTCGGCGAACGGCTGCACATCTTGCGCCCGGTGGGCGAAACCGATCTTTTGTGGTGCGTCGAAGAGGCCCTGCGCGCGGCCCCGGTGGGTCTGGTGATTGCCGAACCGTCCAGCCCGATGTCGCTGACCGTGGGCCGCCGGTTTCAACTGGCCGCCGAGGCCGGGCGCACCACCGGCCTGATGCTGATCCGGCAGGATGCGGGCAGCAATGCCACCGAAACCCGCTGGCTGTGCGAACCGCGCCCTGCAACGGCAGCGGACTCGACTCTGCATCATTGGTCCCTTACTAAGAACAAAAAGGGAACAATTAACGATTGGATTGTAGACTGGAATGGCGCGACGGCTGCTGTCCATATGGTTTCCCAGGCTCGCCAGCGACTCGAGCCTGCGGCTGCGCCCCGTTGAGGGGCCGTTTGCGCTGACCCATCGGTCCGGCAATGCCGATCATCTGCACTGCGTCAATCCGGCGGCCATCGCGCGGGGTTTGCGGCGCGGCATGGCCTTGGCCGATGCCCGCGCAATCTGTCCCGATCTGGCCACCCGCGCGGCGGATCTTGCGCGCGAGGCGGCGGCGCTGGCGTCGTTGCGGCGTTGGGCGGGGCGCTATGCGCCGATGGTGGGGAATGACGGCACCGATGGGCTGATGGCCGATATTTCGGGCGTCCCACATCTGTTTGGCGGCGAGGCTGATCTGCGCGACGATCTGCAAGCAAGGCTGGACCGCGCGGGCCTCGCCTCGGTCAGCGCCATTGCCGGCACCCGTGGCGCGGCCCATGCGCTGGCGCGTCACGGCGGCGGCATCGTGCCCGACGGGCGGCTGGTGGACGGCATCGGGCATTTGCCTGTCACCGCGCTGCGGGTGGACCATGACACCGCCGAAGGCCTGTCGCGCATGGGCCTGATGCGGATCGCCGATCTGATCCCGCTGCCACGCGCGCCCTTGGTGCGGCGCTTTGGCAGCGGTTTGATGCTGCGGCTGGATCAGGCTTTGGGCGCGCAGTCCGAACCCGTGGGCGGCGAACCCGATGCGCCGCATTTTGGTGTACGGATGACGCTGCCGGAACCGATTGGCAAGCAAGACGACGTGATGGCGGGCCTTGCGCGCCTGCTGGACCGGCTGTGCGCCAAGCTGGCCGCGACCCATATGGGCGCGCGGCGGGTGCGGCTGGAACTGCGCCGGGTGGATCGCGGCACGGTCACGGTGGAAATCGGCCTCGCCCGCCCGATGCGCGACCCGCTGCGCATCGCGGCCCTGTTTGCCAAGGGTGTGGACGAGGTGGACTCCGGCTACGGCATCGACGCGCTGCGCCTGTCCGCACCGCTGACCGAGGCGATGGCCCCGGAACAGATCGGCGGACAGCATGGCGGCGGCGCGACGATCCGGCACGAAGACGCGCTGGCCGATCTGCTCTCGTCCCTCGGCAACCGCATCGGCTTTGACCGGGTGCAGCGCCTGCTGCCCGCCGACAGCCTGATCCCCGAACGCAGCTTTGTGCTGGCCCCCGCCGCCTATGCCCCGCCAGAAACAGCGCCCTCCCACGCTGGCCCCTCCCGCCCGATCACCCTGTTCCCTCCCGAACCTGTCACCGCCGCCACTGGCACCCCGCCCGCGTCCTTCCTCTGGCGGCGCATGCGCTTCACCACCCTGCGCGCCACCGGACCCGAACGCATCACGCCAGAATGGTGGTTCGATGACCCGGCCTGGCGTTCTGGTCTGCGCGACTATTGGCGGATCGAGACGCAGCAAGGCCCGCGCCTGTGGCTGTTCACCACGCCGCAGACACGCGACTGGTATATGCAGGGCGAGTTCGCATGACCCCGCAGCTTCATCTTGGCTCAAATACTCCGGGGGGTGAATTGCCCAAAGGGCAAGGGGGGGGCAGCGCCCCCTCGCCTTCGGCCAACCCCTCCTATGCCGAACTTTGCGTCACCTCGAACTTCACCTTCCTGACCGGGGCCTCGCACCCCGAAGAACTGGTGACGCGCGCCGCCGAACTGGGTCTGGCGGCCATCGCCATCACCGACCGCAATTCACTGGCAGGCGTGGTGCGGGCCTATTCGGCATTGAAGGAACTGGCGCGCATGCAGACCGAGGCGGCAGCGGATGGCCCGAAAATCCGCTCGCAGCAGGTCACCGACCATTCCAGCCGCCAGACCGTGCCGCATTTTTCGGGCGACACCGACGCGCCCACCCTGCCCAACGCGGCTCTGCCGAAACTGATCGCGGGGGCGCGGTTGGTGCTGACCGACAGTCCGGTCGAATGGCTGGCCCTGCCCACCGATCTGCCCGCATGGTCGCGGCTGACCCGGCTGCTGAGCATCGGCAAACGTCGCGCGCCCAAGGGGGAGTGCCATCTGCAGCGCGCCGATCTGCTGGAATGGGGGCAAGGCATGATCCTGATCGCCCTGCCGCCCGACCCGCTGGAACAGTCCAAACCCACCCGCGCCGATCTGCTGGCGGTGGTGCGCCGCTTTCCGGGCCAGTGTTTTCTGGGGGCGGCCCCCCGCTATGATGGCCGCGATCAGGCGCGGCTGGACCGGCTGGCGCTGCTGGCGCAAGGCGCGAATCTGCCGATGGTGGCGGTGGGGGATGTGCTGATGCACCGTTCGGCTCGCAGGCCTTTGGCCGATGTGCTGACCTGCCTGCGCTTGGGATGCACGATTGACAACATCGGCACGCAGCGGCTGGCCAATGGCGAACGCCGCCTGAAATCGGGCGCGGAAATGGCGCGGCTGTTCCACCGCCACCCGGCCGCCCTGCGCCGTACCGTGGAAATCGCCGACCGCTGCGCCTTTCGGCTGAACGACCTGCGCTATCAATACCCCGATGAGGCACAAAACGGCGAACCCGCGCAGGACCGGCTAGAACGGTTGACCCGCGAGGGGTTGCACTGGCGCTATCCGGCGGGACCGCCGCCCAAGATCGTGCATCGGGTGGAAAAGGAACTGACCCTGATCCGCGAGGTGGATTACGCGCCCTATTTCCTGACCGTGCATGACATCGTGCAGTTTGCGCGGTCCAAAGGCATCCTGTGCCAAGGGCGGGGGTCTGCGGCCAATTCCGTGGTCTGCTATCTGCTGGGTGTCACCGAAGTGCCCCCCGAATCCATCACCCTGATCTTTGAGCGGTTCATCAGCAAGGAACGCGGAGAGCCGCCGGACATCGACGTCGATTTTGAACACGAACGCCGCGAAGAGGTGATTCAGTGGATATACGACCGCTATGGCCGTGAACGGGCGGGCCTGACGGCGGTGGTGATCCACTTCCGCAGTCGCGCTGCCATCCGCGAGGTGGGCAAGGTCATGGGCCTGTCGCAAGACGTGATTGCGCGCCTGTCGGGGCAGATCTGGGGCTGGTCCTCTGCCGCGCCCAATGAAGACCGGATGCGCGATGCGGGGCTTGACCCCACCGACAACCGCATGGTGCTGGCGGCAAAGCTGATCGCAGAAATCATCGGCTTTCCCCGCCACCTGTCCCAACACGTCGGCGGTTTTGTCATCACCCACGGGCGGCTGGATGAACTTTGCCCCATCGAGAATGCCGCGATGGAGGATCGCACCATCATTGAATGGGACAAGGACGATATCGACGCGCTGGGTCTGCTGAAGGTCGATATCCTTGCACTGGGGATGCTGACCGCCATCCGCAAGGCCTTTACCCTGCTGGCCAATCACCGGGGCCAAAAGCTGACGCTGGCCAATGTGCCCCCCGAAGACCCGCCGATCTATGACATGCTGTGCCGGGCCGATGCGATTGGCGTCTTCCAAGTCGAAAGCCGCGCGCAGTTGAATTTCCTGCCCCGGATGCGCCCGCGTAAATTCTATGATCTGGTCTGCGAGGTCGCCATCGTCCGCCCCGGCCCGATCCAAGGCGGCATGGTGCATCCCTTCATCAACCGCCGCATGGGGCGTGAGCCGGTCGAAGACCTTGGTCCCGCGCTGATGGAGGTGTTGGCCCGCACCTACGGCGTGCCGTTGTTTCAGGAACAGGCGATGCAGATTGCCGTGGTGGCGGCTGGCTTTACCCCGTCCGAGGCGGACCGTTTGCGGCGGTCTTTGGCCACCTTCAAACGCATGGGCACCATCGGCGGGTTCCGCGACCGCTTTGTGTCGGGCATGCTGGCGCGCGGCTATGACGCGGATTTCGCCACCCGCTGCTTTGCGCAGATCGAGGGCTTTGGCTCTTACGGTTTCCCCGAATCCCACGCCGCCAGCTTTGCGCGGCTGGTCTATATCTCGGCCTGGCTGAAATGCCACCATCAGGCGGTCTTCACCTGCGCGCTGCTGAACAGCCAACCGATGGGGTTCTATGCGCCTGCGCAACTGGTCCGCGATGCGCGTGATCATGGGGTCGAGGTGCGGGCGATTTCCGTCAACCATTCGCAATGGGATTGCACGCTGGAAACCCGCGCCGATGGCGGGCTGGCGCTGCGCCTTGGCTTCCGGCAGATCAAGGGCCTGCGCGAGGAAGACGCGGGCTGGATCGTGGCGGCGCGGGGCAACGGCTATCCCGATGTTGAAAGCCTGTGGCGGCGCGCCGGCGTGCATCCCGACACGCTGGAGCGGCTGGCCGAAGGCGATGCTTTTGCCGCCCTGAACCTCAGCCGCCGCGAGGCTTTGTGGTCGGCCAAGGCGCTGAAGGCCCCGGCCCCCTTGCCCCTCTTTGGCCCCGATGGCGAGGGTGGGATGGAACCCGCCGTCACCCTGCCGCAGATGACCTTGGGGCAAGAGGTCATCGAGGATTACCTGGCGCTGCGCCTGTCCCTGCGCGCCCATCCGATGGAACTGATGCGGCCCCGGTTGCCTGAAAGCCTGCCCCACACCAGCCTGCCGCAAGCCAAGGGCCGGGTCACCGTCACCGGCCTTGTCATCACCCGCCAACGCCCCGGCACGGCGGCGGGGGTGATTTTCCTGACACTGGAGGATGAAACCGGAACCGCAAACATCATCGTCTGGAAACAGGTCTATGAGACGTTCCGCAAGGCGGTCATCGCGGGCCGTCTGGTGCGGGTGACGGGCCGTGTGCAGCGCGATGGCCCGACCACCCACCTGATCGCGGAAATCGTCGAGGATGTGTCACCCCTGCTGGCCACCCTTGGCCGCCCCGTGATCATCGACGCCAACGATGGCCGCGCCGATGAGGTCAAACGCCCGGTGATCAGCCGGGGCAAGACGGCGGCACACCACCCGCGTGAGCAGGCCAAGAAGTTGTTCCCCAGCCGGGACTTTCACTGAAATCATATGGTTACTGTTGGCTTGACCACCCCAATTCATTCGGAGCTTCCGTTAGGGTTCGTATTTAATCGCCCCCAGAAACTTGCGGTCCAGCTCCGGCTCATCCCACTTCCCCGCAACCGCCATCCATTTATCTGCCTGCGCGAGAAACTCCGGATCGTCACAGCAGACGTGAAACGTATAAAGCCGATTGACGATTTCGCGCATGAGAGCCCGCATCTGGTCATCGTCGAAGTGGGACACCTCAGCCCAAGGGATTTTGCGGCCATCAGCATCAAGCACAAAGACGTCGGAATAGTCGCCTGTCTGAGTGACCGGAACCAGGCCTGCGTGTAGCGTTTCCAACCCGGTATTGCGCACACACATCATGGCCATGAGTTTGGCCAGACTGGCAGCAATCCGATCTTTGTCTGCGGGTTTCATAAGACGAGCCTAGCGGCAAGACATCGAGCAGGCCAGATGCTTGGCACCCCGGCGCGGCAGAAAACAGCGCAGAACCGATTACTCAGTTCCAACCTCCCCCGATTGGCCGCCACTAGACCAACCGCCGCGATATTGCCGCCTTCGTATTGATCGAGGGTTTCTGTGACTGCCTTCAGTGACAGAAACCTGATGGGGCTTGTCCGCATCTGGAGCGGACAAGGCCAAACCCGGCGGGTTTCCCCGCCGGGCCCAGGGGAGACCCCGTTCTTTTCAGAACGGGATCTCGTCTTCGCGGTCGACCAGCTCGGGGTTTTCATTCTCGGTCGCTTTCGGGCGGCTGAGGAAGTCGACCTTCTCCGCGATGATCTCGCAGCCGTAGCGGTCAACGCCGGTTGCGTCGGTCCACTTCGTGTAGTGGATGCGGCCGTGGACCATGACCTTCATGCCCTTTTCGCAGTGCTCTGCGACAGTCTTGCCAAGACCGTTGAAGCAGGTGATGCGGTGCCATTCGGTGTCCATGACCCGGTAGCCGTCCTTGTCGCGGATCGCGCGACCTTCCGAGAGGCGGGGGCGCGAGGTGGCGAGGGTGAAGTTGGTGATCTTCGTGCCGCCCTGTGTGGTGCGGACTTCGGGGTTCTGACCGATGTTGCCGGCGAGGATGACGATGTTCTGCATTTGGTAGCTCCTGTTTTTCCTGTCCCTGGGACCGTCCCTTCGACAAGACCCGAAAGAAGCCTGTCGGGTGAGGCGTGCACGGCTGGGCCATCAGAACAGACGGAAACCCCCAAAGGTCCGGGGTGGAGCGGGCAGGTGCCGCGTTTCCAAAGAAACGCTAGCCAACACGGCCCGGACTGACGCGGGGTTGCACGATTGAACCCGAACAGGCTTAGGGGATTGTCAGTCGAAGGGATGGCACCGGGGACAGGAGTGATCGGGGGCTCTTGCAGAACATGTCTTCCCTCGCCCTGATAAGACGGTAAGCCCCAAGTCCTTACCCCCATAGCGGCTGATCACCTCAGAGCCCTTTTGCTTGCCATTCGCGAACCAGCCCGATGGGAGTTGCGAGCCCGCGCCGTGACGGCTATCCCAAGGCCATCATTTTGGACACGAGGCACCCATGGCTGAATTCGACGTTGAGACACTGTCGCTCAAAGAGCTCAAGAGCCTGCAGAAGGATCTGGCCAAGGCTATTTCCACATTTGAGGACCGGCAGAAAAGCGATGCCCGCAGCAAGCTCGAGATCATTGCCAAAGAGATGGGCTATTCTCTAGCCGACCTGATCGGCACCGAGGTGAAACCCAGCCGTGCGCCCGCCGCCGCGAAGTACCGTCACCCGGACAACTCGGATCTCACTTGGTCAGGCCGTGGGCGCAAACCGCTGTGGTTTGTCGCAGCACTTGACGCAGGCAAATCGCCCGAGGACATGGCCGTCAACTGACCGTCTGTGCGTGACCGAGCAGTAGAACGTTCGTTTTATAGAAATCCATTTTTGTGAACATGTCGCCACGGTCATGTTTACAAAACGTGGTTCTCCTTACATTAGAAAGCCCCCCTGCCCTATCTGCTTCAGTTTCTTGCCACCGCCTTCTTTGGATTTCGGGATGCCGACAAGACGTCGGCGCAATGGGCCTGTCAGACTCTTGAGGGCAGACAGGCGAAAGGCCCGGAGGCGCGTTCGCGCCGAGCCCGGGCCTTCTTAACGACCGTGGGCATTACGCCCACGGGTCGATCTCAACAAGCACCTGAACCTCGTCGCCGTCGATTTCATCGGCGGGGACGGCACCGAAGGTTCCATCCCCTGCCTGGAAGACGACGATGGAGACCATGAGCGTGGCTGCGAGGCTGGCGGCGAAGGCGTGTGCATCTTTGCGGGACATCTGTTTTGGCTCCTGCTGGGAGGCGAGGGACCATCCCCCGCGCTGACAGGAACCCGCAGGCCCAAAGACGGGCTGACATCACCGGGTGCGTTCGGGCTTGCCCCGAATCCGGCCGGCGGCACGGGCTTGCCCCGTAGTCCGAGCCCTTGTGGCTTGATCTCAAAGACCGGCTTTGGACCAAGGAAGGGACTGGCAAGCGGGAGATGGAACTTTGACACAAGGAGCCGAATTGTCCCGCCGATGCTCACCCCGCCAGCGTTGCAGACATGCTTTTGGTTGACCGAGGCCTTACTGGGGATGGAGCCTTTGGTGCCCCGCGCGGATGCGCGGGACAGGTTGGTGCTGGATGAGAGGCCCGCGTGCGGCGGGCCCCCTTGGTCTATGAGAAGGCTCAGGCGGCAATACCCGCCTCCCCTGCCCCGTCGCCTTCGTCGCCGACGACCTGCAGCCGCGCGTTGCGATAGCCCTCCTTGGCAATCCAAAGCTCGGCGGCCGTGACGGACACCGCCAGATGCAACAGCTCGGTGCTGCTCCCGAAATCCAAGAGCACGCGGACCTGCCCTACCTTGGGCTCCTCGACCACCTCAAAGTTGAGCTGGCTGTCGGCCGAATGGCTGCGCATGATTGTCACGAGGATGACGCCGTCCGAGGAGAAGTTCCCCTCATGCAGCGTAAAGGACGCCGGAGCCGCCCAGGTCGGAAAGGGCCGCGGCGGTTCCTTCTTCACCAGACGGCCAACACCGTTTGACCTTTCCCAGGCTGCCAGCTTTTTGGTGAAGCGCGCGGGCGGTTTGGGACTGCCGTCGGTGTAACGAATGAGCGCGCCCAAAGGCGCTTGGTCGATGATTGTGTTTGCAGACATGATTCCTCATCTTGAATGCGAGCATTCGCACTCATCATATTGATATTGTTGATATTTGTGGTGAATGAGGGCGGTTTTCCCCGCCCTCGGGGGATCAGATCACTCCGCAGCCATCATTGCCGTGCTTTCCACGGGAAGATCGGCCATCAGGAAGGCAGGCAAGTCGATCTCAACGTCAATGTCAGCAGCGCCCAAGACTTCTTCGCTCAAAGCCCCCTGCCCTTCTGCAACGACATCGCCCTCCAGAGCGGCAAGATCACTGCGCCGCAGAACCTCCGGCAACCAGCCGCTGCCCTTGAGCAAGCGCTCGGCCTCCGTCGCCATCTCGCCTTTCTTCAGATGGTCGAGCAACTGCGCAGTGCCCTCCCCCTTCGCCTCACGCACGGCTTCAAGGATACGCGCTTTGGGCACCCGGTTCAGGTAGTTGTCCGCGGTCGGCTCCCACCCCGCCACGACCATGTCGAGATCGACAGCTTCAGCCACGATCTCCGCCTGCACCATGCGCCGGGTCAGCCCGCTGGCCGAGATGCCCGCACCGTAAGGGTTGACCTTCTCGTGAAGTGCAGTGATCCCGAAGCCCAGGCAATGCGCCAGCAGAGCCAGACGGCTGGCCTGATCGAGGGCCGAGAGATAGTTCCAAAGCACGGCATCGTCGCCAAGCGGCAGATCGGCCTCCCATGCAGAATGACGATCGTCCACGGCCTTGGCCACCGGACTGTCCTTAAGATCGGGGGCCTGTGCCGACATGTAGACGGGGCGCACAGAAGCCTCCAAGCAACTGCCCGACGCGCCCGAACTGCGGAAGGTGTCATTGACCAGCTTCATCAACAGCAGCGTCAGGGCGACGTCGGGCGAACGCCCAATCGCCTCGCGCAAGGCGAGGGTGCGATGCGCGGTCAACTCCATGACCAGACGCTCCGGCAGAGGCTTCAACGCGCCATCATCCTCATCGTCCGGAAGACAGGCACTGAACGGCTGACCCCCAGAAGTGATAACGGTGGCCGCAGACGGACCAGTGGGAAGCTGATAGCCGGAGACACTGCCATCAACCCCCTTCCCTTCCGCACCTAGGTCATCGCCGAAGTTGGCCACGGTCTCTTCACGAGGTTCATCCTCCGGCCTGACATAGCCGCGATAGACAGCCAGGCTGCCATCCCGATCCAGCGTCACGAAGACGCCGGCGCGACTGACCTCTGCCGTATCAAAGATCAGCGGGCGCTGTTCAAAGGCTTCTATGGCAGCTTCGAGCTCGCCGAGCCGGGTGTCGATTTCCTCAGGGTATTCGTCCTGACCAGAGTATTCCTCTTCAAGTGCGCGATACTCGGCGAGCAGCTTGGCGTGGTCTGCAGCTTCATCCGCGCTCAGCGGTGAGGGATCGCCAACCAGACGCCGCAGACCGTGGCTATAGCCGTAGGGCAGGTCAGTGGACACCTCGATCCACTTCCAACCCTCAGCGGCGATTGCCTGCGCCTCAACTTGCAGCTTGTCCACGACC
>Ga0154534_1041_pt4 | contig 11689 bp, 13 predicted proteins | sample RifGroF1_FD_105677 | JGI IMG/M metagenome (GOLD analysis project Ga0154534, IMG submission 105677) | Rhodobacteraceae bacterium GWF1_65_7 | reverse complement strand
CGACAGCAGGGCCTGCGACCATTCCCGCAGGGGCGAAATCATGTTCCGGGGCAAGCTGAACTGCATGGGACCAACCGGGAAGCTGTCACTGAAACCTTGGCCTCCATTTGCGTCGATCAACCAGCGATTGACAAGATAATTGTGATACGCGTCAGAGGAATCAGCGCAGGGCAAAGCCTCGATCCGGAACTGTGCCGCCTCTGCCTCGACATGCTGGCGCCACAGGGCGGGCTGCGGCAGGCCTGCAAAGCGCAGCGCGAGGCATACTTCTGCCAGAAGATCGCCGTTGCCGTCGAGATGCGCAAGACAGCCCAGCAGGTGCAAAGAGTCGCAGGCGGGTTGCGGCAGATCCAGTGGCTGGCGGCCGTAATCCGACAGGTAGAACACCACATGCAGCAGATCATAGGCAGCGCGCGGATTGGGGATGGCGAAAGCCTCGCTCTGGCTGATGAAGCCCAGCAGCCGCGCATCCAGCCCCGGCATGTCAGCCCTTTGGCCTGCCCGCGCCAGCAGCAGCCGGGTTTCGGCGCGTTGCAGATCGTTCACCTCGGTCTGCGGCCAGCCGGCGGCCAGAATCCAATCGGCAAGACCCGCGGATTTGCCGCCCGGATAGCCCAGAGCCTCAAGCGACAGGGTCAGTGACAGCAGCATCCGGTAATATTGCGGATGAAAGGCCAGCTGCGCCGCGATCCCGTCATAGAAGGGTTCATAGACCGCCAGGGCCAGATCGGGCAGCTTGCGGTTGCAGGCGGCCAGGATGCCCAGCAGTTCGGCATTTTCCTTCAGCCAGAAGGCATCGCCCGGGCGGCGCCTGTGGCGCGCGAAGGCGGCCAGCAGCGGCGCCAGTTGCCCCGGCGCAGTGGTGGCGCGGGCATGGCTGGAAAAGCGCACGACATTGGACATCTGATTTTCCGGGCCCGGCAGCAATGGCTTGGCCCGCCCCCGCCGCCGGGCATCTGACGGCGGGGGCGGGCTGGCAGATCAGTTGGAGCAGGGCATCAGGGCAGCAGCAGCGCCCAGAACCATATCCGTGCCCTCGATGTTGGAGCAGGGCATCAGATCGGCGGCAACGCCGGTTTCGATGTTGGAGCAAGGCATCAGGGCAGAAGCGCCGCCCAGCACCATTTCGGTGCCCTCGATATTGGAGCAGGGCATCAGATCAGCCCCCATGCCCATCATCATATCCGAGACGGCAAGGGTTTCGACAGCGGCGGCGGTTTGGCGAAGGGCGCTCATGGATATCTCCTCGGTTGAGCGGAAACTGACCCAACGGTTGCGCCACTTCATTGATTTTACAAACGAATTTGCATCCACAATTTGCGCGCCGATTTATCCACATCCACAGCGCCATGCAACCTTCGGCGGCATCGGCGGGATTTTTCACCCCTGCCCCTTATCCACACGCGCCAAAGGCGAAACTTATCCACATCGGCGCCAGCCCAGGATGATTCGCAAATGTTAACAGGGTGTTAAATTCTCTGCCGTCACTCTGCCAGCACCCGGCCTTGCCATCATGGCCCCGGCTTGCGATAGACTGAGGCCAGGCCCGGCGGGGGCCGCCAGCTGCGCCGGAGGGGCCATGAAGATCGCCACGTTCAACATCAACGGCATCAAGGCCCGGATCGAGGCGCTGCCCCACTGGCTGGAGGCGGCCCGCCCCGATGTGGTGGCGCTGCAAGAGATCAAATCGGTGGATGAAGGTTTCCCGCGCGAGATGTTCGAGGATCTGGGCTGGCGGGTGGAAACCCATGGCCAGAAGGGATTCAATGGGGTGGCCATCCTGTCGCGCCTGCCGCTGGAGGATGTGACGCGCGGCCTGCCGGGCGACGAGAGCGACGAACAGGCGCGCTGGATCGAGGCGACGGTGATCGGGGAAAAGCGGGCGGTGCGGCTGTGCGGGCTGTATCTGCCCAATGGCAACCCCGTCAGCTTCGATGCCGATGGGCAGCCGGAGGCGGTGGGGAAATACGGCTACAAGCTGTCGTGGATGGCGCGGATGCACGCCCGCGCCGCCGATCTGCTGCAGGGCGAAGAGCTGGTGGTGATGGCGGGCGATTACAACATCATCCCCCAGGCCGAAGATGCGGCCAAACCCGAAGCCTGGCGGCAGGATGCTTTGTTCCTGCCCGAAAGCCGCGCGGCCTTTCGCCGGATTCTGAACCTTGGGTTTTCCGAGGCGTTCCGCCTGCGCGAAACCGGGCCCGGGCATTACAGTTTCTGGGATTATCAGGCCGGTGCCTGGGAACGGAACAATGGCATCCGCATTGATCACCTGCTGCTGTCGCCGCAAGCCGCGGATCTGCTGCAGGATGTGCGCATCGACCGCGAAGTGCGCGGACAGGAAAAACCTTCGGACCATGTTCCGGTCTGGATCGAGCTTGACGCCTGATTCACAGACGCCAGACCGGCACCACAGGAAAGGCCAGAAATGACCGCTGGAATGACGATGGGGCAGATATCGATCCTTGCCATTCTGGCCCTGACAGTGGCGGCCTTTCTTTACGGGCGCTGGCGGCATGATGTGGTGGCGCTGGGGGCGCTGGTCGCCACGGTTCTGGCCGGGCTGGTGCCCACGGCCGAGGCGTTTGACGGCTTTGGCCATCCGGCTGTCATCACCGTGGCCTGCGTTCTGGTGCTGAGCCGGGCGTTGCAGGTGACAGGGGCGGTGGATGTGCTGGCGCGGCGGGTCATACCGCCGGGGGGCGGACCTGCCACGGTTCTGGCCGTGCTGTGCGGGCTGGGGGCCTTTCTGTCTTCCTTCATGAACAATGTGGGGGCGCTGGCGCTGCTGATGCCGCTGGCATTGCAGCTGGCACCGCGCGTCGGGCTGACACCGGGGCGGCTGCTGATGCCGCTGGCCTTTACCACCGTGCTGGGCGGGACCGTCACGCTGATCGGGACGCCGCCCAACCTTATCATCGCGGGCCTGCGCGAACGGACGGGCGCCGAACCCTTCGGCATGTTCGATTTCACGCCAGTGGGGCTGGCGGTGACGGTTGTGGGCGTGGCGTTCATCGCGCTGGTGGGTTGGCGGCTGGTGCCGATCCGCAATGGCACCGGGACCGACAGCTTTGATGCCGGCGCCTATATGACCGAACTTCTGGTGCCCGAAGGCGCCAAGGCCATCGGCCAGACGCTCGCCGATGTCGAGGCCCGGTTGCAGGATATCGGCGGGCAGATCGTGGCGCTGGAACGGCGCGGCATCTATATTCCCGCCCCCCGGCAGACACGCGCCATCGAAAGCGGGGATATTCTGGTGATCGAGGGCGAGGTGGGCGCGCTGATGGACACGGCGATGCCGCTGGGCCTGAAGCTGGCGGCGCGGGCGCCGGATGTGGTGGATGCCGTGGCCCGCCCGACCGAAGAGCTGCTGCTGCGCGAATATGTGGTGCGCCCCGACAGCCCGGTGGCCGGGGCCACGGCTGCCGATCTGGAGCTGCGCTCGCGCCACGGCATCAACCTGCTGGCGGTGTCGCGCGGCGGGCAGCGGGCGGCGGTGCGGCTGCGGGCCTGGCGCATCCGGTCGGGGGATGTGCTGCTGCTGCAGGGCGGGGCCGAGGCGCTGGCGGGATTTGTGCAGGATGCGCGGCTGGTGGCATTGGCCCCGCGCGATCTGCGGCTGCCCGATCCGGCAAAGGCGCTGACGGCCACGCTGGTGATGGCGGCGGCGGTCTTGGGGGCGGCCAGCGGCTTTGTCGCGCCGGAGCTGGCATTTGCCTGCGGCCTGCTGGCGACCATGGTGCTGCGCACCCTGCCCCTGCGCGACATCTATGACAGCATCGACTGGCCGGTGATCGTGCTGCTGGCCGCGATGATGCCGGTGGCGGCGGCGATGGAAACCACGGGGGCGGCGGCGCTGATTGCCGATGTGCTGATGCAGAGCATGGCGCGCGGTCATCCGGTGATCGCGCTGATCCTGCTGATGGCCGTGACCATGACCCTGTCGGATGTGATGAACAATGCGGCCACAGCGGCAGTGATGGGGCCGATTGCGCTGGGATCGGCGGCGGCGCTGGGGGTGAACCCGGATGCCTATCTGATGGCCGTGGCGCTGGGGGCCTCGTGTTCCTTCCTGACGCCGATCGGGCACCAGAACAATACGCTGATCCTTGGCCCCGGCGGCTTTCGCTTTGGCGATTACTGGCGGCTGGGGCTGCCGCTGGAGCTGATTGCGCTGGTGGTGGGCGTGCCTGCGATCCTTTGGGCCTTTCCGCTTCAACCGTAACGCTGCGCCGTCACATCATGGGCATAAAGCCAGTCGAAGCGTTTCAGCGGCGCGGCCGGGGCGATCCGGCTGCCCAGACGCAGCGCCAGATGCGCCACGTCGCGCAGCGGGCTGGACAGGTGATAGTTGCGGGCATTGCCATTGGCCGCCGCCACGATCCGGGCGCAGCGGTCGGCGCGGGCGGCGCGATAGGCGGCCAGCGCCGCATCGCCCGGCCCATGTGCGGCCAGCAGTTCGGCCAGCACCCAGGCATCCTCCAGCGCCATATTTGCCCCCTGCGCCAGAAACGGCAGCGTCGGATGGGCGGCATCGCCCAGAATGGCGGCAAAGCCTTCGGGCAGCACACGGCCCCAGTGTTCGGCCACCGGGTGGCGGAACAGGCCCCAGAGCCAGACATCCTGCGCCTGTTCCAGCCAGCCGCGCACACGGGGATTGAAGGGTTCAAAAGCCAACCGCAGCGAGATCGGATCATCGCGGGTGTTCCAGCCCTCTTCGACCCAGCGGTTGCGTTCCTCGACCGCGACGATGTTGCGCAGGCTGCCGCCGCGCAGCGGATAGCTGACCAGATGCCGCCCCGGCCCCATATGCACCTCGGCCACCGGGCGGGCGCCCGGCTCGCAGGGGATCACGCAGCGCCAGGCCACCTGCCGGGTGAAGAACGGCGCCACCTTGCCATTGAGCGCCGCCCGCAGCGGCGAGTGCAGACCATCGGCCCCGATCAGCAGCGCGGGCGTGAATTCGGCGCCCTGCTGGCTGCGCAGCCGCGGCCGCGCGCCTGACAGATCCACCTGTTCGATGCGTTGCAGCAGGCGGATCTGCACCCCCGCCGCCCGCGCGCCATCGGCCAGCAGGGCGATCAGATCGGCGCGGTGCAGCAGGTGCCAGCCCATGCCGGGGCGCAGCTTTGCCAGATCCATGGCCAGCACCGGATCGCCATCCAGCCCGTCGCGCAGTTCCACCCCCTGCGACCGCATCGACGCCGCCTCCAGTGCCGGGCCAAGACCCAGCGCGCGCAGCACCGTGGCACCGTTGGGGGTGATCTGCAGCCCGGCGCCCACCTCGCGGATGGCCTCGGCCTGTTCCAGCACGGTGACTTCGGCGCCCTGCAGCGCCAGCGCTCGCGCCAGCGCCAGACCGGCGACCCCTGCCCCCAGAACCGTGACCTCTGCCCCCTTCAGCCGCATCGCACCCTCCGATACACAAACGCCGGACCTGACGGCCCGGCGTAACCCTGCGGCGGTCGCAGGTGCAAGCTTTTCTGCTGCGGTCAATCGTCACCCATGTGGGCGGCGATCTGTCATCGGCAGGCGATCGACCGTCGCATCCGACCGCGCAGGCGATCAATCGTCCCACCCGATCGCGGATGCGATCAATCGTCCCGATGCACCTTTTCGCGCCGCTCGTGGCGTTCCTGGGCTTCCAGCGTCATGATGGCAATCGGGCGGGCATCCAGCCGTTTCAGGCTGATGGGCTCGCCCGTGATCTCGCAATAGCCGTATTCGCCATTTTCGATCCGGCGCAGCGCCGCGTCGATTTTCGAGATCAGCTTGCGCTGCCGGTCGCGGGTGCGCAGTTCCAGCGCGCGATCGGTTTCCTCGCTGGCGCGATCTGCCAGATCCGGCACATTGCGGGCGCTGTCATGCAGATTGTCGATGGTCTCGGCGCTCTGATCCAGCAGCTCTTGCCGCCAGATCAGCAGCTTGCGCCGGAAATACTCCAGCTGCCTTTCATTCATGAAAGGCTCGTCCTCCGCGGGGCGATAATCGTCGGGGAGAAAGACCTCTGCCTTCATCGCTGCTCTACTCCAAAAATCCAGACGGCGCCGAAGCGGCCGGCCGGCGGCCAGGCGGCGCGTCGTGTGGCGTCCTCCTAACGGAAGGCGCAAGCATTGTCACTAGCAGTTGCGACGAATTGATCGCGCCGCTACGGTCTGTTGCGATCCTGCCCAGAAAGAACCAGCCCGTGATGAAATTCGCCTCTACCTCCAGCTATATTGCCTCAGATGACCTTGCGGTTGCGGTCAATGCGGCCGTCGCGCTGCAACGCCCGCTGCTGGTGAAAGGCGAACCCGGCACCGGCAAGACCGAACTGGCGCGCCAGGTGGCGGCCAGCCTTGGCCTGCCGATGATCGAATGGAACATCAAAAGCACCACCAAGGCGCAGCAGGGCCTGTATGAATATGATGCCGTCAGCCGGTTGCGCGACAGCCAGCTGGGCGAGGCGCGGGTGCATGACGTGCGCAACTATATCCGCAAGGGCAAGCTGTGGCAGGCCTTCGAGGCCGACCATCGCGTCGTCCTGCTGATCGACGAGGTCGACAAGGCCGATATCGAATTTCCGAACGACCTGCTGCAGGAACTCGACCGGATGGAGTTTCATGTCTACGAGACCGGCGAGATGATCCGCGCGAAACAGCGCCCCGTGGTCATCATCACCTCGAACAATGAAAAGGAGCTGCCGGATGCCTTTCTGCGCCGCTGTTTCTTTCACTACATCCGCTTTCCCGACATGCAGACGCTGCGCGCCATCGTGGATGTGCATTTCCCCGGGATCAAGGACAGCCTGCTGACCGCCGCGCTGACGCAGTTCTTTGAAATCCGCGACACGCCCGGATTGAAGAAGAAACCCTCGACATCCGAAGTGCTGGACTGGCTGAAGCTGCTGCTGGCCGAGGATCTGGGGCCCGAGGATCTGAAACGCGATGCAAAAAGCCTGCTGCCGAAACTGCATGGCGCGCTGCTGAAGAACGAACAGGATGTGCATCTGTTCGAACGGCTGGCGTTTGTGGGACGGGGCCGCGGCTGACGCCGCTGGGAGGACGGGGCCGCGGCTGACGCCGCTGGGAGGACGGGGCCGCGGCTGACGCCGCTGGCGGACGGGGCCGCGGCTGACGCGCTTCGGCTCGACTTCCCGGCGCTTGCGGGCTACATCCGGCGCCACGGATAGCATGGGGCGCAGGCGCGTCCGGCAGGAGGAAAGATGATCGTCATCGCGGGTGCGGTTCTGGGCGCGCTGATCGGGGCCCTGCGGGCCAAACGGCTGGGCGGCAAGGGGCTGGACATGCTGCAATACGGGGCGGGCTTTGCCATAGCCTTTACCCTGCTGGGCCTGTTCGCCACCATCTTTCTGGAACGGGCGCTGTAACCCATGTTCCTGCCCTTTTTCGAGACATTGCGCCGCACCGGGGTTCCTGTCTCGCCAAGGGAATATCTGACGTTTCTGGAAGGTCTGGCCGCCGGGCTGGTGACGCTGGACCCGGAAGGGTTCTATTACCTCGCCCGCACGGTGATGGTGAAGGATGAACGCCATCTGGACAGGTTCGACCGCGCCTTTGCCGAAAGTTTCCAGGGGCTTGAACAGCTGACCGCCGAACAGGTGCTGCAGGCGCTGGATCTGCCCGAAGACTGGCTGCGCAAGCTGGCCGAGCGTCACATGACGCCCGAGGAAAAGGCGCAGGTCGAGGCTTTGGGCGGCTTTGACAAGCTGATGGAAACGCTGCGCCAGCGGCTGGAAGAACAGAAGGGCCGCCATCAGGGCGGCAACAAATGGGTCGGCACGGCCGGCACCTCGCCCTTCGGTGCCTATGGCTACAACCCCGAAGGCGTGCGCATCGGGCAGGACAAAAGCCGCCACCAGCGCGCCGTCAAGGTCTGGGACAAGCGCGAGTTCCGCAATCTGGACGATCAGGTGGAGCTGGGCACCCGCAACATCAAGGTCGCGCTGCGCCGCCTGCGCCGTTGGGCGCGCGATGGCGCGGCCGAAGAGCTGGATCTGGATGGCACCATCCGCGCCACCGCTGATCATGGCTATCTGGATGTGCAGACCCGGCCGGAACGGCGCAATGCGGTGAAGGTGCTGCTGTTTCTGGATGTGGGGGGCAGCATGGACCCCTATATCCGCGTGATGGAAGAGCTGTTCAGCGCCGCCCGCGCCGAATTCAAGCATCTGAAACATTACTATTTCCACAACTGCCTTTATGAGGGCCTGTGGACAGACAATGCCCGCCGCTGGAACGAACAGACCCCGACATGGGAGGTGCTGCGCAGCTATGGCCATGATTACAAATGTATCTTCGTGGGTGATGCCGCGATGAGCCCCTACGAGATCCTGCATCCCGGCGGGGCGAACGAACACTGGAACCCCGAGGCCGGGCAGGTCTGGCTGGAACGCGCCTGCCAGCAATGGCCGCAGCATCTGTGGATCAATCCGGTGCCAGAGACGCATTGGCGCCACACCCATTCGACAAGGCTGGTGCAAGAGATCTTTGGCGGTGCCATGGTGCCCATGACGCTGGAGGGCATCGCCCGCGGCATCAAGGCGTTGCGATGATCCGGCTGGCCCGGCTGCTGCGGCGCCATCCGCTGATGTCGCTGGGGTTTGCCGCGGCGCTGCTGGCCTTTGCCGTTTCCGCCTTCGTTCTGCTGACACAGCCGCCGCCCTGGCACCGTGACGGGCCGCCACCGCCGCTGGCGGGCTGGATGACGCCGAAATTCATCCTGCATGCCTATGACCTGCCGCCGGACCGGCTGGGCGATGCGCTGGGGCTGGAACCCGGCACCAGACCCCGGCAGACGCTGAACCAGATCGCCCGGTCGCAGGGCGTGCCAGTGGCGACCCTGATCGCCCGGGTCGCGGCGCTGGTGCAGGAAACCCACCCGCCGCCACCGGGCCAGCCGCCCGCGGCCCCGCCATGAGCCGCGCATCATGACAGACTGGATTCTGGCGCTGGTGCCGGTTTACGGCGCGGCGCTGCTGGCCGTTGTCACCTTTCTGTCCTGCATGGCGCTGCCGGTGCCCTCTTCGCTGCTGCTGCTGACGGCGGGGGCTTTCATTGCCACCGGCGATCTGACAGCGCCCGCCGTGGTCGGCGCGGCCTGGGGCGGCGCGGTGGCAGGCGATCAGGCCGGGTTCTGGCTGGGACGTCTGGCCGGAACGCCGCTGCGCAACCGGCTGTCGCGCCGCGCCGAAACCGCCGCCATCCTGCAACGGGCCGAACAGCGGCTGCACCGCAGCGCCGATGCGGCCGTGTTCCTGTCGCGCTGGCTGTTTTCGGCGCTGGGGCCCTATATCAACCTGATCGCGGGGGCGACCCGCCTGCCCCATGGCCGTTTCCTGCTGGTCTCTGCCATCGGAGAGGCGGTCTGGGTCGCGGGCTATACTGGCGCGGGCTATGTGTTTTCCGATCAGATCGAGGCGCTGGCCCGCTCAGCCTCGGCTTTGGGGGGCGCGCTGGCGGCGGGGGTGCTGGTGCTTGTGCTGGGCCGCCTGCTGTGGCGCGCCCTGCAGGAAGAGCGCGACAGCTGATCCGCCCCCCCACGCCTGCGCTGACCTGTGCTTCTGCGCACGAAACCACCCTGACCGACGTGATTTGTCGCACATGGACATTATGCCGCAGCGGGCCTAAGCCTTGCACAACCGGAGGGGATTTTTCATGACCACCGCAACTGCAAGGCCGCAGCCCACGCCCGGCCAGACCACGGCCTTTGCCATCATCCTGTCGATCAGCCTGTGCCATATGCTGAACGATATCATGCAATCGCTGCTGGCGGCGATCTATCCGATGCTCAAGGATGATTTCGCGCTGGATTACTGGCAGATCGGGCTTCTGACCATGGCCTTTCAGGTCACGGCCTCGCTGCTGCAACCTGCGGTGGGCATCTTCACCGACCGCAAGCCGCTGCCCTGGTCGCTGCCCATCGGCATGGGGTCCACCTTCTGCGGGCTGATCCTGCTGGCCTTTGCGCCCAATTACCCGATGCTGCTGGCCGGGGCCTCGCTGATCGGCATCGGCTCGGCCATCTTCCATCCCGAAGCCAGCCGCGTGGCGCGCATGGCCTCGGGCGGGCGGTTCGGCCTTGCGCAATCGGTGTTTCAGGTGGGCGGTAATTTCGGCACGGCCATCGGCCCCTTGCTCGCCGCCTTCATCGTGGTGCCGCTGGGGCGGCCTTCGGTCGCGGCCTTCTGCATCCTGGCGATGATCGGCATGGCCGTGCTGGGCTATGTCAGCCGCTGGTATGCCGGCGCGCTGCAGGCGGCCCGCGGGCGCAAGGCGGCCGATACCGCCCTGCCGCTGCCGCGCAACCGGGTGATCCTGGCGCTGGTGGTTCTGGCCTTCCTGACCTTCACCAAGAACATCTACATGGCCTCGATCAGCAGCTATTACACCTTCTACCTGATCGAGACCTTCAGCCTGACCACGCAGGAATCGCAGATGATGCTGTTCCTGTTCCTGGGGGCGGTGGCGGCGGGCACCATTCTGGGTGGCCCCTTCGGCGACAGGTTCGGCACGCTGACGGTGATCTGGATCTCCATTCTGGGCGTGCTGCCCTTCACCCTGGCGCTGCCCTTTGCCGATCTGTTCTGGACCGGGGTGCTGACCGTCATCATCGGGGTTCTGATCGCCTCGGCCTTCCCGGCTATCGTGGTCACGGCGCAAGAGCTGGTGCCGGGCCGGGTGGGCATGATCGCGGGCATCTTCTTTGGCTTTGCCTTCGGCATGGGCGGCATTTCTGCGGCCGTGCTGGGCATCCTGGCCGATCAGCATGGCATCCGCATGGTCTATCTGATCTGCGCCTGGCTGCCCGCCATGGGGGTTCTGACGGTGTTCCTGCCCTCACGCCGTGCCCTGCGGGGCGGGCGCTGATCCTGCGGCGAAGTGTGAAAAAGGAAAGGGCGGCCACTGGCCGCCCTTTTCCAATCCCCACCCGCGCGCCATATTACCGGAATGTTGAAATTCCTCCCCATCCTTCTGGCCGTGGGCTATGCCCTGCTGATGTACCGCTTTTCGGTCTGGCGCACCCACAAGGCGCTGGATCAGGCCAGCCATCCGCTGCGCGAGCCGGAAATCCTGGCGCTGGCCGACCGGCTGGCGGCCGCGCTGGAGGTGCCGGGCCTGAAGGTGAACATCTTCGAGGTCGAGGCCGTGAACGGCCTTGCCGCACCCGACGGGCGGATTTTCCTGACGCAGGGGTTCATCAACAAATACCGGCAGGGCATCGTTTCGGCGGATGAGCTGGCCAGCGTCATCGCGCATGAGCTGGGCCATGTCGCCCTGGGGCATACACGGCGGCGGATGATTGATTTCACCGGCGCCAATGCGGTTTTCGTGGTGCTGACCGCACTGCTCAGCCGGTTCCTGCCGTTCATCGGCGTATTCATCGCCAATGCGATTTCCGGCGCGCTGATGGCGCGGCTGTCGCGCAAGGATGAATTCGAGGCTGACGCCTATGCCTCTGCCCTGCTCATCAAGGCGGGTATCGGCGCGGGGCCGCAGAAATCCCTGCTGAAAAAGCTGGAGGCGCTGACCGGCAGCCGCAGCGAGGATGCACCGACCTGGATCCTCAGCCATCCGCGCATCCCCGACCGCGTCGCCGCGATCGAGGCGAACGAGGCACGCTGGCTTCAGGGCTGATCCGGCAGGCCCGGTGCATCCAGCCCCGGGGCGCCGATCACCCGGGCGAAACG
>Ga0154534_1063_pt2 | contig 11720 bp, 10 predicted proteins | sample RifGroF1_FD_105677 | JGI IMG/M metagenome (GOLD analysis project Ga0154534, IMG submission 105677) | Rhodobacteraceae bacterium GWF1_65_7 | reverse complement strand
TCGTTCCGCCAGCCGCTTCAGATTGGGCGCATGAAGCCAGTCTGCCGGGCCATCTGGGAACAGGGTTCCCGTCAGCTGGTCCACCATCAGGATAAGGATATTGGGCTGTTTTTCCGTCATGACACGCCTTCTGCTTTCCCTGCCATTCAAACTGCATATGCTGGATGCAGGAAAGACGGGGATTTTCGATGTATGGCATAAAGGTGGTTTATGCAGCTTGATCCGGCGGCACTGCGCGTGATCGAGGCGGTGGCGCGGCATGGCACACTGACGCGGGCCGGGGCCGCGCTGGGGATGACGCAGCCCGCCGTCAGCTATCAGCTGCGCCGGGCCGAAGATCATCTGGGGGTGGCGCTGTTCCTGCGGTCACAAGCCGGCTGTCGGCCGACCCCGGCGGGCGAGGTGCTGCTGCGCGCGCTGTTGCCCGCGCTGGCGCAGATCGACGTGGCGCTGGCCGAGGTGGTGGCCCTGTCGCGCCAGCCTGCCTTGCGCATTCTCACGGATTTCGGTTTTGCGGGCCTGTGGCTGATGCCGCGGCTGGCGCGGTTCCGCAGCCAGCACCCGGAGATCGAGGTGCAGATCACTGCCGCCCAGGAAAACCGCGCCGCCCGCCCGGGCGAGGTGGCGATCCGCTTTGCCCGGGCGGGCGATCTGGATGCAAGCGCCTGGCTGCTGCTGCCTGAACGGGTTCTGCCAGTCGCGGCACCGGCCTATCTGGCGGCGCAGGGGCCGCTGGATACACCCGCGGCGCTGGCCTCTGCCACCCTGCTGCATCTGGATGCACCGCCCGAGGCGCGCTGGTTCACCTGGACGGGCTGGTTTGCCGAACATGCTGTTGCGCGCAGCCGCCGCAGCGGAGAGCTGGGGCTGAACACCTATGATTTCGTGGTGCAGGCCGTGCTGGCGGGGCAGGGGGTGGCCCTGGGCTGGCTGCCACTGATTGCGCCGCATCTGGACAGCGGCGCGCTGGTGCCGGTGGGACCAGAGCTGCGACGACAGGATACCGGCTATTGGGTGGAAAGCCCCGGCCCGCAAACGCCCGGGCATAAGGCACTTGCACACTGGTTGCGCGATGAAGTGGCATCGGCGGGTTGAATGATCGAAAGCGACATGATAGGTCGCTTTTCGGCAAGATGGTTGTGGCGGTCGTTCTACCCCGGTGGAAGCACAGCTGCATCCCGGAGAAGGTATGACCCGTATCGTTGACAGTTTCCCGCGCAAGATCACCGATCAGCGCGACATCCGCATTCCCATGCCCGACGGGGTGCAGCTTTCGGCCCGGTTGTGGATGCCCGAAGATGCCACGGAAAACCCGGTTCCCGCCGTGCTGGAATACATTCCCTATCGCAAATCCGATGGCACCCTGCCGCGGGACGAGCTGATGCACCCCTATGTGGCGGGACATGGCTATGCCTGCATCCGGGTCGACATGCGCGGCAATGGCGACAGCGAAGGGCTGATGCTGGACGAATACAGCCAGCAGGAAATGGACGATGCTGTTGCGGTGATCGCCTGGCTGGCCGCGCAACGCTGGTGCCGCGGTGCGGTGGGGATGATGGGCAAAAGCTGGGGGGGCTTCAACTGTCTGCAGGCTGCCTTCAACCAGCCACCCGCGCTGAAGGCGGTGATTTCGGTCTGTTCCACCGCCGACCGTTTTGCCGATGACGTGCATTTCAAGGGCGGCTGCCTGCTGGGCGAAAACATCGGCTGGGGCGCGGTGATGCTGTCGTTCTCGTCACGCCCTGCCGATCCCGTGCTGCGCCCGGACTGGCGCGCGGATTGGATGAACCGGCTGGAGGCAGAGCCGTTTCTGGCCCCCCGCTGGGCGGCGCATCAACGCCGCGATGCCTATTGGAAGCACGGGTCGATCTGCGAAGACTGGGGCCGGATGCAGATCCCGGTGCTGAACATCGGTGGCTGGGCCGACAATTACATGAACACCCTGGGCCATGTGATGACCAACCACCCCGGCACCGGGCAGGGGATCATGGGGCCATGGGTGCATCAATACCCGCATACCGCCGTGCCCGGCCCGCAGATCGGGTTCCTGCAAGAGGCGATCCGCTGGTGGGATTGCTGGCTGAAGGGCATGGACAATGGCGTGGCCCAAGATCCGCGCTATCGCGCCTACATGCTCCATTCCGCGCCGCCGGATGCCTGCGCCGCGCATCGCAAGGGGCATTGGGTTGCGGAAAACAGCTGGCCTTCGTCCCGCGTGTCGTCCCTGACGCTGCCGCTTTCGCCAGATAGGCTGGGCGGCGCGGGCGGGGCGCTGCATGTGGCGGTGAACACGCCGCAGCACCTTGGCCTGCACACGGGCGAGTTCTTTCCCATGGGGTTGAATGCCGAAATGCCGGGGGATCAACGCCCCGATGATGCGTTGTCGGTCTGCTTCGATACCGATCCGCTGCAAGGCCTTGATCTGCTGGGGCAGGCGGTGTTGCGCTTGCAGCTGACCAGCGACAAGCCCTTTGCCCATCTGATCGCCCGGCTCTGCGACGTGGCGCCCGATGGCAGTTCCGTGCGCATCTGCCACGGCATCCTGAACCTGCGCCACCGCGACAGCATGGAACATCCCACCCCGGTTCCGGTGGGCGAGGCTTTCGAGGTGACGCTGGCGCTCGATCAGATGGGTTATCGCCTTGCCCCCGGGCATCGGCTGCGGCTGGCGCTGTCCACCACCTATTGGCCCTTCCTCTGGCCCGCGCCCGAAGCGGCCACGCTCACCCTGCTGCAGGGGGATCTGGATCTGCCACAGCACCAGGGATCGGTCGGCGATGAATGGTCGCCGCCCCCGCCCGAATCGGCACAGGGGTGGAATCACCGGATGCAGCGACAAGGCGCTTCGGCCCGCCGGATCGAACAGGATCTGCTCAGTGGCCGAATCAGCTTGATAATCGAGGAAGACACGGGCGATGCCGAAAATCTCGACAGCGGCCTGATGAGTGGTGAAACCTTGCGCGAAGTCTGGTCGATCCACCCCGCCGATCCGCTGTCTGCCCGGGTCGATATCACCTATGAACAGCGCCTTTCGCGGGGTGAATGGGCGGTTCGTACCCTTGCAGAGGCCAGAATGACCGCAGACCGCGACGATTTGCACCATTTCGGGCGCCTGCAAGCCTGGGAAAACGCCGCGCGCGTATTCGCCAAAGACTATGCAGAGCCAGTCAAACGCGACCATGTCTGAATGAAATTCGACGCCGGCAGCATGAAAATTCCAGTTTACGGTTGCCGGTCTTTCGCCCCATGCTTGGGCAAATAATCACAAAAACTGTCAGGGAGACTCGGATGAAAGACGATCTCAGCAAGCTTCTCGCCGCCATCGACGCGGCAGGGCTGACGCGGCGCAGCTTCCTTGGCCGCTCTGCGGCCTTCGGGCTGGCGGCGGCAATGGGTACCACGCTGATGCCGAAAGGCGTTCTGGCGCAGGATGCACCGAAGAAGGGCGGCATCCTCAAGATGGGCCTCGGTGGCGGTGAAAGCACCGATGCGCTGGACCCGGGTCTGGCCGATGGGCCGGTGGCCTTCAACGTGAACCGCCAGTGGGGCGACACGATCGTGAATGTCATGCCCGGTGGCGGGCTTGAACCCCGTCTGGCGGAAAGCTTTGCCCCGAACGAGGATGGCTCGGTCTGGACCTTCAAGATCCGTTCTGGCGTGAAGTATCACGACGGCAGCGAAATGACGGTGGATGACGTGGTCGCCACCTTCAAACGCCACAGTGACGAAAACGCCAAATCGGGCGCTTTCGGCATCATGCAGGGCATTTCCGACATCAAGGCCGATGGCGACAGTGTGGTGTTCACCCTGTCCACCGCCAATGCCGACCTTCCCTATCTGCTGGCCGATTATCATCTGGTGGTGCAGCCCAAGGGTGGCGTCGATAACCCCAATGCCGGTATCGGCACCGGGCCTTACAAAGTGGTTTCGGCCGAACCGGGCGTGCGCTACGTCTTCGAGAAATTCGCCGATCACTGGGATCCGGCAGTGGGCCATTACGATGGCGTCGAATTCCTGGTGATCAACGATGCCACTGCCCGCACGTCTGCGCTGCAATCGGGGCAGGTGCATCTGGTCAACCGTGTTGATCCCAAGGTGGCAAAGCTGCTGTCGCGTGTGCCGGGCGTCAATGTCACCTCGACCCCGGGCCGCGGGCATTACGTTTTCATCATGCACTGCAATACCGCGCCCTTCGACAACAAGGATCTGCGGCTGGCCCTGAAATATGCCATCAACCGGCAAGAGCTGGTCGACAAGATTCTGGATGGCTACGGCACGATCGGCAATGATATTCCTATCAACAAGGCCTATCCGCTGTTCGACGAAACCCTGCCGCAGCGCGAGTTTTCGGTCGAAAAGGCCGCCGAACACTACAAGGCCTCTGGCCATGATGGCAGCCCGATCGAGCTGATCGTGGCCGATGGCGCCTTCCCCGGTGCTGTGGATGCGGCGGCGCTGTTCCAGCAGACCGCGCAGGCGGCAGGTATCCCGCTGAACATCAAGCGGGTGCCGGATGATGGCTATTGGTCGGATGTGTGGAACGTCAAACCCTTCTGCGCCAGCTATTGGGGCGGCCGCCCGGTGCAGGACCAGATGTATTCCACCGCCTATGTCTCCACGGCAGACTGGAACGATACCAAATTCTTCAACACCGAATTTGACGCTCTGGTTCTGGAGGCCCGCGGCGAAACCGATCTGGTCAAGCGCAAAGAGCTTTACACCTCCATCGCCAAGATCCTGTGGGAAGAAGGCGGCGTGATCTGCCCGATGTTCAACGACTGGCTGGAGGCACATAGCGACACCGTTGCCGGGTGGATGGAAGATGGCGAACAGGAACTGATGAACGGTTTCGCTTCGGCGAAAACCTGGTTTGCCTGAGCCGATGGTTCATCCAGTCGTATCCATGGTTGCCCAGCGCTTTGCGCTGGGCCTCCTTCTCCTGTTCGCGGCTTCGGTGCTGATCTTTGTCGGCACGCAGATCCTGCCGGGGGATGTGGCGCAATCCATTCTCGGGCAATCCGCCACGCCACAGACGCTGGCCAATCTGCGTGAACAGCTGGGGCTGAACGAACCTGCGCTGACGCGGTATTTCAGCTGGCTGTTCGGCGTCCTGCAGGGCGATCTGGGCACTGCGCTGTCCAACGGCCAGCCTATCGCCCCGGCCTTGGGCGGGCGCCTGGCCAATACGATGTTCCTCGCGGCCACTGCCGCCGTGATCGCCGTCCCGCTGGCGATCATTCTGGGCCTGCTGTCGGTGCGCTATCGCAACCGCTGGCCGGACAAGCTGATTTCCACCGTGACCCTCGCCACGATCTCGGTGCCCGAATTTCTGGTGGGCTATATCGTGGTCTATTTCCTGTCGGTGCAGTTCCGCGTCTTCCCCTCGCTGGCCTCGGTCTATTCGGGGATGAGTTTTGGGGAAATGCTATACGCCATTTCGCTGCCGGTGATCGTGCTGGTTCTGGCGGTGCTGGGCCACATGATGCGCATGACGCGCGCCGCCATCTTGAACGTGATGCAATCCGCCTATGTCGAAACGGCCGAGCTGAAGGGCCTGCGCCCCTTCACCATCATTGCCCGCCATGCCCTGCCCAATGCGGTGGCGCCGGTGGTGAATGTGGTGATGATCAACCTCGCCTATCTGGTGGTGGGCGTCGTCGTGGTCGAGGTGGTCTTCGTCTACCCCGGCATGGGGCAATATCTGGTCGATCACGTTGCCAAGCGTGATGTGCCGGTGGTGCAGGCCTGCGGGCTTGTCTTCGCCGGGGTCTATATCGGGCTGAACCTGATTGCCGATATCGTATCCATTCTGGCCAACCCCCGACTGAGGCACCCGAAATGAGGCGCATCCCGCTTGCCGCCCTTCTGGGCCTGATCTTCACGGGCGCCTATTTCGCGGCTGCCCTTTTTGCCCCGCTGATCGCCCCCTACGGCATGGCCGAGGTGGTGGGTGACAGCTGGGAGCCGTCTTCGGCCTCTCATTGGCTGGGCACCGATTCCATCGGCCGCGACCTGCTGTCGCGCATGATCTGGGGCGGGCGCACCACCATCTTTGTGGCGGTCTGTGCCACGCTGCTGTCCTTCGGGCTTGGCTCCACCCTCGGCTTCTTTGCTGCGGTCAAGGGCGGCTGGGTCGATCAGGTGCTGTCACGCACCGTCGATCTGATGATGTCGATCCCCTCGCTGATCTCGGCGCTGGTGGTGCTTTCGGTGATGCCCGTCACCCTGCCGGTTCTGATCCTGGTCATGGGTATTCTGGACAGCACGCGCGTTTACCGTCTCGCGCGGGCGGTGGCTGTGGATATTGCGGTGATGGATTATGTCGAGGCTGCCCGCCTGCGCGGCGAAAAGCAGGCCTGGATCATCTTCCGCGAAATCCTGCCCAATGCACTGTCGCCGTTGGTGGCCGAAATGGGTCTGCGCTTCATCTTCGCCGTGCTGTTCATTTCGACCCTGTCGTTCCTGGGCCTTGGCGTTCAGCCGCCGATGGCGGATTGGGGCGGCATCGTGAAGGAAAACAAGGAAGGCATCGTCTATGGCATCCCTGCCGCGCTGATCCCGGCCTTTGCCATCGCCTCGCTCGCCATCTCGGTGAACCTCGTGGCCGACTGGGTGCTCAACCGCACCTCCAGCCTGAAAGGAGGCCGTGGTGCCTGAAACATCTGCGCCCAAGTCTGTATCGGACAGCTTTCTGGACATCCGCAATCTGGTGATCGAAGCCACCAGCTATCCGCCGGGCGAGCCGCCCAAGGATGTCACGCTGGTGCATGGCGTGTCGCTCAAGCTGGAAAAGGGCAAGGTTCTGGGCCTGATCGGCGAAAGCGGCGCCGGTAAATCCACTATCGGCCTGTCCTCCATGGCCTATGGCCGCGGCGGTGTGCGGATCACCGGGGGCGAGGTTTTCGTCAACGGCCGCGACATCATGAAGATCGGGGCAGGGGGGCTGCGCGCCCTGCGCGGCAAGGAGGTCACCTATGTGGCGCAATCTGCCGCCGCGGCCTTCAACCCTGCGCGCCCGCTGATGGAACAGGTGATCGAAACCACGCTGATGGGCGGCATGTCGCGGTCCGAGGCAGAGGCGCGCGCCGTCGATCTGTTCCGCCAGCTTGGCCTGCCCAACCCCGAAACCATCGGCCAACGCTTCCCGCATCAGGTTTCCGGCGGGCAGCTTCAGCGGGTGATGACGGCGATGGCGCTGTGCCCGAAGCCCGATCTGGTGGTGTTCGACGAACCCACCACCGCGCTGGATGTAACCACGCAGATTGACGTTCTGGCGGCAATCAAGCGGGCGATCCATGAAACCGGGGTGGCGGCGCTGTACATCACCCATGATCTTGCGGTGGTGGCCCAGGTTTCTGATCACATCATGGTGCTGCGCCATGGCCGCATGGTGGAATATGGCACCTGTGCGCAGGTGATCGAAACCCCGCATGAGGCCTATACACAGGCCTTGGTTTCCGTGCGCTCGATCGACCATACCGAAAAGGCGCCGGGCGCCGATCCTGTGCTGACCGTGCAGGGGGTGACCGCGCGCTACAAAGGCACACACTTCGATGTGCTCAAAAACGTCAATGTCGATCTGCCGGCCGGGCAGACCTTGGCGGTCGTCGGGGAAAGCGGCTCTGGCAAATCGACGCTGGCACGGGTGATTACCGGGCTTCTGCCCGCCGCGCAGGGCCAGATCACCTTTGCCGGGCGCAGGCTGTCTGCCGATCTGGCAGGGCGGTCGCGCGATGATCTGCGCGAATTGCAGATGATCTACCAGATGGCTGATGTGGCGATGAACCCGCGCCAGACGGTGGAAACCATCATCGGCCGTCCGCTGGAGTTTTACTTTGGCCTGAAAGGCGAGGCAAAGCGCAAGCGCGTGCAGGAACTGCTGGATCAGATCGAAATGGGCCGCGGCTTTGCTGATCGCTACCCGGCGGAACTGTCAGGCGGGCAGAAGCAGCGCGTCTGCATCGCCCGGGCGCTTGCCGCCAAACCCCGGCTCATCATCTGCGACGAGGTGACAAGCGCGCTCGATCCGCTGGTGGCCGATGGCATCCTGAAGCTGTTGCTGGATCTGCAGGCGCAGCAGGGCGTGGCCTATCTGTTCATCACCCATGATTTGGCAACGGTGCGCGCCATCGCGGATCGCATCGCGGTGATGTACAAGGGCGAGGTGCGGCGCTACGGCCCGAAATCCGATGTTCTGGCACCGCCCTTTGATGATTACACCGATCTTCTGCTGTCCTCTGTGCCGGAAATGCGGCTGGGCTGGCTGGAAGAGGTGCTGGCCCATCGTCGCATGGCGGCGGCGGGCAACTGATACCGGCAGCAAGCCGGAACCTGCGAACACCTGCAGACGGGGGGCATCAGCCCCCCATTTCTTTCAGATAGCGGCAGATCCGGGCAAAACTGTCTGCCGCGCGCGGCACAGAATGACGGGCGCGCAGGTATCCATGCACCAGCCCCGGTTCGGTAATGCTCAGAGCACGCCCACCTGCAGCCAGAATCCGCCCCACATAGTCTGCACCATCATCGGCCAGCGGATCACATTCCGCCACGATCACCACTGTGGCCGGAAGATTGCCGAAATCGCTGGCCTGCAGCGGCGATGCGCTCGGGTCATGGTCAGGCTCTGCCCCGCCATGACGCAAGCGGCCATAGGCGGCCACATCCGCCGTGGTCAGCATCGGCGCCTCGGCATGCGTGATGTAACTGCCCCGGCTGCGGTCACCGCCCAGCCCCGGATAGATCAGCAGCTGCCCGACGAAGGGCAACTGTTTGCCCAGGGCATGGGCCACCGCCGCCGCCAGCGCGCCCCCGGCCGAATCACCGCACAGCATCAGCGCGCCATACCATTCATCCGCAGCGGCCAGCGTGGCGGCGCAGGCATCCTGAAAGGCGGCGGGATGGGGATGCTCCGGTGCCAGCCGGTAATCGACGCTGACCAGGCGATAGCCGCTGGCGGCGCTGATCTCGGCACAGACATCATCATGGCTGTCGAGCCCGCCCACGACAAAGCCGCCACCATGAAAATACAGACAGGTCAGCGTGTTGCCCGCGCTTTCATAGATCCGGCAGGGCACCCCGCCCAGATCGCGATCTGTCACCTGCACCCCAAGGGGGCGCGGTTTGCGAAAGGCCGCGCACATCCGGTCATAGACCTCGCGTTGCTGGGGGGCGCTGTAACTGGCGGTTTCTGGCGGATACCAGCTTTCTGTTTCGCGGATGAAATCCCAGGTCGGGCCGTCGATAAGGGATTGGTAATCTGGGGCTGTCATGGTGGGTCCGTCATGGGGCGCGGCGTCATCTGCCGCCAGCATAGGTGACCCGCATCAGAAAGATGCATTGCTTGCGACCCGCGGGATGATGTTTTGCCGCAATTTTGGCGAGATCGGCCCGCACCATTCAACCTGACAGGGAATTTCAACAAGGTGTCGCCATGCAGATGTTTCGACTGATCGAACAGAACAATGCCGAACTTGTGGGGTGGGGCGTGCAGGTCTTGCTGCTGGCCGATCCGCTTTGCCCAGCATCTGCTGTCGTTCAGCGGCGCATCGCGGGGATCGGTGGCCAGATCACCCTGCATTCTGCCGTGTCAGCGGCGGTGGCGCAGGTTACCGCGCGTCCAGGCGCCTTTGGCCTGTTCGTGATGAATTGCGATGATTTCGGCGGGATTGAAGCCGGGGTTCAGGCGCTGGCCCAGCTGCGTGATGCCGGGATGAAGATCCCTGCCATTCTGGTGTCGGCGGCCTGTTGTCGGCAGATCTTCCCCGAAGATGCTGCAGATCCTGTCCAGCTGCGCGCACCCCTCAGCGCGGTATCGCTGCATGTGGGGGTTGAACATGCGCTGCGCCCGGCTGCCGCGGATATTGCGGCCTGACCGGGCAAAAGGGCATGAAAAAAGGGGCGCCGAAGCACCCCTTTTCCCGGTAGGTCATTCGATCACGAGATCGAGATGTTCGTTGCCGATTCACGACCGTCGCGGCCGGATTCGATATCGAACGTCACGGCCTGGCCGTCATTCAGCGCACGGATGCCAGCACGCTCCAGAGCGGTGATGTGCACGAACACGTCCTTGCGGCCGCCTTCCGGTGCGATAAAGCCGTAGCCTTTGGTGGCGTTGAACCATTTCACGGTGCCCTTGGCCATCGTGATGTCTCCTGTCTGTTATCCGTCCGCGAAATGCGACGGTTCGGCATCGTCAGCTGTAGTCGAAGCTGTGGCCGGTAAGGGAGACAGGTCGATAAAGATAACGTAGCCATATCCAAATATCCGGCATCGGCCCCAAAAGCAAGAAAAATCCCAGCAGGGCATCTGCCGGGACGCCGCTGCCTGCCTGGCTGAGATTTTTCTGCAATGCGGCAGACATAAAATTACAAGATAGACTTAAATTGGGTTGCATTATTGCGCGACGATTGTATTTCTTTCTGCAGACACGCGACGATTCTGCGTTGCGGCAAACCCCTGGCAGGAGGGCCTCTCATGGCACTGGACACGCACCCGGCAATCACCGCTTACGATGCCCCGATCAAAGACCTGTATGAAATCGGTGAAATGCCGCCCCTCGGCCATGTGCCGAAGAACATGTATTCATGGGCGATTCGCCGCGAACGCCATGGCGAACCCGAACAGGCGATGCAGCTGGAGGTCGTGCCCACCTGGGAAATCGACAGCCACGAGGTGCTGGTTCTGGTGATGGCCGCCGGCGTGAACTACAACGGCGTCTGGGCCGGCCTTGGCGTGCCGATCTCGCCCTTCGATGGCCACAAGCAGCCTTACCATATTGCCGGTTCCGATGCTTCGGGCATCGTCTGGGCGGTGGGCGACAAGGTGAAGCGCTGGAAGGTGGGCGACGAGGTCGTGATCCACTGCAACCAGGATGACGGCGACGACGAAGAATGCAACGGCGGCGATCCGATGTTTTCGCCCACGCAGCGCATCTGGGGCTATGAAACCCACGATGGGTCGTTCGCGCAGTTCACCCGCGTGCAGGCACAGCAGCTGATGCCGCGCCCCAAACACCTGACCTGGGAAGAAAGCGCCTGCTATACGCTGACGCTGGCCACCGCTTACCGGATGCTGTTCGGCCATGCGCCGCATGACCTGAAGCCGGGGCAGAACGTGCTGATCTGGGGCGCCTCGGGCGGTCTGGGGTCTTATGCGGTGCAGCTGGCCACGGCGGCGGGCGCCAATGCGATCGGCGTGATTTCCGAAGAGGACAAGCGCGATTTCGTCATGAGCCTTGGCGCGAAAGGCGTGATCAACCGCAAGGATTTCAAATGCTGGGGCCAGCTGCCCAAGGTGAACAGCGAAGAATACAACACCTGGCTGAAAGAGGCGCGCAAGTTCGGCAAGGCGATCTGGGATATCACCGGCAAGGGCGTCAGCGTTGACATGGTGTTCGAACATCCCGGCGAAATGACCTTCCCGGTGTCGAGCCTCGTGTGCAAGAAGGGCGGCATGGTGGTGATCTGCGCAGGCACCAGCGGCTTCAACTGCACCTTTGACGTGCGCTATATGTGGATGCACCAGAAGCGTCTGCAGGGCAGCCACTTCGCCCATCTGAAACAGGCCGCCGCCGCGAACAAGCTGATGTGCGAACGCCGCCTTGATCCCTGCATGTCCGAGGTCTTCCCCTGGGATCAGATCCCGCAGGCGCATACGCTGATGCTGCGCAACCAGCACAAGCCGGGCAATATGGCCGTTCTGGTGCAGGCTCCGCGCACCGG
>Ga0154534_1062_pt1 | contig 11771 bp, 7 predicted proteins | sample RifGroF1_FD_105677 | JGI IMG/M metagenome (GOLD analysis project Ga0154534, IMG submission 105677) | Rhodobacteraceae bacterium GWF1_65_7 | reverse complement strand
GCAGGAAATCGCCCATGCCCGCCGCAATCTGGGCCGCTGGATGCGCCCGCGCCGCCTGCGCACCGGGCTTTCCGGGCTGGGAACCCGCGCCCGGCTGATGCCCGAACCGAAGGGCACCTGCCTGATTCTGGCGCCGTGGAACTATCCTTTCGTGCTGGCGCTGGGGCCGCTGGTCAGCTGTCTTGCGGCGGGCAATGGTGCCATTGTCAAACCCTCAGAGCTGGCTCCGGCCAGCGCCGCCCTGATTGCCCGGCTGGTGGCCGATGCCGTGGACCCCGATCTGGCCACCGTGATCGAGGGAGACAAGATCATGGCGGAACGCCTGCTGGCGCTGCCCTTCGACCATATCTTCTTCACCGGCAGCCCCGAGGTGGGGCGGGTGGTCATGGCGGCGGCGGCGCGGCATCTGGCCTCTGTCACGCTGGAACTGGGCGGCAAATCGCCCTGTATCGTCGGCCCCGGCGCCGATCTGGATCAGGCCGCACGTTGGATCGTGTTCGGCAAATTCGTCAATGCAGGGCAGACCTGCATCGCGCCGGATCATGTTCTGGTGCATGACAGCGTGCAGGATGGCCTGCGGGCCGCGCTGCGCCGCGCGGTAGAGCAGGCCTATCCCGGCGGGCTGGCGGCCAGCGATCTGGGCGCCATCGTCAACGACAGCCACACCGCCCGGCTGACCGGGATGCTGGGCGAGGCGCTGGCACAGGGCGCGCGCCTTGTCTGTGGCGGGGCGGCCCGCAACCGGCGCATCGCCCCCACCATTGTGGAGGCCGTGCCCGAGGGCTGCACGCTGGACCGGGCCGAGATTTTCGGGCCGATCCTGCCGCTGATCCCTTACAGCGATCTGGATCAGGCGCTGGCCCGGATCAATGACCGGCCAAAGCCTCTGGCGATCTATGTCTTTGACCGGGACAGGGCGTTGATCGACCGGGTTCTGACCGAAACGCGTTCAGGGGCGGTGGGTGTCAATCTGACGATGCTGCAGTTTTCCAACCCGCGCCTGCCCTTCGGGGGCATCGGCACTTCGGGGCTTGGCGCTGCGCATGGCGAATGGGGCTTTCGTGCCTTCAGCCATGAAAAGCCGGTGCTGCGCAATCATCTGTCGCCGGTGCCGCTGCTGTTTCCACCCTATGGCGCGCGGGGGGCGCGGCTGATCGGCTGGGCGCGGCGGCTGCTGGGCTGAGGGCGGATCAGCCTGCGGGGGCAAGCTGGCGGGCCAAGGCCTCCAGCGCGGCGATAGAGGCATCATAGCTGGCCCCCGCCTTGGGAAACAGCGCCTTCTGATCGCGGTAAAAGGCAAGCCATTTGGCCAGATCGGCCACCGGATAGGTATTGGACCAGGCGCCCCGCGTCAGGGTGAATGTCTGGCCGTCTTCGGAAACAGAGGTTATCATGCCCCTTGTTTCGCGCCACACAGGCCCGGGGTCAAGCCGGAACGCAGCCCGCTGCGGCCCATCCGCAGGGGCATGTTTCACTCTGTTACAGCGCGGCAGGGCCACGGCCTGCCGGAAAGCCCGAAATCGGCGCCTGCCGCAGGGAAACGCGCCAGACAGCGCCCGTTTGGCGGCCCCGCTCGGCAAAAACCCCCTTTTCCGCCGCAAACCCGGCCCCGGCCACCTTTCACATGTGTCTTGAGATACTTACACTGCACCACATGGATATTGCCCTTTTCGTTGCCGCCGTCGCCCTGTTGTTCATCGTCATCGCGCTATGCGAGCCGGTGGCGGATCGCCTGCGCCTGCCCTATACCGTGGTTCTGGCCATTGTCGGGGCCACGCTGGGTGTGGCCGCCGTGGTGGTGCGCAACACCATGGGAGACAGCCTGAGCGCGGAAACGCTGGCGCTTCTGTCCTTGCCGATCCGGTCTGCGGTCTTCATGAACGTCTTCCTGCCGACGCTGATCTTTCAGGTGGCGCTGGGGCTGGATCTGCGGCGGATGCTGGATGACTGGGTGCCGATCCTGGCCATGGCGGTGATGGCGGTCTTTGTCGCCACGCTGTTCGTGGGCATGGCACTGGTGCCGTTCAGCGGCATGGGGGTTCTGGCCTGCTTCCTGCTGGGGGCCGTGGTCTCGACCACCGATCCTTCGGCCGTGGTGTCGATCTTCCGCAGCCTTGCCGCGCCGCAGCGGCTGGCCCGCATCGTCGAGGGGGAAAGCCTGCTGAACGATGCCGCAGCCATCGCGCTGTTCGGCTTCTTCCTGACCTTCGTGATGGCGGGCGTGCCCAATCCCACGCTGCAGGATGCCTTCATCGGCCTGCCGATCACCATTCTGGGGGGTGGGGTGCTGGGCTGGGTTCTGGCGCGCGGGGCGCTGTTCCTGATGGTTCTGCTGGGGTCTTATCCCCTGGCGCAGCTGTCGCTTTCGGTGGCGGTGCCCTATCTGACCTTCCTGCTGGCCGATCAGGTGCTGGGCGCGTCTGGCGTGGTGGCCGTGGTGGTGGCGGGCATGACGCTGAACTGGGTGGGGCCGGGCCGTCTGGCGCCCGCCACCTGGACCAACCTGCGCGAGGTCTGGGAACTGCTGGCGCATTGGGCCGGGGCGCTGATCTTCGTTCTGGCCTCGCTGCTGATCCCGCGGCTGCTGCAAAGCGCCGGGCTTTATGACGTGTTTCTGGTGGGGGTCGTCATTCTGGCGGCATCGCTGGCGCGGGTGGTCATGCTCTGGGGCATGTTGCCGCTGCTGGCGCGCCTGCGCCTGTCGCCGCAGGTGGAACAGCCCTACCGCGTCACCATCCTGTGGGGCGGGTTGCGCGGCGCCGTCACCCTGGCCCTGGCTCTGGCGGTGACAGAAAACTACCGCGTCCCGCTGGATGTGCAGCGCGAGGTGGGCATCCTTGCCACAGGCTTTACCCTGTTCACCCTGTTCATTCAGGGCACTACGCTGCGGATGCTGATCGAACGGCTGGGGCTGACCAAGCTCGCGCCCATCGACCTGGCGCTGTCGCGGCAGGTGGTTGCCGTGGCCTTGCAGAATGTCCGCGAAGAGGTGTCGGGGGCGGTCAAGGATCATGGGCTGAACCATGATATCGTCCGGCAAGAGGCCAAGGCCTTTGGTCAGCGGCTGGAACGCGCGGTCACCCTGGCGGAAGAGGCCGAAGAGATCCGCGAGAAAGACCGCATCACCCTTGGCCTGCTGGCGCTGGCCGGGCGCGAACGCGATCTGGTGCTGGAGGCCTTCCGCGAACAGCAGATCGCCTCGGCCCGCGCCGAAGCGATGCTGACCGATGTGGACCGCCTGTTCGAGGCAACGCGCCTGAACGGCCGCATCGGCTATCGCCGGGCAGCGAAGCGGGGCATGGGCTATGGCCGGTTCCACCGGATGGCACTGCGGCTGCACAACCGGCTGCGGCTGTCGCGCCCGCTGGCCCGGATGACCGCCGACAGGTTTGAAATCCTGCTGAACCAGCGGTTCATCCTGGCCGCGCTGCACAGCTATGCCGATACCAAGATCCGCCGCATCCATGGCCGCCGCGTGGCCGAAATCCTGCATCAGGTGCTGCGCCAGCGCGAAGAGGAAACCGAACAGGCGATCGAGGGGCTGCGCCTGCAATACCCCGGCTATGCCGAAGAAATGCAGCGCCGGTTTATCCGTCGTCTCGCCCTGCGGATCGAAGAGCGCGAATATGACCAGCTGCTGAAGGATGGGCTGATCGGCCGCGAGCTGCATGTCAGCCTGCGTACCAAGATGGCCGAGGCGCGGCGCTTGCTGGCCTTCCGCCCCAAGCTGGATCTTGCGGTGGAAAAGACCGAAATCCTGCGCCAGATGTCGGCGCTGTCGGGCTTGGATGACAGCCAGCTGAAGGTGGTGCAGCGCAGTGTCAGCACCGTCCACGCCCGCCCCGGCGAAGTGCTGATCCGCAAGGGTGATCCGGCGCGGCATGTGTTCTTCATCGCATCCGGCGCGGTCGAGGTGGAATTTGCCAATCAGCGGCAGCTGCTGGGCCGGGGCGAGATGTTTGGCCAGCTGGGCATCCTGACCCGTCGCCCCCGCAGGGCACAAGTGACGGCCATTGCCCATTCCACGCTCTTGCGGCTGGATGAACAGCGGTTTCTGGAGCTTTTGCAGCGCAACGAGGTGCTGCGCACCGCGGTTGCCGAAAGTAGCGCGAAACGCGGCCTGCTGGAGGCCGAGGGCAAACCGGCGCAGGCCGGGCAGAAGCCTGCGGCCCAGCAGCACGCCACAGCCGCGCCGCAGGCCGAAGCAGAGCCAGAGTCAGAGTCAGGGCCAGAAGTGACGCAGATGATGGCGGATGACGGCACCCGTTCAGATCAGCCCGCGCCGGTCGGCGGCCAGGGCAGCCTCGGCACGGGATGAGATGTTCAGCTTGCGATAGATCGCCTTGGTATGGGTGGCGCAGGTATTGACCGAAATCCCCAGATGGCGTGAAATTTCCGCCATGGTCAGGCCCTTGCCCAGCAGGCGCAGAACCTCGCCTTCGCGCGGTGTCAGCTCGGCGGGGCAGCCGCCTGCATCTTCGGTGCGGCGCGGCGCGGGCAGGGCCTTGAAATGGGCCAGCATCCGCTGCGCGATCCGGGGCGAGATGGGCGGTTCGCCCTGTTCGATGCGGCGGAACTGTTCCACCAGACCGGCAGTCTTGACGCCTTTCAGGATATAGCCCTGCGCCCCCGCCGACAGCGCCTCGAACAGGGTGGCGTCATCGTCGAAGATGGTGATGACGATCGGCGTTGTGGGCAGGCCATGCTGCAGGATCGCGCGGATGATATCCAGCCCGCTGCCATCCGGCAGATCCAGGTCGATCAGGGCAAAATCAAAGCGGCTGGGGGCATCCAGCAGCAGCGCCATGGCCTCGGCCACGGTTGCGGCCACATCCACCTGCGCCATGGGCAGCGCCAGCGCCAGGGTTTCGGCAATCCAGCTGCGGGTTTCGCGGTTGTCGTCGATCACCAGCGCGCGCAGGCCATGGCCGTCATGGGGCAGGGCGGGCTGTGTGCCGGGGGCTTGCGGGCGGTCGGTCATGGCGTACCCTCGGGGCGGGCGGTCAGCGGCATGGCCAGCGTGACAACCCAGATCCCGCGCGCCGGATCGGCCGCGCTGTGCAATTGCCCGCCCATGGCCTGCGCCCGGCTCTGCATGTTGCCACAGCCCGCGCCGCGATCCGGCCCGGCGCCTGCCTGTGCCGCGGCCAGCGGGTTTTCCATCCGGTAATGCAGCATCATGCCCTCGCAATCGGCCGTAACCCGGATCTCGCCCGGCGCGCCATGCCCCAGCGCATTTGACAGGGCCTCGCGGTGGATGGCGGTCAGATTGCGGCGGGTCTGATACGATATCAGCTGCGTGCAATCATCGGCGCTGCCCAGTGGCCAGTGCAGGCTGTGGCCCCGCGCCTCGGCCCGGTTGCGGCTTTCGGCGCGCATTTCGGCAATCTGTGCCTCCAGCGTGACAGGCCGCCCGGCCAGCCCCGAGGCGATCTGGCGCAGATCGGCCAGCGCCTCCAGCAGAAAATCCTGTCTTGGCTGTTCGGCCTTTGCATGAAGGGCCGACAGCAGATTGGCCCCCACATCATCATGCAGATCACGGGCGATGCGGCGCCTTTCGCGGTGCAGCGCGGCCTCATAGGCCGCCCGGTCCTGTTCGGCAGCCTGCACCAGCTGCGTGACCTGCGCGGCCAGTGCGACATCTGCGGCGGCGAACAGCCGCCCGCCCCCATCGGCATGGCCCAGCCGCAGCGCAGGCGCGCCGCCCTGCGCCGGAACCAGCAGCGCCAGCCCTTCATCCGCGATCCGGGCGGCTGGCACCGGATGATCGGCCGGCGTCACATGCAGCGGTGCGAACAGCCGGGTCAGCAGCAGCTGCCAGGCCTCGGCCTTGGCCGCCGGGTCGATCTGAAAGGCCACGGTCACCGCACCTGCATGGATCGAGGCCAGATCAGGGCGGTGCCGGGCAAACAGCCGGTCAAACACCAGATCCCGCAGCGGCAAATAGGCCAGCCCCACCAGCGCCACCGCCGATGCCATCGAGGCAGGCCCCGAAAGGCTGAGCGTAACCAGAACCAGAATATCCACCGCGATCAGCAGCGCCACCACACCCAGATGGAACATGATGCGCAGGGCCCAGCGATCCAGATCGAACAGGCGATAGCGGGCGAAGGCCAGTGCGGTGCCAAGATAGATCGCGCAGATCGGCAGGAAGGCCATCCCCTGTGACAGGATGCTGTCATGCTGCAGGGCGACCGGCAGCGCCACCAGCGCCACAAACACCCCCGACCCCAGCAGGATCGAAAGCCCCAGCCAGCGCAGCGCCGCCCGGTCGGCCGGGTGGCCGCGCGTGGCACGATGCTGCGCCACCACCAGCGCGATGATGGCCACAAACAGCAGGGCGACTGAAATCTGCGGGCTGACCAGATCATGCGGCAAAAGTTCAAGCCGGTAGGCCAGCACCTGCAACGCCACCAGCCCCGCCCCGGCCACAACCCAGCGCCGTCCCAGCAAGGGGCGGGGATAGCGCGCGAAAAGCGCGGTCATTCCCACGCCGAACAGCAGGGTGAAGATGTGGTTCAGCGCCGATGCCAGCTGCATCGTGCCACCATCCATCACCAGCCCGCGCGACGAATACAGCCCGGCGGTAAAGGCAGATACCGCCGCCCCCAGCCCCGCCAGCACAAAGCCGCCCAGCCCTTCGGGGGTGGGGCGGCCCGTGCTTTGCCCCGCGCGCAGCGCCACAAAGCAGGCGGCCACCGCCAGGATCACCGCGCCGCAGCCCAGCTGCACCCAGAAACCGGCGGGCAGTGCCCGGGCGGGCATCCGCGCCGTCACCGGCAGATCGACCAGCGCGTTCTGCCCGTCCGGCAGGGCGATCAGCCCGCGCAGCGGCAAGCCGCGCGCCAGCGCATCTTCGGCCAGCGCCATCAGCCGGTCCTGCGCCGCAAACAGCTGCCGACGGGCGGCATAAGAGCCCAGCATGTCGGGGTCTTCGATCACCAGCGCCGGGGTGACGGGCAGGGGGGCGGCCTCCGCACCCATTGCGGGCAACAGCGCCAGCAGCGGCGCCGGGCCTTCCCGCCCCGTATAGATCGTGCCGCGCGCCGCGTCGATGGTCAGCAGCCCGGCCCCGATGGCAGGCTGTGCCAGCCGCAGGGCCAGCGTGGCCGAAACCAGCGCCGCCGCAAGGATCAGCAGCAGGGTCAGCCGGAACAGCGGCACCTGCAGCGTCGAGCCAATGGCCCAACGCAGCTGTTGCCCTCCCGGATCGGCTGCCGGTGCTTCTGCGCCGTCGCTGTGCCCCATATCCACGTTCTCCCCGCAGGCCAGCTTAACCGTCTGACTGCAGGGATCAATCTCTTGGATGCAAAAGCGGAAAATGGCCCTGCTCACCCGAATGGGGGATGGGGCAGGGCTGCGATCCGGGGCATATGTTCTGCACAGTCTGCAAGCGCTGCGCGCCCGGTTCCCCGTACTTGTCCACCGATCCCGGGTGCACTCGCTGTTTGGCTGTTGATTCTTGTTCTGGCGGGGGTCGACCCTCTTCCGCCAGAGATATCATTTCAGCATGTTAGGCGCGGGGCCCCCTCCCGCGCCACATTGCGTGGGGGCTGCGTTCTAGACCTCTTCCACCAGAACCACGCCCTGCATGGCCTTGATGGCCCCCTTGATCTGCGGCGATACCGGGTAAAGATCGGGCAGCATCAGATCAATCTCGCGCCCCGTTTCATCCGCCACCGTCAAGGTGATCTGGCCTTTGGACCGGCCTGCTTCCACCCGGGCAAACAGCGCCGCCACCGAAGCCACGGCCTCTGCCCGGTCCAGATGGATGCGCAGATTCGTCCCGCCCGCCTCGGCGGCCACGCTGTCGATGGGGGCTGCACTGCGCGCCAGCAGCTTCAGCGTCTCGCCCTCCAGGTTCGCCTCGACCGTCAGCACCACGTTCTGCCCGGGCTCCAGATGATCGCGGCAGGCCTCCAGCGTGTCGGAAAACACCGTGACCTCGTAAAGCCCGGTCGGATCAGACAGCTGCACAAAGGCGAAACGGTTGCCCTTGGCCGATTTGCGTTCCTGCCTGCTGCTGACGGACCCGGCGATCTTGGCGGCCACCGGCCCGCGTTCGCAGGCCAGCGTCAGCTCGGCCAGCGTCATCACCTTCTTGCGCTTCAACGGCCCCATGTAATCATCCAGCGGGTGCCCCGACAGATAGAACCCGATCGCCTGATGTTCCTGCGCCAGCCGTTCCACCGGCAGCCAGTCATTGCGCCCCGGCAGCCGGGGTTCCGGGATATCCGATCCCGCCTCGCCGAACAGGCTGACCTGGTTGGAGCTTTTGGCCTCGTGGATCGCGGCGGAATAGGCCACCAGCGCATCCAGCCCGTCGAACACCCGCGCGCGGTTCGGGTCCAGCATGTCGAAACAGCCGGCCCGCGCCAGCATTTCCATCGGGCGCTTGCCCACCCGTTTCAGATCGACCCGCCGCGCCACATCGAACAGCGTGGCAAAGGGCCTGTCGCCCCGCGCCTCGACGATCATCTTCATCGCCTCGACGCCGACGTTCTTCAGCGCCCCCAGCGCATAGACCACCGCGCCATCCTTCACGCTGAACATGGCCTGCGACCGGTTCACACAGGGCGCAACCGTCTTGATCCCCAGCTTGTCCAGCTCGCGCTTGTAGATCGCCAGCTTGTCCGTCAGATGCAGGTCGCAGTTCATCACCCCGGCCATGAATTCAACCGGATGATTGGCCTTCAGCCAGGCCGTCTGATAGCTGACCACCGCATAGGCGGCGGCGTGGGATTTGTTGAAGCCGTAATTGGCGAATTTCTCCAGCAGGTCAAAGACCTCACCCGCCTTCTTTTCGTCGATGTTATGCGTGGCCTTCGCGCCCTGAATGAACTTCGGGCGTTCCTTCGCCATTTCCTCGGCGATCTTCTTGCCCATGGCGCGGCGCAGCAGGTCAGCGCCGCCAAGGCTGTAACCCGCCATGACCTGCGCGATCTGCATCACCTGTTCCTGATAGACGATGATGCCCTGGGTTTCGGCCAGAATGGGGTCGATGGTCTTGTGCAGGCTTTCCAGCGGGCGCAGCCCGTGCTTCACCTCGCAATAAACCGGAATATTCTCCATCGGGCCGGGGCGATACAGTGCCACCAGCGCCACGATATCCTCGATGCAGGTCGGTTTCATGCGCCTGAGCGCATCCATCATCCCCGAACTTTCCACCTGGAACACGGCGACGGTTTTCGCCTGCGAATACAGCTCGTAACTCGCCTTGTCGTCCAGCGGGATATGGCCGATGTCATTCTCGGCCCCGGGCTTGGGTTCATAAAGCTGGCGGCCATCGGCGGCGACATGCAGGGGCCGCCCGGTGCCCAGAATCAGGTCGATCGCATTCTGGATCACCGTCAGCGTCTTCAGCCCCAGAAAGTCGAACTTCACCAGACCGGCGGCTTCCACCCATTTCATGTTGAACTGGGTGGCGGGCATGTCGGAGCGCGGATCCTGATACAAAGGCACCAGCGCATCCAGCGGCCGGTCACCGATCACCACCCCCGCCGCATGGGTCGAGGCATTGCGCAGCAGCCCCTCGATCTGCATCCCGTAGTTCAGTAGCCGCTCCACCACCTCTTCGGTCTTTGCGGCTTCGCGCAGGCGCGGCTCGTCGGCCAGCGCCTTCTGGATGCTGACGGGCTTCACCCCCTCCACCGGGATCATCTTCGACAGCCGGTCCACCTGCCCATAGGGCATCTGCAGAACCCGCCCCACATCGCGCACCGCCGCCTTGGACAGCAGCGCCCCGAAGGTGATGATCTGCCCCACCTTCTCGCGGCCATAGCGCACCTGCACATAGCGGATCACCTCTTCGCGGCGATCCATGCAGAAGTCGATGTCGAAATCCGGCATCGACACCCGTTCCGGGTTCAGGAAGCGTTCGAACAGCAGCGCATAGCGCAAGGGGTCCAGATCGGTGATGGTCAGGGCATAGGCCACAAGGCTGCCTGCCCCCGAGCCCCGCCCCGGCCCCACCGGAATGTCATGCGACTTGGCCCATTTGATGAAATCGGCCACGATCAGGAAATAGCCGGGAAATCCCATCTTCTCGATGATGCCCAGCTCGAACCGCAGCCGTTCCTCGTATTCCTCCACTGGTGCGGCATGGGGGATCACATCCAGCCGCCGTTTCAGCCCGTCCCAGGCCTGACGGCGCAGCTCTTCCACCTCGTCATCGGCAAACCGCGGCAGGATCGGCGCCCGCTTGAATGCCTTGAAGGCGCAGCGCTTCGCGATCTCCACCGTATTTTCCAAAGCCTCGGGCAGATCGGCGAACAGCGCGCACATCTCGGCTTCGGATTTGAAGTAATGCTGCGGCGTCAACCGGCGGCGCGGCGTCTGCTGATCGACATAGGCCCCCTCGGCAATGCAGATCAGCGCATCATGCGCCTCGTACATCTCGGTCTTGGGGAAATAGACATCATTGGTGGCGACCAGCGGCAGCCCCTTGTCATAGGCGATTTCCACAAACCCCCGCTCGGTCGCGGCCTCGGCCTCCATCAGCCGCCCGCCCTCGCCGGGATGGCGCTGCAATTCGATATACAGCCGGTCGGGATAAATCTCCGCCAGCCGCGTGGCCAAGGCCTCGGCCTTGGTGCGGTTGCCCAGCTGCAACAGCTTGCCCAACGGCCCCTCCGGCCCGCCGGTCAGGCAGATCAGCCCCGCCGCATGGCGCGCCATCTCGTCCAAGGTGATCTGCGGCAGCTGCCCGCCCTTGCCGATATACAGGCAAGAGGACAGCTTCATCAGGTTTTCATACCCGACCTCGTTCTGCGCCAGCAGCACCACCGGTGCAGGCGCCCGGGGCTTTTCGCCCGGCGCGGGCGGATCATAGGCCACCGTCATCTGGCAGCCCACGATCGGCTGCAGCCCGGCCCCGCTGGCCAGCGTCGAAAATTCCAGCGCCGCGAACATCGAATTGCTGTCGGTCACGGCCACGGCGGGCATGTTCTGCGCGGCGCAAAGGCCGATCAGCTTTTTCACCGGCACCGCGCCTTCCAGCAGCGAATATTCGGTATGGACGCGCAGGTGAATGAATCGGACAGGTTCTGACATGCAGCCAGCCTAGCCCAGCACCAGCCCCGGCGAAAGAGCGGGTGATTTTTCGGCATTGCTTGAAGCAGCTTGCGCCAAAACCGGAAAGGTCTTTCTTGCCATGGCGCTGGCTTGCCGCTTGAGTATAGTCACAAAAGAACAGGGCGCGCAGCCGTTTTACGCCGCATCGGGCGGTTGCGCAAAAGCCTCACGGGGAGAAGGCGGCGGGAAAAGACATGGCCGAAATCGCGTTTCTCCTGAACGGAACGCCGGTCCGCGTATCGGATGCCGATCCGACGCGGACGCTGCTGGATTTCCTGCGCGAGGACAAAGGCCTGACCGGCACCAAGGAAGGCTGCAACGAAGGCGATTGCGGTGCCTGCACCGTTGTCGTCACCGATGCCGAGGGGCCAAAGGCGCTGAATGCCTGCATCCTGTTCCTGCCGCAGCTGGCAGGCCGGGCGGTGCGCACGGTCGAAGGCATCGCTGCCGCCGATGGCTCATTGCATCCGGTGCAGCAGGAAATGGTCCGCCATCATGGCAGCCAGTGCGGCTTCTGCACCCCCGGCTTCATCGCCTCGATGGCGGCGGGCCATGCGCAGGGTCGCAAGGATCACGATGTGGTGCTGGCGGGCAATCTCTGCCGCTGCACCGGCTATGCTCCGATCATCCGTGCCGCACAGGCCGCCGAACCGGCCCCGCTGCCCGATTGGGTCGCCACCGATGCTGCCTTTATCTTG
>Ga0154534_1173_pt9 | contig 11789 bp, 13 predicted proteins | sample RifGroF1_FD_105677 | JGI IMG/M metagenome (GOLD analysis project Ga0154534, IMG submission 105677) | Rhodobacteraceae bacterium GWF1_65_7 | reverse complement strand
GGGCCGCCACAATGCGCTGGACAAGCTGATCGGCGCGCTGGCGGGCGGGGCGGCGCTGCCGCAGGCAGGCGCCGTGGTGCTGACCTGCCGCACCTCGGTCGACATGGTGCAGAAGGCCTGTGCGGCGGGCTTTCCCATCCTGATCGCCGTATCCGCCCCCACGGCGGCGGCGGTGCAGATGGCCGAGGCGGCGGGGCTGACCCTGATCGCGCTGGCCCGGCCCGACGGATTTGAACTTTTTACCCATCCCCATCGCATCACGCCGGAGGACAAGGCCGATGTCGCATGACCACAACCCGCAGACCAAACTGGTGACCATGGCGAACCAGATCGCCAAATTCATGGAATCCAAGCCCCATGCCGAAGGCGTGGCCGGGCTCGCCAGCCATATCAACGATTTCTGGGAGCCCCGGATGCGGCGCCATCTGTTCGATCTGCTGGATCAGGGCGGCGCGGGCCTGCGCCCGCTGGTGATCGAAGCCGCAGCACAGATCCGCCGCCCCGCCGCCGCCTGATCCGGCGGCGTCAGCGCCTGCCGGTCAACCGCGCCCAGAAGCCCCGCCGTTCCTGCTGTGCGCGCAGGCGGCGGGCGTCGATTTCATCCAGCTTGTTGTTCAGCCCGTCCACTGTCGGGTCGATCATGCGTTCCTTGAACTGTTCCCACATCCGCCACAGCAGGAACAGGCCACCGCCCAGCAGCGCCAGAATGATGATGTTCAGCCAGGGGATCAGCGTCACATCTGGCCCGGCCACCGGCTTGATCTTGACCGCATTGGGATAGATCGAGAAAAACGACAGCCGCCAGCCGTAATGCGTGACCGCCACCCATTCCGGCGCGGTCTTCGGGCTTTCGAAATTCTTGGCCTCGGCCTGCAGGTTGGAACTGTCGTATTTGAAATAGGGCGGCCAGATCCAGCCGGTATCCTCGTTGCGGTAGACCATCACCTTGTCATTGGGGAACACTGCCTCGATGAAGCGGATATCGCGGCGGTCTGTCGTCTGGGTGGTGGTGCCGCTGTCGGGCGAGGCATAGAACATCGCATTCGCCCCCACCTCTGTCAGCCGGTTGTAGGTGCCGGTGATGCGCACCACGTCGCGGTGGGGCAGGGTGTAGTGCAGGAAGGCCACCACCACGGCCAGCAACACAAGGCGGATGCCCCATTTGATCCGGGTCCACATCTGGCAGCACTCCTCAGTCGTAGTTCACGAAATAGATGATGACGGCGATGGCGGTCAGCGGCAGAATATAGACAAGCCACAGAAGCCGGGGCCGCAGGCTGCGATCATAAGCCTGCATCCCGGATTCGATATAGGCGCTGCGCGGGCCTTGCGCATCCCCCGCATCAAACTGCTTTTCCAGCTTTTCGCGCCGCAGCGAGCGGAAATAGATCCGCAGCATCCAGTACAGGATCGTCAGCAGCACAAAGGCAATGGCCCAGGCACGAAGGATGGCAAACATCGGCAGATCAACCAGATGGGGCGGCCTGCCAAGGATAGCGGCTTCGCCCGGTGCTGGCCAGTGCCGGTTTGCCTGGCGGATCAGGCGCCGGTCCTGTGCGGATGGCGATCAGACGGGAATATTGTCGATCAGCCGCACCCCGCCGATGGAGGCGGCGGCCAGCAGGCGTGCGGGTTTTTCTGCCGAAATCACCGGGTCCAGCGTGGCGGCGGCGCGCAGTTCGACATATTCCACATCGCTGAAACCGGCCTGCAGCAGATCGGCCACCGCCCTGTCGATCTGAGCGGCGGCATTGCCACCCTCACGGATCGCCGCAGCCGTGCGCTGCAGAACGCGGTGCAGGGCCGGGGCCTGCGCCCGCGACAGCGGATCCAGCCGCAGATTGCGCGAAGACATGGCCAGGCCATCCGCCTCGCGCACGGTTTCGCAGCCCACGATTTCGACCGGCATGTTCAGATCGGCCGCCACCCGTTTGACGACCTGCAGCTGCTGCCAGTCTTTCTGGCCGAAATAGGCGCGGTCGGCCTGGGTCATGCCCAGCAATTTCGTCACCACCGTTGCCACGCCATCGAAATGGCCGGGGCGCATCTGCCCCTCCATCGGTTCGCTGAGGCCGCGCAGGCTGACCATGCTGGCGAACCCCGGGGGATAGACCTCTTCGGGGGCCGGGGCGAACAGCAGATCCACACCCTCTTGCGCCAGAAGGGCGGCATCGGTCGCCTCTGTCCGGGGGTATTTGGCCAGATCATCGGGGTTGTTGAACTGCTTGGGGTTCACGAAGATGGTGACGATCACCCGATCGCAGCCGCGCTTGCCCGCGCGCACCAGGCTCATATGCCCGTCATGCAGGGCGCCCATGGTGGGCACGACACCCACCTGTTGCCCATTCGATTTCCAGCCACGCACGCGGGTGCGCAATTCAGCCACCGTCCGAAGGATCTGCATCAGGCTTTGGTCCCCTTGGCGGGCAATACATCGGCAAAGGCATGTTCGGCGGCAGGGAAACTGCGGGCGCGCACCTCGGCGGCATAATCGGCAATGGCGGCATTGGCGTCACGGCCAAGCTCGGCATAGCGCTTCACGAATTTGGGCCGGAAATCGGTGAACAGGCCCAGCATGTCATCCAGCACCAGAACCTGACCATCGCAACGCGCGCCGGCACCGATGCCGATGGTGGGAATGGGCAGCGCATCGGTGATGCGGGCAGCCAGCCCTTCGGGCACCTTTTCCAGCACGACGGCAAAGGCCCCGGCGGCTGCGACCGCATGGGCATCGGCCATCACCTTGTCGGCCTCGGCATCGCGGCCCACCACCTTGTAGCCGCCCAGCGTGTTCACCGCCTGCGGGGTCAGCCCGATATGCGCCATCACCGGCACACCGCGCGCCGTGAGAAAGGCAATGGTTTCGGCCATATGGGTGCCACCTTCCAGCTTGACGGCGGGAGCGCCGGTTTCCGCCATCAGACGGGCGGCATTGCGGAAGGCCTGCTGGGGGCTTTCTTCATAGCTGCCAAAGGGCATGTCGATGACGACCATGGATTTCTGGCTGCCGCGCACCACGGCCCGGCCATGCAGGATCATCATCTCCAGCGTCACACCGATGGTCGACGGCAGGCCGTGCAGCACCATGCCAAGGGAATCGCCCACAAGCGTCATGTCGCAATGGGCATCCACGATCCGGGCCATGGGGGTGGTATAGGCGGTCAGCACGACGAGCGGGGTTCCGCCCTTGCGCGCCTTCATATCGGCAGGCAGCGGCTGGCGCATCGGTGTCGAAATGCTCATGTCTCTCTTGCTCTCCCTCAAGAGGAATGGGTTGCCGCCTTATACCGGCCCGCCCCCCGCCGCGCCAGCGCAAAGCGGGCGGCCGGGCCGGGGCGAAAATCGGCCTTGACCGGGGCACATGGCACAGCGCCAATATGCGCGCCACGCAAACACAAGGACAGACCATGCAGCTTCTGCAACGCATCGACCGCAGCGCCGTCACTCCGGTGGAAGAGCGGCCCGACCCGGAAAAGGTGATCTCCGGTGATCCGGTGCATACGACCTGGAGCATCGAAGAGGCGGATGGCCTGTACAGCGGCATGTGGCAGGCGACGCCGGGCAAGTGGAAGGTCAGCTATGACGGGGAGTGGGAATATATCCATATCCACGAAGGCGTTTCGATCCTGACCGATCTGGACGGCAATGCCACCACGCTGAAAGCGGGCGACAGCTGGATCATCCGAGCAGGCTTTGTCGGCACCTGGGAGGTGGTGGAAACCACGCTGAAGGATTACGTCATCGTCGAGGTGTAATGCAGAAGGGCGGCCCCGGGGCCGCCCTTTCACCATCCGTGCATCGGGATGCGATCAGCCTTGCGGAGGCAGGGCACCAATCGGCAGCGTGCCTGCGCCTTGCGCGTTGATCTGGGCCGAAGCGGCCGCCGCTTCGCGGGCGATCTGTTCTTGCAGCTTCTGTTCGTTGATCGCGCGTTTGGCCGCGATTTCTTCAATCCGGCTGGCATCATAGGGGATCAGCAGACCCCATTCATCTTCCATGAACTTGCCCTCCAGCCGCTCGGATTCTTCCTGCGTGCGGGCCTTGACCACGGTGCCATTCGGCACGCGTTCGAACAGGTCGATGATATCCTGGTTGAACAGGCGGATGCAGCCGGCCGAAGTGGCGCGCCCGATGGAGCGGTTGTCGATGGTGCCATGGATGCGGAAATAGGTATCCCGCCCGCCGCGATAAAGATACAGCGCCCGCGAACCCAGCGGGTTTTCAAGCCCGCCCGGAAGACCGCCTGCATATTCGGCATAGAATTCCGGCATGGTGCGGATCATGTTCGCCGTCGGCGTCCAGGACGGCCATTTTTCCTTGCGGCTGATGACAGCGCTGCCCCGGAAGCCCAGGCCGACGCGGCCCACCGCGATGGAATAGCGCATGGCGCGGCCATTTTCCATCACGAGATACAATTTGCGCGCGAAGGGATCGACGACGATGGTGCCGGGATTTTCACCGCCGTTATAGGCAACTTCGGCCCGCGGGGGCGAGCCGATGAATTGCTTGGGATGCACGGCGGGGATCAGGAACCCGCCATCTTCGACAGCTTCATAGCCGGGGACAACTTCGGGGGCCACTGCGACAGGCGGCTGCGGGGCGCAGGCTGCCAGAAGCGGCAGGGCGATCAGGGCGAGGATGCGGAACAGGGTGAGGGACACGGGTTCAGGTCTCTTGTTTCTTTTCCGGATCAGGCCTGCAGAGCTGCCTCTGGTCAAGCCCTGTGCTGTGCTGCAGCATAAGAAATCCCCCGACCATGGCGGCCGGGGGACACAATCTTGGTCACGTTCCGGTGAAGGGTGTCAGCGCATCGTGCCGACGGACCAGAACAGGGTCTCACCCGAGCTGTCGTCGACGCCGTCATTGTCGGTGACAACCCAGCCTTCGCCGGCCGCGTCGATGGCAAAGCCTTCGACCTTTTCAGCGGTATAGCCATTCAGCACCGCCAGATCGGGGATCAGGTCGCGGACCAGTTCCTTCTTGACCACCGGCAGTTCGCCACCCAGGGCGGCGGGCTTCAGATCGGCCAGCGCCACACGGGTCAGGGTTTTCACCGCAGCGGCAGAGCCGGTGCCATTGTCGCGTTCGATCAGATAGGCGAACTCGCCGTCGATGGTGATTTCCGACAGGCCCATCCAGCGGCCTTCGGCAGGGGTTTCCAGCGGGTAATGCACGGCGCCCCAGGTTTCTTCCTCGGTGTCATAGGCCAGCAGCTTGACCATGCCCTTGGGATCATCCTTCCATTCGCGCTGCATGGCGATCCACAGGGTCTTGCCCTGCATCGCGATGCCTTCGGCGCCAAAGCGGGTTTCCACGGCCAGAAGCTCGGCGGGGAAGGGGATTTCCTTCTTGATCGCGCCTTCGGCATCCACATGATAGATCGCATGGGGGATCAGACGGTCGCTGCGCCCTTCAGAGGCCAGCCAGAAGCCGCCTTCGCCATCCACGGCAATGCCTTCCAGATCCAGCTTCTGCGCCGCATCGCCACCGCGGGTGATGATGGTCTTGGCGGTGATCTTCGCAGGCTTCGCTTTGGCGTCGATGGTATAGATCGCCGGTTCCGCGCCATAGACGCTGTCCGACACGGCATAAAGCTTGCCCGCTTCGGCCGGATCGGCGGCGAGGCCCGACAGGGCGCCCCAGCCCAGCAGCTCTTCGGTGCCTTCCGAGGAGATCATCGGATAGGCGGCCTGTGCATCGGAGGCTTCATAGATCATGACATGGGCGCGCACGCCGCCATCTTCGATCAGGTCAACTTCGTTGGCCGAAACGAACAGGTTGCGCGACGGGATCGCCACCAGACCTTCGGGGCTGATACCCGAGGGCAGCAGCTGGGTCAGAGCCGGGGCGGCCGGATCGGTGATGTCATAGACGCCGATGATCGAAGAGCGTTCCGACGCCACAAAGGCCATCGGCTTGTCACCGAAGGTGGCGATCTCGATGGATTCCGGCTCGATGCCCTTCTTGTTGCGGTGATCGGGGTAATGGCCGATTGCGGCAATGGCGCGTTCCAGCCCGGCGCCGTTTTCATGGGCCACGCTGCCGTCACGGTTGAACACGGTCCAGCCACGGGCGCCGCCGTTCCAGTCACCTTCGTTGGCGGTGATGATGCGGTCATTGCCCAGCCATTGCACGCCATCGGGCTCGCGCAGGGCGCCTTCCATCTTGCCGGTGAAGCGCAGCGCGCCGTCTTTCTTGGTGTCCACGCCCTCCAGATCGGCAGCGCCGGCCGAGAAATGCGAGGCCACTGCACCATCGGCGCCGATGATGACGACGTGGTTGTTTTCCTGCAGCGTGACGACGATCTCGCCCGCTTCGTTCACATCCACATATTCCGGCTCCGGGTCTTCGGCGCCGATTTCGGCCAGCCCGGTCATCTCGATCTTCTGCAGGGCGGCGCAATCCAGCGCGCCATCCTTGACCGGCAGCTTGACCACAAAGCCTGCGGGCATCTGCGGCAGGCCGCCATCCCCGGCGTCTTCGTCCCGCTCGTTCTCGATGGCCACGGCGATGAAGCTGCCATCCTTGGCGCGGGCCACCGAATCCGGCTGGCCGCCCAGATCACATTCGGCCACCACGGCCTTGGTCGCCAGATCCACGGTCACCAGCTTGCCCGAAGGCGCGGTGTAGCTTTCCGAGGTATTGACGCCGACATACACCTTGCCGTCGATTTCCTGCGCGGTGGTGGGTTCACCGCCCACATCGACATTGCCCAGAGCCTTCGGCGCCTTGGGGTCGGTGATGTCGATCAGGCCGATCACGCCCAGCGGGCTGTCGGAATAGATCAGCGTCATGCCGTCTTCGGTGGCGGTGATGATCTCGGCGCTGGTCGGGCGCGATTTGTCTTCGCCCTCGGCCATGTTCATCGGGGTGGCGAAGCTGGCGATGCGGTGAAACACCGGATCTGCCAGCGCGGGCGATGCGGCGACAAGCGCAAGCGCAGAAGTGAAGGTCAGGAAACGCATGGGGCATCCTCAAGCTGTGATGGCGGAGGGATGACCGCTGTGGGTAACGCAGCCGTGAAGCGGGGATGACCGTTTTACGACGATGGGCGCAGCGGCCTTGCCCGGATGCTCGCGGCCTTGTGTCCGGCGGTTGCGTCGACAGGGCGGGGGCTGTTTGGTAACAGGAGCCATGTCCCTTTTGCGTTCCATATGTCTTGCCCTGCTGGTGCTTGCGGTTCTGCCGTGGGGCGCTTTTGCTGCGGCGCAGGACAAAGGCGCTGCCATGCGGCAGGCCTTGCACAGCGCGCGGCAGGCCGATGTGACCCTGCCGCAGGTGGTGGCAGAGGTGCCCCTGCGCATTGCCGCCATTGTGCACAGATGCCGCACGGCCACGGTTCCGGGGTCATTCTGCCATCCGGTGATGGTTGCGCCGCCTGTCTCTGTGGTGGTGCCGCCTCAGGGCGGCCATCCGCATGGTTGGACCTTGGCAGGGGGCTGGCGCACCGGGGTCATTCCACCCGTGCAGAAGAAGCCGCCGCGCCAGATCTGAAACCCGCCGCGGCGCGCGATGCGCCGTTTCCCGGTTCCACATCTGGATCGTTTCCGCCTCTGAAGGACAGTTTCATGATCTCTCGCCGCATGTTCGTGGCTGCGGGCGCTTCCGCCGCCTTGTCGGCCTGTGCTGCCCCTGTGCCGCCCGCCCCACCCGTGCCGGAAAAGCCGGTCTATCCACCGCTGCCTGCGCATTATGGCGCGATCACGGACGAGCCGCATCCGGTGCCCGCCGTGCCAGAGGGCATCGTGCCGCCGCATCTGTGGCGTCAGCAGGTAGAAAACCCCTATCCCGATCAACCGCCCGGCACGATCATCGTCGATCCTTCGGCGGGGATGCTGCATCTGGTGGAAAGCCCGGAAACCGCGATGCGCTATGGCGCGGGCACCGGCGCCGATGCCTTTTCATGGGATGGCGATGCGCGGTTGCAGTTCACCCGCGTCTGGCCGGTGTGGAAGGCGCCGGATTCGATGATCGCCCGCCGCCCGGAATTTGCGCCCTATTCGGTGGCCAATGGCGGGATGCCCGGCGGGCCGGGCAATCCGCTGGGCGCGCGGGCGCTGTATCTGTTCCAGAACGGGCAGGATACGCTCTATCGCATCCATGGCGCCTGCGAGCCGAAATATCTGGGCAAGGCGGTATCTTCGGGCTGCATCCGGCTGCTGGATCAGGACATCATCGACCTGCACCGCCGGGCAAGCCACGGCGCCCGCGTGCGTGTCTTGCCCGCCGAGGCACCCGCCGCGCTGCGCGTGTTGTACTAAGACCGGATGCAGGGTCAGGCAGCATCCCCCTGCCTGACCCTGCAAAACGTGGCGGGCGTCAGCCGACCACGTTGAAGGACGGGCCGTAGGGATATTTGGTAATATCCTCGGCGCCATCCTCTGTGATGAACAGGATGTCATGCTCGCGGTAGCCGCCCGCGCCCGGCTGACCTTCGGGGATGGTCAGCATGGGTTCCATGCTGATGACCATGCCGGGTTCCAGCACGGTGTCGATATCTTCGCGCAGCTCCAGCCCGGCCTCGCGGCCATAGTAATGCGACAGCACCCCAAAGCTGTGGCCATAGCCGAAGGTGCGGTATTGCAGCAGCTGCCGCTCTTCCAGGAAGGTGTTGATCTTGGCCGTCACCTCGGCGCAGCTGGCACCGGGTTTCAGCAGCGACATGCCGTATTCATGGGCAGCCACATTCGCCTCCCAGATCTTCAGGCTGGCCGCATCCACCTCGCCCACGAACATCGTGCGTTCCAGCGCCGTATAATAGCCCGAGATCATCGGGAAGGTGTTCAGGCTGAGGATATCGCCGCGCTGCAGCTGCCGTGCGGTGACCGGGTTATGCGCGCCGTCGGTATTGATGCCCGACTGGAACCAGACCCAGGTATCCCTATATTCGGCCTCGGGGAAACGCTTTGCGATCTCCAGCTCCATCGCGTCACGCCCGGCCATGGCCACGTCGATTTCGCGGGCACCGACGCGCACCGCCTCGCGGATGGCAAAGCCGCCCACATCGGCCACGCCCGCGCCATGGCGGATCAGATCCAGCTCTGCCTGGGATTTGCGCATCCGTTGCTGCATGGTGGCAGGCGCGATATCCACCCCGCTCGACGGGCGGAGGAAATGGTTCAGCTTTTCGCTTTGCACCAGGGTCAGGTGATCGGCCTCGCAGCCGATGACGCGGCCGGTGCCGGTGACGGACAGGATGGCGCGCCAGTAATTGTCGCGCTGCCAGTCGGTATAGGTGATGTTGTCGCCATGGCAGCGCCGCCAGGGTTGGGCCGCATCGATGCCCGCGCTGATGGTCACGCTTTCGCTGGCGGTGACAACCAGCCCGTAAGGTCGCCCGAAAGAGCAATACAGAAAGCCCGAGTAATAGGCGATATTGTGCATCGAGGTAAAAACGCAGGCGTCGATGCCCTGATCCGCCATGGTGGCACGCAGCCCGGAAAGGCGCGCCTCATATTCGGCAGCGGCAAAGGGCAGAACCCGGTCACCCTGATGAAAGCGATAGAACTGCGGACGTTCCGTCATGTCAGACCTCACAACTGGGGTCTGGCCTGTATGGCTGCGAGACCCCGAAAGATCCCGGCGTACAGGACTTGAGCAGGTTGCCCTGCCAGCGGCGGGGCAATGCCCCTGCGGCGACGCCATCGCCACGGCTGTGCAGCAAGGATCGCCGAACTGCGCCTTCTGTGCAAGGAAAAACCGCAGGTCGGCTGCGGCGGAATTGAATCGAAATGCCCGGATGATCTGCTTGCCAGCGGCTGGCTTTCGTCATGATCCTGCCGCAAACTGGTGGAGTAATTGGGGTGCGGCATTCATCCTGGGGATGTAACATGGGCAGCTATCCGGTTCAGGGAATGGTCTATAACGGGTCGGTGCTGGCCACCAATCTGCTGTCGAACAAGACCACGCTTGTCCTGTCTTCGTTCGGGCCGATGAACAGCCTGACCATCACGGATGCCAATGACAAGCTGACCCTCGGTGAAACCGTGCAGTTCGGCGGCAATGACTATGTCATGATCGGGTCGGGCACAGCGCAGCCGGGCATCAGCCTTCTGGGGCTGACGATCCCGACCGGCACCGCGCGGGATCTGGTGGTGGTGCAATCCGCTACCACCGGAAAGCTGCATTTCCTTTTCCCGGATGGGGTGCCCAATGCCACGGGCATGATTGCGCTGGTCGTCGATGTCGATCCCATCGGCTATGATCTGGGCGACAACGGCCCCTTGTGCTTTGCGGCAGGCACGCGGATTTCCACGCCCACCGGCCCGGTCTGGGTGGAAGATCTGGCCTGGCGGCAACAGGTGCTGACGGCGGATGGCCGGTCGGCCCGGGTGCTTGCGGTGATTGCCGAGCCTGCCCCCCCCGGATCTTCGGCGCGGCATATGGCGGTGCGCATCGCGGCAGGGGCCTTTGGCCCCGGTTTGCCCGCCTGCGATCTGCGCCTGTCGCAGCAGCACAGGGTTGCGGTCAGCGGTCCGGGGCTGGAGCTGATGTTCGGCCTGTCGGCGGCGCTGGTGCCTGCGGCGGCGCTGGTTGATTTTCACCAGATCGGGTTTGAACCGCCGCAGCAGGTGCCGGTGTATTATCATCTGTTGTGTGACCGGCACTGTCTGGTGCTGGCCGAGGGACTGGCCGCTGAAACCTTGCTCTGGCCCGAAGCCGACGCCCAGCAGATCCCGCCCGAGGATCGCAGCCGGATCGAACGGCGCTTTCCCCAACTGGCCACGGAATCGGCGCAGCCCTGCCTGCCGCAGCTTTCCCTGCGCGAGGGGCGGTTGCTGCTGCGCGAAACCCGCAATCTGCGCGGCTGGGAGGTGGAGATCGGCAATCCCGCCCGGTTCGACAGCAAGGGGCAACTGGCCCGCCGTCTCGCCCGGATCTGAGAGCCGGCTTGCGTCGCCCTGCGGTCTTTGCCAGCTTTGCGCAAAACGGGGGGCCGGACATGCGGGCAGGCAGGCGCAATCTGATTACCGATGTGGCAGGGCTGCGCGTAGGGCAGGCCCATGACCCGGTGCTGCGCAGCGGGGTAACGGTGCTTCTGGGCGATGCGCCCTTTACGGCTGGCGTCTGTGTGATGGGCGGGGCGCCCGGCACGCGGGAAACCGATCTGCTGGCGCCCGACCGGCTGGTGCAACAGGTGGATGCCATCACGCTTGCCGGCGGATCGGCCTTCGGGCTGGATGCGGCCTCGGGCGTGGCGGACGGGCTGCGCGCCATGGGGCGGGGTTTTGTGGTGGGCGATCAACGGGTTCCGATCGTGCCGGGGGCCATTCTGTTCGATCTGCTGAACGGCGGCGACAAGCGGTGGGACCGCAACCCCTATGCCCCTCTGGGCCGTTGCGCGCTGGAGGCTGCGGCCGAAGATTTCGCGCTGGGCACCGCCGGGGCGGGCTATGGCGCGGCGACGGCGCAGTGGAAGGGCGGGCTTGGCTCTGCCTCTTGTATGCTGGACAGTGGCATCACCGTGGGGGCGCTGGTGGCGGTCAACGCGCTGGGATCGGTGACAGTGGGCGACGGGCCGCAGTTCTGGGCCGCACCCTGGGAAATCGACGAGGAGTTCGGCGGGCTCGGCCTGCCCGCGCAATTCCCCGCCATGGCCGAGGTGATGCCGATGAAACGGCAGGGCGAGGCGACCACGATTGCCATTGTTGCCACCGATGCGCGGCTGACCCAGGCCGAGGCGCAGCGGATGGCCACCGCCGCACAGGATGGCATGGCGCGGGCCATCGTGCCGTCACATACGCTGCTGGATGGGGATCTGGTCTTTGCGGCGGCAACCGGACAGCGCG
>Ga0154534_1061_pt2 | contig 11800 bp, 10 predicted proteins | sample RifGroF1_FD_105677 | JGI IMG/M metagenome (GOLD analysis project Ga0154534, IMG submission 105677) | Rhodobacteraceae bacterium GWF1_65_7 | reverse complement strand
CCCCAGCCGCTGCCAGCCGATCCACCAGCGCTGCGGCCAGGGCAAAGCCCGCGGTGACATTCACCCGCATCACCTCTTCAAAGGCGGCGGTTTCCCATTCCTGCTGGTGGCGCAGCATACCCGCGCAGTTCACCAGCGCTGCCACGGGCCGGCCCGCAGGCAGCGCGGCAAGGCAGGCGGCCGTATCGGTCACATCCACCTGCGCAAAACAGATCGCGCCGGGCAGATCGCCGTCCTGGTCAAGACCCAGCGCGATCACCTGATAGCCCGAGCCTGCCAGCAGTTCGGCCACGGCGCGGCCGATCCCGGTTCCGCCGCCAGTGACCACGGCAAGCGGTGCCGCATCCGGTTCTTCGGTCATTCCATTCTCCCTATCCGGCGCGGTGCAGGGCATCCGCGCGCGCATCAGATTCAACCTGCAGCATCGCTGCCACCACCTGCGCCAGATCCAGCGGGCGCGGGAAGTTGAGCATGTGCCGCACCGGCATGGCGGCCTCGGCCACCTGCTGGATGCAGGCTTCGGTCACCGCATGGCCCGTCAGCGCAGCAAGGCTGCGCGGCAGGTCTGCATGGGTATAAAGCGCCAGCAGATCGGCGGGCATCGGCACGCCCAGCAGGCGGTGATGTACCACAAGGCCATAGGCCACCTGAAAGCCATGCGGGGCCGCAGCCCCACCCGGCAGCAGGGTCAGCCCGCGGGTCAGCGCATGGGGCACCGACAGGCCGCCGCTTTCAAAGCCAAGGCCCGCCATCAGGATCATCGCCTCGACCGCCGCCTCGAAAGCCGGGGTCGGCGTTCCGGTGCCAGCCGCATCGCAGGCGGCTGCACCATAGGCCAGCAGGGTGTCATGGCACAGCGCGGCGATACCCCGGGCCAGCAGCGGCGGGCGGGCCATGAACATCGTCGTGCCCCGCCCCGCCGCACAGGCCTCGGCCTCGGCCTTCTTCGACAGCGCATCCCCCAGCCCGGCAGCAAACATGGCGCGGGGCGCCGTGGCCAGCAATGCGGTATCCACCACCACGAAATCAGGGTTGCGGGGCAGGTGCCGCACCTCCAGCAGATGGCCGACATCGTCATAAAGCACATAGTTCTTCGACGTTGGCGCATCATTCGATGCGACAGTGGGCAGGGTGACAAGCCGAAGCCCGCGCAGATCGGCCAGCGCCTTGCCCGCGTCGATCGCCCGCCCTCCGCCGGCGGCCACCACAATATCGGGCCGCGCGGCACCAAGCGCCGCATCCAGCTCTGCCGCCGTGCTCGCCCCCAGCTTCCCCGCAAAGGGCAGAATCTGCAGCGGCAGGCATGCGGTGGCAAAGCTGTGGCGCAGCCGCGGCTCGATCAGCGGCAGCACAAAGGCATCGGCCACCACCACTGCCGAAGTGCCGATCTGCGCGGCAAAGGCGCCCAGCCGGTCAGCCACGCCCGGGCCCTGCACATAGCGGCCGGGCGCACCAAAGACCGTCATGCTTGCATCGAAGTTCTGCAGCGGATTCGTCATTTTCCTCGCCTTCTTCTTTATAATATATCATATATGATTTGACGTGCCCCGCAAGCACGATCTTTGATGCCTCAGGAGACATTCATGATCACTGGAACCACCCGCTTCGCGCCCATCCTTGCGCATCCCTGCCGCCATGTGCGCACCCCGGCCGTGTTCAATGCCGAATGTGCGGCGCGTGGCCTCGATCTGGTGATGGCGCCGCTGGATGTGGCGCCCGCCATGCTGGCCCCCACCGTTACGGCGCTGCAGGCTGTCGAAAATCTGGCAGGCATGGTGATCACCATCCCGCACAAGACCGCCGTTGCCGCCCTGTGCGACAGGCTGATCGGGGCCGCCGAAATGCTGGGCGTGTGCAATATCCTGCGGCGCGAGCGGGATGGCAGCCTGACCGGCGCGATGTTCGATGGCGAAGGCTTCGTGGCGGGCCTGCGCTACCAGGGCCACGACCCGGCCGGGCGCCGCGTGCTCCTGCTGGGGGCGGGCGGTGCGGCAGCGGGGCTAGCCCATGCGCTCACTTCGGCGGGTGTGGCGGGGCTGACCATCGCAAACAGGTCTCTGGCCAAGGCCGAGGATCTGGCAGCGCAGTTGCGCCACGCTTTTCCCCGCGCGCAGATCGCGGCGGGGGCGGCAGACCCCAGAGGCTTCGATCTGGTCATCAACGGCACCTCTCTGGGGATGCACACAGGCGATGCGCTGCCGGTGAACCCCGACCTGCTGGAACCCGGCACGCTGGTGGCAGAGGTGGTCATGCAGCCCGATGTCACGCCGCTTCTGGCTGCGGCCGAAGCCCGGGGCTGCCAGACCCACAAGGGCATTCACATGATCGAACAGCAGATCCGCCTGCTGGTGGATTTCCTGGCCTGAACAGATTGGCCCGCGCTTTCGGCGCGGGCCTGCCGGTTGCATCAAGGCCGGTCAGACGCGGCGGTTTGCCCGCAGGCCAACCCCCTGCAGCAGCACGGCAAGGATGATGATGACCCCCTTGATGATCTGCTGTGGATAGGCCGGCACGCTCATCAGGTTCATGATATTGCCGATCAGGCCAAGGATCAGCACGCCGATCATGGTATGGGTCACCGTGCCCCTGCCGCCCGACAGCAGCGCCCCGCCGATCACGCAGGCGGCTATCGCATCCAGTTCCAGCCCAACACCCGTGACCGGGGTGCCAACAGCGGTGCGGGCGGTGACCATGATGCCCGCCAGTGCGCTCAGCCCGCCGCAGATCGTATAGGCCAGAAACTTGAACCGCCAGACCGGCAGCCCCGCCAGCCGCACCGCAGTTTCATTGCTGCCGGTCGCCACGGTCAGCCGACCCCAGCTGGTGCGGCGCAACAGGAAGATGAACAGCAGCACGATGGCCAGCGCCGCCACCACCGGCCAGGGCGTGCCAAGCCCGGGCAGCCCCTTGGCGCCGAAGCCCGTCAGGATCTGCGCCGTGGGCAGATCGCGCGGAAACCGCACCGGCTGGCCATTCGACAGCATGTAGGCCAGCCCGCGTGCCATGGTCATCATCGCCAGCGTCGCCACGAAAGATGCCATACCGAAACCCGACACAAGCAGGCCGTTTACCGCCCCCAGTGCGGCACCGAACAAAACCGCCCCCATCACGCACAGCAGCAGCGCCAGACCGCCATCAAAGGGCAGCGCGGGCATGGCCATGGCCACACCCATGCCACCGATGGCCGCAACAGACCCCACCGAAAGGTCGATCCCCCCGGTCAGCACCACCAGCAGCATACCGATGGACACCAGCGCCAGCGGCGCAAGCTGGCGCAACAGGTTGTGGATGTTCTGCACGGTCAGAAAATGTTCCGACAGCAGCGTGGATGCGACGACCAGCGCCACCAGCATGATGTAGATGTTGTATTTCACCAGAAGCGCCACCGCCCCCGGCCTTGCCGTTTCAGTGGACATTGCCCCGCCCCATTGCCAGTTCTATGATATTTGCCTCGGTCAGGCTTTCGCCCGACAGCTCGCCCGCGATGCCGCCGCCGCGCATCACCAGCACGCGGTCGCACATGCCCATCAGCTCCAGCATCTCGGAAGATACCATCACCACTGCAGTGCCCCCTGCGGCCAGTTCGTTGATAACGCGATAGATTTCCACCTTTGCCCCGACATCGACACCGCGTGTCGGTTCATCCAGCAGCAGAACATCGCAGCCCGATACCAGCCATTTCATCAGCGCGACCTTCTGCTGATTGCCGCCCGACAATGTGCCCGCCTCGGCATCCAGGCTGGCCGCCTTCAGCCGCAGCCCGTCACGCAGGGCCTGCACCGCGCCCCTTTCCCTGCGATCGCGCAGCAGCCCCATGGGGCCGAGATGCGGGTTTACCGGGGTCATGACCGCATTGGTCAGGATCGGCATGTCCAGCAGCACGCCCTGCTGTTTGCGGTCTTCGGGCAACAGCCCGATACCCGCGCGCACGGCAGCCCCCGGATGCGGAATGGTGACCGGCTGGCCATGCAGCAGGATTTCACCTGCCGACCGGCGGTCAGCCCCGAAAATGGCGCGCAGCACCTCGGTCCGGCCGGCGCCGACAAGGCCGCCGATCCCCAGAATCTCGCCCCGGCGGACCGCAAAGCTGACGTTGCGCACCAGTGGCGGCACGGCAAGCCCCCGCACCTCCAGCGCCACGGCGCCGATTTCGGCCACGCGCGGCGGAAAGAAATCCTGCAGTTCGCGCCCGATCATCAGCCGGGTCAGGCTGTCATGCGTCAGCGTGGCGGTGTCCCATGTGCCGACGGTGGCGCCATCCTTCAGCACCGTCACCCGGTCGCACAGCGCAAAGATCTCGTCCAGCCGGTGCGAGATGTAGATGACGCAGACCCCGCGATCGCGCAGACGGCGCACCAGCGCGAACAGCTTTTCCGCCTCATGCGTGGTCAGCACGGCGGTCGGTTCATCCAGCACCAGGATGGAACAATCGCGCGACAGCGCCTTGCAGATTTCCACCACCTGCTGAAACGCCACCGGCAGATCACCCACGATGCCGCGCGGGTCAATCTCGGCAAAGCCCATGTCCTGCAGCAGCGTGGCCGCCCGCATCTCCATCGCGCGGCGGTTCACCAGAAAGGCCGAGCCAAGGTTTTCGATCAGGATGTTTTCCGCCACGGTCAGATGCCGGGCCAAAGAGAATTCCTGATAGATCACCGATACGCCCTTTCGGATCGCATCCTGCGGGCTGTGGATGCTGGCAGCTGCGCCGCCGATGCGGATCTCGCCGCCCTCGTGGTCATAGGCGCCGGCCAGGATCTTCATCAGCGTGGATTTGCCCGCGCCATTTTCGCCCATCAGGGCGTGAACTTCACCCGCCCGGGCAGAAAAGGCGGCACCGCGCAAGGCGGCGATCCCGCCGAATTCCTTTGAAATATCCTGCATTTCAAGGTGTTGCATTCATACTCCCCCTTCGTCGGACAGCGGGCCACAGATGGCCCGCCGCCATGGCCTGCCTCAGCCCCGCAGATCGGGAATGGATTTGAAGGCGGGTACGCTGTAGCGGAAGAAGGGGTTCGCGGTGTCAGGGTCGATGAAGTCATCGGCGTTCTGCCCCGTCACGATCTGCGACGGATAGTAAGACCCCAGCGGCAGGTTGCCCGCATCGAACCCCTGATCGAAGATCTGATGGATCAGCTGCATCACACCCTCGCCAGTATGCGACCCGGAACACAGGCCGGTCACCAGCATGTCGCCCGATTTCACCAGATCCAGCGCCACGCGGAACCCGTCTGCCGCGTTGGCCACCGCGATCTTGCCCTTGTACCCCTGGTTCTCGATGGCGCGCAGCGCGCCCATACCCATGAAATCATTCTCGGCCAGGATGATGTTCAGATCACCGCCATGGGCGGTCAGGATGTCTTCTGCCGCATCCAGCCCGCCCTCTTCGGTCCAGAAGCCCACGCCCATCGATACGGTGCTGAACTTCGCTTCGGGGTAATCGAACGAACCGCCGGTCTTCAACTCCTGAAACTTGTTGAACCCGGCCAGCATCGCATCTTCCTTCGACAGGCCCAGACCCAGCTGTTCCGACCGTTCATAGATGATGCCGGTAATCAGCCCGTTCACCCGGCTTTCCGAAGTGGAATTGCCGACGGTGCCCAGAATGGCCGCTGCGGTGATCGGCGTGTCGGGCCCGTAATGCTGCGCCACAAAGCGCCCGGCCTCGAACCCGTTGCCATAGGGGTTGAACAGCACTGTCGTCACGATCGGGCTGTCATCGGGCACGGTGCCCAGGGCGATGACCGGAATCCCCGCATCGACGGCGCGCTGCGCATCGGCGGCGGCGGCGGCAAGATCGGTCGGATCCATCACGATCACATCCACGCCCTTGGCGATGAAGGCGTCGATATGGGCGCTGGTCTTTGCCGGGTCGCCATCAGCCACCTGCACGTCCAGCTCATAGCCATATTCGTCGGCCTTGGCTTTGGCCGTGTCGATCACGCTGACGAACCAGGGATTGCCCAGGGTGATTTCGGTCCAGCCGATCACCAGCTTGTCAGCCGGATCGCGCGGGGTGGTGGGCAGGGCCTTGTTGATGGCGCTGCGGTCCGGCATCGCCGGGTCGATCACGCCGGACAGCGCCGAATTGGGCAGCAGGGTATAGATTTCGTGCTTGTCCTGCGCCAGGGCGGGCAGCGCCAGCAGCAGCGCAGCCGAAGACAGCAGCGCAAGCGCCGTTTTGCTGTGGAACATTTCTCTCTCCCTTGATGATGGCCCGGGGTCGGCCCGGTGCCTTCTGTCCCCGCACCCTCCCGGTGCGGGGTTTGGCGGTCAGCCGATGATCTCGCGGATCACGGCTTCGATCCCGGCCTCGTCCAGCCGGTAATGGGCATAGAGATGCGTCGGTGGGGCGATCAGCGCATATTCGTCGCGGATGCCATGACGCACCAGCCGCGCCGGGCCGCCTGCCTCTGCCAGCACTTCGGCCACTGCGGCACCCAGGCCGCCAAGGATATTGTGCTCTTCGATGGTCAGGATCACCTTCGACCGCGCGGCGGCTTCCAGAATGGCGTCACGGTCGATGGGTTTCACCGTGGCCATATCCAGCACGCCAATGCTGCGCCCTTCGGCAGCCAGCTTGCGCGCAACCTGCACCGCCGGGTGAACCGGCAGGCCACAGGCGATCACCGTCACCTCTTCGCCGCGGGCATGTTCGATGGCACGGCCAAAGACGAAGGGCTGCGCCGGGTCGTAAAGGTCAGGCTCGCGCCCGCGGCCGGTGCGGAAATAGATCGGCCGGTCATGATCGGCGCTGGCCCGGATCGCGGCCTCCAGCTGCGGGCCATCGGCGGTGGAAACCACCGTCAGATCGGCAATCGACCGCATGGTGCCAATATCTTCGGTCGCATGATGCGACGTGCCATAAAACCCCATGGAAATGCCGGTGTGATGGCCGATCAGCCGCACAGGCAGGGCGCAATAGGCCACATCCATGCGGATCTGTTCGCAGGTCAGCAGCCCGAGGAACGAGGCGAAAGTGGCGACATAGGGCATCATCCCGGTGGTCGCCATGCCGGCCGCAGCCGAAACCATATTCTGTTCAGAAATGCCAAAGCCCACATAGCGGTCTGGGTAACGTTCGGCGAAGCGGTTCAGCCCGTTGGAATATTGCAGATCCGCCGAACCGGCCACCACCGGGTGCCCGGCCTCGACCAGCGCGATCAGCCCGTTCGACAGATGGTCAAGCCCGGGGTTCTTCATGTTCAACTCGCGGTAGTGCCACGAGTTCGGGGATTGCGGGCGGGAATGGAGCGTCATCTCAGATCACCTTCGACAGGATTTCGGCCTTGGCTGCTTCGGCGTCCGACGGATCGAGATAGCCCAGATGCCAGCCCGGTTCGGTTTCCATATAGCCCACGCCCTTGCCCTTCAGCGTCCGGGCGATGATGCAGCAGGGCTTCGTGCGCGCCGTATCGGCCTTCACGCGGCGCAGGGTTTCGGTCAGCGCGGCGATGTCATGGCCATCCACCAGATGCACCTCCCAGCCGAAGGCGCGCCATTTTTCATCCAGCGGTTCGATCCCCATCACATCATCCACCGCACCGTCGAGCTGAAATCCGTTGCGGTCGACAATGGTGACAAGGCGGTTCAGCCCGTGGTGCGCGGCACCAATTGCGGCCTCCCAGACCTGGCCTTCCTGCATCTCGCCATCGCCCAGCATGACGAAAGTGGTGAATGCGCGGCCCTGCATCCGCCCGGCCAGCGCCATGCCCAGCCCGTTCGACAGCGCATGTCCGATGGACCCGGACGAGAAATCAATCCCCGGCACCTTGCGCATGTCGGGGTGATCGCCCAGCGGATTGCCCAGCCTTGTATAGCCGTTCAGCACATCGGTGGGGATATAGCCCTTTTCCGCCAGGATCGGGAACAACCCGACAGCGGCATGGCCCTTGCCCATCAGAAAGCGGTCACGATCAGGCCATTTTGGATCGGCCTGCAGCTGCATCACATCGTAATAAAGCGCTGCGAAAATCTCTGCCGCCGAAAAGACCGAGGTGTAATGCCCCACCTTGGCGATTTCGATCAGGCGGATGGTTTCCAGCCGGATGAACTGCGCCCTGTCGCGCAGATGCGTGATCTCTGCCTCTGACGGGCGAAAGTCGTTTCTGATCGGTGCTGTCACACCAGCCTCCCCTTCCGGTCGCCGCACTGGCGGCAACGAATCCTTGCGTCATTCCGATCTAGCATCATATATGATATATGTCACCGGAAAAGTTTGGAGGAGTCGATGACACTATCACTCACGAAATCAGAGATCGCTGCGATCCGTGCGCGGCTGCAGCCGAAGGGCCAGGCCTTCATCGACGGTCGGTTTTCCGATGCGGTATCGGGCGAAACCTTTGCCAATATCTCACCGCGCGACGGCGCGGTGATCGGCCAGGTGGCCGCCTGCGACAGCGCCGATGTGGATATTGCCGTGCGCGCCGCCCGCCGGGCCTTCGAAAGCGGTGTCTGGCGTGACCAAAGCCCGAAGGCCCGCAAGAAGGTGCTGCAACGCTTTGCCGATCTGTTCGAAGCGAACATGGATGAACTGGCCATCCTGGAAACGCTGGATATGGGCAAACCCATCAGCGAAAGCCGCAGCATCGACGTGGCGGTGGTTCTGGAAACCCTGCAGTGGTATGCCGAATGCCCGGACAAGCTCTATGACGAGATCGCGCCCACCGGCCCCGGCCAGCTTGGCCTCATCACGCGCGAACCGATCGGCGTGGTGGGGGCGGTGGTGCCGTGGAATTTCCCCATGCTGATGGCCACATGGAAGCTGGCTCCGGCACTGGCCACCGGCAATTCGGTGATCCTGAAACCCGCCGAACAATCGCCGCTGACCGCGATCCGCATGGCCGAACTCGCCGCCGAGGCGGGCCTGCCCGAAGGCGTGTTCAACGTGCTGCCCGGCTTTGGCCCCACCGCAGGCAAGGCGCTTGGCCTGCATATGGATGTCGATTGCCTTGCCTTCACCGGCTCGGGCGAAGTGGGCAAGCTGTTCCTGCAATATTCCGGCCAGTCGAACATGAAGCGGGTCTGGCTGGAATGTGGCGGCAAATCGCCCAACATCATTCTGGACGATGTGCCCGACCTGCGTGCGGCCGCCGAGCGCGCGGCAACCGCGATCTGCTTCAATCAGGGCGAGGTCTGCGTGGCCCCGTCGCGCCTGATCCTGTCGGAACGGATTCAGGATCAGTTCCTCGACATCGTGGTGGAAACCGCCCGCGCCATCCGCCCCGGTGATCCGCTGGACCCCGAAACCCGGCTGGGCGCACTGGTGGAATCCGGCCATCGTGACCGGGTGGAAGGCTATATCGCCAAGGGCCAGGCCGAAGGCGCGCGGCTGGTGCTGGGCGGCGCCCGGCCGGAAACCGCGCTGCCGGGCTATTACGTCAACCCCACGATCTTTGCCGATGTGCAGAATTCGATGGCCATCGCGCAGGAAGAAATCTTCGGCCCCGTCCTTTCCGCCATCACCGTGAAAGACGATGCCGAGGCGGTGCGCGTGGCCAATGAAACCTCCTATGGTCTGGCGGCGGCCGTCTGGACGCGTGATCTGTCACGCGCCCACAAGATGGCGCGCCAGCTGCGGGCCGGCACGGTCTGGGTGAACTGCTATGACCATGGCGATGTGACGGTGCCCTTCGGCGGGTTCAAGCAATCGGGCAATGGGCGCGACAAATCCCTGCACGCGCTCGACAAATACACCGAGCTGAAAACCACCTGGATCGAGCTGTAATGGCTCAGGGGGCGGCTTTGGCCGCCCCGTTGGTTTCCAGCCAGTCCACCATCACCGAACCCACGCCGATATCGGCCTGGATGGCCGCCCGTGCCGCCTCGCCATCGCGGGCGGCAAGGGCGCGCAGCACCGGATAATGGCCATGATCGCCACTGGCCAGAACGCGGGTCGGCGTATTCAGGTGATACAGATGGATCAGCGGCCCCATCTGCGCCCACATCGCCTCGATCGTGGCATAAAGCAGCGGCATTTCTGCCGCCTCGGCCAGCCGGAAATGGAAATCCCGGTTCGCGCGCGACGCCTCGACCGGATCGCTGGCCGCCGCACGGGTGAAATCGGCCTGCAGCTGTTCCAGCGCAAGCAGCGCCGCGGGCGCGATGCGACAGGCGGCCTGTGCCGCCGCCTCGCCTTCAAGATGATGGCGGATGATCTGGATCTCGCGCAGCTCTGCGGCTGTCAGCCGCCGCACATGGATCGACGTGGCCGCCCGCATCTCCAGCGCCCGTTCGGTGACCAGCCGGAAGATGGCCTCGCGCACAGGGGTGATGGAAACGCCCAGCTGTTCGGCCAGGCTCGCGATCGTCAGCCGCTCGCCCGGTTCATAGCGGCCATCCATCAAAGAGGCGCGGATCGTGCCATAGACCTGTTCCGACAGGTTCCCCTTGGCTATCTTCGGCAAAGGCGTCATCAAATCACCCGCATTCCTTTCCTCCCTGTTTCGCATCCCGGCCCCGGCCCGGCAAGCGGTTAGGGCCGATCAGGCGTTGGAGGGCGGCAGCGGCTTTACCCCACGGATGATATCCGCGGCCTTTTCCCCGATCATGATCGCCGGGGCGTTGGTATTGCCGGAAATCAGTGACGGCATGATGGAATTATCGACCACACGCAGATTGCGCAGCCCGTGCACCCGCAGTTCAGGATCGACCACGGCCATGTCATCCCGCCCCATGCGGCAGGTGCCGACCGGATGGTAGACGGTCTTGCCCCGCGCCCGGATATAGGCCTGCAGCGCCGCCGGGTCCTGCATCGCGTCGCCCGGAAACGCCTCATGCGGTTCAACAAAGGGGGCCAGGGCGGGTTGCGCCAGGATGCGCCGCGCCATGTGCAGCGCCTTGATCGAGATCCGCATGTCTTCGGGCGCCGAAAGATAGCGCGGGTCGATGATCGGATGCGCCGCCGGATCGGTGGACCGCAGCCGGATCTCACCCCGGCTTTCGGGGCGCAGCACACAGGGGTTGAGGGTGGCCCCCGCCCGCTTCACCTGCTCCTGATCGCCGTCCATGAAGACAATCGGCACGAAGTGCATCTGCACATTCGGCTCGGCCTCGATGTCATCCACATTCACGAAAGCGCAGGCTTCGGTCACGTTGGACATCACGGGGCCGGATTTGAACAGCAGATACTGCAACCCGTTGCGGATCGCCCGCAGCGGGCTGTCTTCGCCGAAATAGCCATGCCGCCCGGTGCAGAAGCGGATCGCCGGAAATTCCAGATGATCCTGCAGATTCTGCCCCACCCCGTCCAGCCGGTGCTGCACGGCGATGCCATGGCGGCGCAACTCGGCCTCGGGGCCGATGCCTGACAGCATCAGAAGCTTGGGGGTCTGCACCGCACCTGCGGAAAGGATCACCTCTTCCGCCGCGCGGGCCTGTTCGATCCTGCCTTTGCGCCGGTATTCCACACCCACCGTCCGGTCGCCCTCGAACAGCAGCCGGGTCACAAGACAGCCGGTGCGGATTTCAAGATTGCCGGTCTTCAGTGCAGGCCGCAGATAGGCCACGGCAGCACTGCAGCGGCGGCCGTTGCGGGTCGTCGTCTGGTTGAAGCCGACACCACGCTGCCGGGCGCCGTTGAAATCGGGCGTAAAGGGAATGCCCGCCTCTTGCGCACCACGCACGAAGGCGCGCGTCAGATCGCTGATCTGCCGCAGATCCGAAACGCCAAGCGGCCCGCCCGTGCCGTGATAGGCATCCGCGAGGCGGTCATTGTCTTCGGCCCTGCGGAAATAGGGCAGCACATCGCGGTAAGACCAGCCTTCGGCACCGGCCTGCGCCCAGCCGTCGTAATCGGATC
>Ga0154534_1060_pt1 | contig 11894 bp, 12 predicted proteins | sample RifGroF1_FD_105677 | JGI IMG/M metagenome (GOLD analysis project Ga0154534, IMG submission 105677) | Rhodobacteraceae bacterium GWF1_65_7 | reverse complement strand
TCGGCATCGCTGTCAGAGGTGGAGACCACCAGCCCGCCGGGACGCGGACGCGGCAGGGTCGTCAGATCGACGGGTTGGACCTGATCGCTCAGATCGTCGATCAGCAGGGTCTGGGTGCCGTCGGGATAGACCAGCGCGCGGCGGAGTGTGCGGCCGGTGGCATCACGGATGGTGACGATGCGGGTGCCATCCTCGCGCAGAACGGTGGTGCGGGTGGACCCGTCAGAGAAGGTTTCGGTCTGCACATCGCTGCCCGGCTGGCGCAGCAGGGTGTCATCGTCTTTCAGCAGGTAATAGGTGCCATCGCCGCGATCCATCACGACGCGGTCGCCGGTGTTCGACACCACCTTGTTGCCGTTGTTCAGCAGCGCGCCAACCGCCAGGGCGCCCAGCACCACGAGACCGGCCTTTTCCAGATCCGACAGGCCGCCATCTTTTTTCTTGGCCTTTTCCTTGTTGTCGCGGTCTTTCTTGCGGGCATCGCGATCTTCCGAGCCGGCGCGGGTGGTGAATTCCTGCCCCGAGCGGCGCACGTCTTCCTGCGTCACCTTGCGGCGGGTCACCTGCGCATCCTTGGGCGGTGCGGCCGTCAGATCGGCGGCGGCAGCAGCCGGTTTGCGCGGCTTGGCGTTATTGTCGCCCGCGTTCTTCTGGCCCTGCTTCTGGCCCTGACGCGCCTTGGGGGCGGCATCTTCTTCGTTCAGGATGGTGCTGAGCGCCTCGACCGCTTCCTTCTTGGGCGGCGGAGCGCCCTCTGAGGGTTCCATCACCGGCAGCACGGCAGGCTTGCCCTGGCCGTTGTTGTTACCCTGGCCGTTGTTATTGCCCTGGCCATTGTTGGCCTGAGCCTTGGTGTTGCCCTGGCCATTGCCCGGCTTGGCCGGTGCGGCCTCTGCCTCGGGTTTAGGGGCGGGCTTGTTCTGCTGCTGGCCATCATTGGCCGCAGGCTGCTGTTTCTTTTGTTGCTGATTGCCCTCTGCCGCAGGCTGCTGTTTCTTCGGCTGGGCGTTGCCCTCGGCGGCGGGCTGCTTTTTCTTCTGTTGCGCGCCGTCCTCGGCGGGCTGTTGCTTTTTCTTCTGCTGCTGGTTGCCCTCGGCGGCAGGCTGCTGCTTTTTCTTCTGCTGCGCGCCGTCTTCGGCAGGCTGCTGTTTCTTCTTCTGCTGTGCGCCCTCTTCGGCGGGCTGCTTCTTCTTCTGGCCCTGCCCGTTCTTCTGGCCCTGCCCGGCCTGTTCGCCGTTCTGGTTCTTCTGCTTTTTCTGACCTTGCGGCGGGCAATCGGCGCCGGTGCCTTCGGGGCAGACGATGGGTGCCTTGGCCGTCTGTGCCACAAGCATCGCAGGGTTGATGCCCGACAATGCGATCGACAGCGCCGTGGTAGAGATGAGAAGCCGCTTCATGCAGGTTCCTTTCATGATTCGCTTGCAGTGCAACGCACAGGCACTGCTATTGGCTCCCTGATTACCATTTCCGCGCCGATATGCGATAACAGCGGTATGACAAGAGATTTCGGGGGCCTCTGGCGGGTGATTGCCGGACAGGATGCTTGCCAGAGCCCGGGATGGCGTGTAAGGCAACGCTTCCTTCCGCAATACCCATGAACCGGCGCAGGCTCTCGTGGACGGGCCGCGGAAGGCAAATGGCCCGGCCTATGAAATGCGCCTTATGATACGGAGCTTACATGCCGCTTTACGAGCATGTCATGATCGCGCGTCAGGATCTTTCCAACGCGCAGGCCGAAGGTCTCATCGAACATTTCACCGCAGTACTCTCGGATAACGGCGGCAAGGTCGTCGAACACGAGTACTGGGGCGTCAAGACGATGGCCTACAAGATCAACAAGAACCGCAAGGGCCACTATGCCTTCCTGAAATCGGATGCTCCGGCAGCCGCCGTTCAGGAAATGGAGCGCCTGATGCGCCTGCATGATGACGTGATGCGCGTGCTGACCATCAAGGTCGATGTGCATGGCGAAGGCCCGTCGGTCCAGATGCAGAAGCGTGACGAACGCGAGCGCGGCGACCGTGGCGACCGCCCCGAGGGTGGTGAACGCCGTGAGCGCAGCTTCGGCGGCGGCGATCGTCGTCGTTGATCTGACAGGGAAAGGACCACAAAATGGCGAATAAACCCTTCTTCCGCCGCCGCAAGGTTTGCCCCTTCTCGGGCGATAATGCACCGGCGATTGATTACAAAGATGTCCGTCTGCTGCAGCGCTATATCAGCGAGCGCGGCAAGATCGTGCCGTCGCGCATCACCGCAGTCTCGGCCAAGAAGCAGCGTGAACTGGCGCAAGCCATCAAGCGTGCCCGCTTCCTCGCCCTGCTGCCCTATGCCGTGAAATAAGGAGAGACGAACATGCAAGTCATCCTTCTTGAGCGCGTGGCCAAACTGGGCCAGATGGGCGATGTGGTGAAGGTGAAGGACGGCTACGGCCGGAACTTCCTGCTGCCGCAAGGCAAGGCGCTGCGCGCCACCGAAGCGAACATCAAGAGCTTCGAAGCCAAGAAAGCCCAGCTGGAAGTCCAGAACCTGGAAACGAAGAAGGAAGCCGAAGTCGCTGCTGCCAAGCTCGACGGCCAGGCTTTCATCGTCATCCGGTCGGCCTCGGATTCGGGCGCGCTGTATGGCTCTGTCACCACTCGTGACGCAGCCGATGCAGCCACCGAAGGCGGCTTCACCGTCGGGCGCGGCCAGGTTGTGCTGGATCGCCCGATCAAGGATCTGGGCCTGCACAGCGTGACCGTCGTGCTGCACCCGGAAGTTTCGGTGAAGATCACGCTGAACGTGGCCCGTTCGGCCGAAGAAGCCGAACTGCAGGCTTCGGGCAAATCGATCCGCGATCTGGCAGCCGAGGCGGAAGCCGAAGCCGAGTTCGAGATCGCCGAACTGTTCGACGAAATGGGTTCGGCTGCCGACGACGAGTGATCGTCAGCGACAATCTGGATCTGGAACCGCGCGGGGGCAACCTCGCGCGGTTTTTTCATGTCAGACCATCGGAGACATGATCTCGGTCTCCTCCCCCTGCCGCACGGCCGTGTAAAAGCAGGAGCGGCGGTTGGTGTGGCAGGCCGGGCCATCCTGCGTGACCTGCAGCAGCAGGCAGTCGCGGTCACAATCCAGCCGAAGTTCGACCAGCCGCTGCAAATGGCCCGAGGTTTCACCCTTGGCCCAGAAGGCCTGGCGCGAGCGCGACCAATAGGTGACATTGCCGGTCGCCAATGTGCGGGCAATGCTGGCGGCATTCATCCAGGCCATCATCAGAACCTCGCCCGTGGCATGATCCTGCGCGATGGCGGGGATCAGACCATTGGCATCATAGGTAAGGCTTGCGGGGTCGAAGGTCATCGGGTGTCACCTTTGCAAGGGCTGCGTGGCGGATTATCTATGCGGGGAAGCCGCCGGAGGAAAGCGATGAGCGACAGCGATCTGATCAGACTTTATTCCGAACGGATTCTGGCCCTGGCGGCCGATATCCCGCATCTGGGGCGCCTGCCCGCACCGCAGGGCACGGCGCGCAAACGCTCGCCGCTGTGCGGATCGGTGGTGACGGTGGATGTGGTGCTGCAGGATGGCCGGGTGGCGGCCTTTGCGCAGGATGTGAAGGCCTGCGCGCTGGGCCAGGCGGCCGCGGCGATACTGGGCGCTGTGGCCCCGGGGCGCAGCCGGGCCGAGGTGGAGGCCGCGCGGGCCGCGCTGCGCGCCATGCTGAAGGAGGGCGCGCCACCGCCTGCCGCGCCGTTTGACGGATTCGAAGTGCTGGTGCCCGCGCGGGAGTACAAGAACCGCCATGCCTCTATCCTGCTGGCGATTGATGCGCTGGCCGAGGCGATGGCACAGGCGGAGGCGGCTTAGGCTGGGCCGGGCAAATTTCTTGGAAGAAATTTGCAAATTCGTTTGAACGAATTTGGGGGCGCTCGCGCCCCCGTCGCGCGTGCCGCGCGCCTCCCCCTGAGGGTATTTGGGCCAAGAGGAACAGGATCGTCGGATCGGGGCCGCAGGGCTGATTTGTCGCAGATCTGATCCGGCGCAAAAAAAACCGCCGCGCACCTTTGGGGTGGCGGCGGCAAGTCGCGTGTCTGTGGGGCATGGCGTCGGGACAGCGACGCAGGCATGGCTTGGGGAAGCGATGCACCCGTAAATCAGACCGCAGGCAGAGCAGAAGCGGGTGAGACACCCGGGCAGATCAGAAGCGCAACATGGCGCGAAGCCGGATCAGGGACGCTGACGCGGCGGGAAAGCGATCAGGCGAGATCCATTCAGACCAGACCTGGCAGGCAAAGCCCGACAAAAAGCATGACGAACAGGGCACAGGTGCCGATCGCATCTTCGATCAATGTATCGGACGAACGGCGCAGAGTTGCTTTGACATCCTTCAGCATCGGTAGCCTCCTGTTGCTTTGTTCCCATATTGTTCTCATGAGAATCGGATTCTGTAAAGAACTTTATGAGAACATTTGAGAACAAAGCAGGTTTACTGCTGCAGAAGGAACGCAGGCTGGGCGATGCTGGTTCCCTCAGCCCACCGAGATGAGGCGGATGGCGCGATCCTGATCGAGCAGCCAGAGCAGCAGGCGCACCGCCCGGCCGCGCTGGCTTTCCAGTGCCGGATCTTCGGCCAGCAGGCGGCGCGCATCGCTTTGCGCGATTTCCATCAGGGCGGATTGCCGTTCCAGATCGGCCACGCGAAAGCGTGGCAGGCCGGATTGCGCGGTGCCGATCAGATCACCGGCGCCGCGCATGGCCAGATCTTCTTCGGCAATGCGGAAGCCGTCTTCGGTATCGCGCAGGGTCTGCAACCGGCGTTCGCCGGTTTCGCCCAGCGGCGCCTGATACATCAGCAGGCAGGTGGATTGCGCGGCGCCGCGCCCGACCCGGCCGCGCAGCTGATGCAGCTGCGCCAGGCCGAAGACCTCGGCCCGTTCCACCACCATGATCGAGGCATTGGGCACGTTGACCCCCACCTCGATCACCGTGGTGGCCACCAGCACCGCAGTTTCCCCGGCCACGAAGCGGGCCATGGCGGCATCCTTTTCCGCCGGGGGCATCTGGCCGTGCACCAGCCCGACCCGGTCGCCCAGTGTGGCGCGCAGCTGTTGAAAGCGGGCCTCGGCGCTGGCGTAATCCACCAGCTCGCTGTCTTCGACCAGCGGGCAGACCCAATAGGCCTGCCGCCCCTCGGCCACGGCGCGGGCCATATGAGCCACCACCTCGTCGAGGCGCTGATCGGAGACCAGAACGGTTTTCACCGGCTTGCGGCCCGGCGGTTTTTCATCCAGCACCGAGACATCCATATCGCCATAGCTGGCCAGCGCCAGGCTGCGCGGGATCGGCGTGGCCGTCATCACCAGAACATCGGCGGCCTGACCCTTGGCGCCAAGTTCCATCCGCTGCGCCACGCCGAAGCGGTGCTGTTCGTCGATCACGGCAAGGCGCAGGTCGTGGAAGATCACATCCTTCTGGAACACCGCATGGGTGCCGACGAGGATCGCAATTCCGCCGGTGGCCAGCGCCTGAAGTTTGGCGGCACGTTCGGCGCCCTTGTCGCGGCCGGTGAGGATTTCCAGCCGGATACCAGCGGCGGCGGCCAGGGGGGCGAGGCTTTCCAGATGCTGGCGGGCCAGAATTTCGGTGGGCGCCATCATCACGCCCTGGCCCCCGGATTCTACCGCGACCAGCAGCGCCAGAAAGGCCACCAGCGTCTTGCCGGCCCCCACATCGCCTTGCAGCAGCCGGTTCATCCGCAGGTCAGACCCCATGTCGGCGGCAATTTCGGTACTGGCGCGCAGCTGGGCGCCGGTTGGCATATATGGCAGCGAATCCAGTACCTTCTGGCGCAAAGCTCCGGTACCGCATGAACTTTGCCCCTTGCCGCGCCGCAGCTGTTGGCGGGCCAGGCCAAGCGTCACCTGATGGGCGAACAGCTCGTCATAGGCCAGACGCTGGCGGTTGGGCGCATCAGGGGCGATATCGGCAGCGCTGCGGGGCGCATGGCAGGAGGCGATGGCCACATGCCAGTCAGGCCAACCCTCGCGCCGCTTCAGCGGGCCGTCGATCCATTCTGGCAGGTCGGGCGTGCGGATCAGGGCGAATTGCGCGGCCTTGGTCACCTGTTTCTGCGTCAACCCGGCGGTCAGCGGATAGACAGGTTCATAGGCAGGCAGCTCTGCCGCCTCTTCGGGGCGCAGAACATGATCGGGATGCACCATCTGGGCAATGCCGTCGAACAGCTCTACCCGGCCCGAAACCAGCCGCTTCTGCCCGGTGGGCAGCAGCTTGGTCAGGTAATCGGCGCGGGCGTGGAAGAAGACCAGCTGAAATTCCAGCGCCGCATCCCGCACATTGATGCGATAGGGCCGCCCCTTGATGCGGGGCGGCAGATGGTTGCCCACTGTCACCTCTACCGTCACCACGCCGGGCGGCAGGATGTCGCGGACCGAGTCGCGCCGGGCACGATCCACGCCGGAATGGGGCAGCAGGAACAGCAGATCTTTCGGCCGCTCTACCCCCAGCGCCGCAAAGGCCTTGGCGGTCTTTGGCCCCACACCCTCCAGCGTTTCCAGATCGGCAAACAGCGGGAACAGGATTTCCGGGCGGCTCATCTCAGGCCTGACCGGCGAGGGTGATCCATTCATCCTCGTCGATGATTTGCACCCCCAGGGCCTGCGCCTGCTTGGCCTTGGATCCGGCACCGGGGCCTGCAACCACCAGATCGGTCTTGGCGCTGACCGAACCGGCGACCTTGGCCCCCAAAGCCTCGGCCCGGGCCTTGGCTTCGGCGCGGGTCATCTTTTCCAGCGTGCCGGTGAAGACCAGCACCTTGCCGGCAACCGGCGATTCGGTGGCGCGCTGTTCGGGGGCCGTGATCTGGCGCAGCTCTGCGATCAGCCGCTCGACCGAGGCGCGTTCGGCCGGTTGGGCCAGCGCGGTGACCAGCGCCACTGCCAGAACGGTACCCACACCGTCGATCGCCGTCAGCTCCTGCCAGGCGGCGCGGGCGCCCCCGGGCAGCGGCGGTTTATCCCAGACGGCGTTGCGGGCCGCAGACACCTGCGCCCGGCGGCCTTCGGCCTGGGCTGCGGCACGTTCGGCGGCGGCAGCACGATCAGCCGCAATCTGGCGATGCGCGGCGGGAGCTGCGGCATCGACAGCGGCGGCCAATGCAGGCCAGCTGCCATAGTGGCGGGCCAGATCGCGGGCCGCAACCTCACCGACATGGCGGATGCCAAGGGCAAACAGCAGGCGTTCCAGGCTTATGGTGCGGCGGTCGTCGATGGCGGCGAACAGCTTTTCGGCGCTGCGGGCCCCAAACCCGTCGCGGTTCTTCAGCTTGGTGAGCTGCGCGGCATCGCGGGCCTGCAGGGTGAAGATATCGGCTGGTTCCCGGATCGGCAGACCGGGATCGGCAAAGAACATCTCGATCTGCTTCGCCCCCAGCCCTTCGATGTCAAAGGCATTGCGGCTGACGAAATGTTTCAGCTTTTCAATCGCCTGTGCCGGGCAGACTAGACCCCCGGTGCAACGGCGGATCGAATCGCCCTCTTCCCGGATCGCCTCTGATCCACATTCGGGGCAGGTTTCGGGAAAGCGGTAGGGTTCGGCATCTGCGGGACGCTGCGCCAGATCGACATCGGCAATCTTCGGGATCACATCACCCGCGCGGTAGACCTGCACCCAGTCTCCCACGCGAATGTCCTTGCCATCGCGGATGGTGCCGCCGCGCGAATCGCGGCCTGCGATGTAATCTTCATTGTGCAGCGTGGCATTTGACACAACCACACCGCCCACCGTCACCGGCGTCAGCCGCGCGACAGGTGACAGCGCGCCGGTGCGGCCCACCTGAATGTCGATGGATTCAAGCCGCGTCCAGGCCAGCTCGGCGGGGAATTTATGCGCGATGGCCCAGCGGGGCGTGGCGGCGCGAAAGCCGAGGCGGCGCTGCAGGGCCAGATCGTTGACCTTGTACACCACGCCGTCGATATCGTAGCCCAGCGTCGCGCGCTGCGCCTCGATCCCGCGGTAATGGGCGATCAGGTCTTGCGCCGACTGGCAGAGGCGGGTCAGCGGATTGGTGGCGAAGCCAAGCCCGGCCAGCCGGGTGATCGCGGCCATCTGGGTTTCGGCCAGGGGTTCTGACAGCGCCCCCCAGCTATAGGCGAAAAAGCGCAGAGGGCGGGCGGCGGTGATGCGGGCATCCAGCTGGCGCAGCGAACCGGCCGCGGCATTGCGCGGATTGGCAAAGACCTTGTCCCCCGCCGCCAGCTGGCGTTCATTCAGCGCGGCGAAATCCGCATGGCTCATGTACACTTCCCCCCGCACCTCCAGCACGGCGGGCGCGCCGGACAGATGGTGCGGGATGTCAGAGATGGTGCGGGCGTTTTCGGTGACATTCTCGCCGGTTTCGCCGTCGCCCCTTGTGGCCGCCTGCACCAGAACTCCGTTTTCATAGCGCAGGGACAGCGAAAGACCGTCAATCTTGGGTTCTGCGGTGAAGGCCAGATCGCCCGCATGGCCCAGATAGCTGCGGATGCGGTCGATGAAATCGGTCACATCCTCGTCGGCAAAGGCGTTTTCAAGGCTGAGCATCCGGATTTCGTGGCGCAGCTTGCCAAAGCCATCGGCCAGCGGTGCCCCAATTTGTTCCGACGGGCTGTCGGCACGTTTCAGCGCGGGAAAGCGCGCCTCGATCGCGGCGTTGCGCTGTTTCAGCGCATCATATTCCGCATCGGTCATCTCGGGGGCGTCCAGGCTGTGATAGGCCATGTTCGCGCGGCCCAGAACATCTGCCAGGCGCGCCAGTTCGGCGCGCGCTTCGGTCTCGGTCAGCTGGTCTACTGTGGTCAGATCGGCCATCGCATCCTCCATCCCCCGGCCGGATGGCGGCCGCCACGGGCGAAGAGGTATAGCGCCTCAGGCCCCCATGGCAAGACGCCGATCCAGATCGGCGGGCGTCGGATCGCGCAGCACATAGCCCCGGCCCCAGACGGTTTCGATATAGTTCTGGCCCCCCGTCGCCTCGGCCAGTTTCTTGCGCAGCTTGCAGATGAACACGTCGATGATTTTCAGTTCGGGTTCATCCATGCCGCCGTAAAGATGGTTCAGGAACATCTCTTTGGTCAGGGTGGTACCCTTGCGCAGGCTGAGAAGCTCCAGCATCTGATATTCCTTGCCGGTCAGATGCACGGTCTTGCCATCCACCTCCACCGATTTGGCATCCAGATTGACACAGATGCGCCCGGTGCGGATCACCGATTGCGAATGGCCCTTGGACCGGCGGATGATGGCATGGATCCGCGCCACCAGCTCTTCGCGGTGGAAGGGTTTTGTCATGTAATCATCCGCGCCGAAGCCGAAGCCCTTCAGCTTGCTGTCGGTATCATCGGCGCCGGAGAGGATGAGAATCGGCGTTTCCACCCGGGCCAGACGCAGCTGACGCAGCACCTCATGCCCGCTCATATCCGGCAGGTTGAGATCCAGCAGAATCAGATCGTAGTCATAGAGTTTGGCAAGGTCGATCCCGTCTTCGCCCAGATCGGTGCAGAAGACATTCAGATTGGCATGTGTCAGCATCAGTTCGATACTGCGCGATGTGGTCGGGTCGTCCTCCACCAGTAGAATACGCATCACTCATCTCCGCTACGGGCGTCATTCGCGCTTACCATACTGTCGGGCAATGGTTAACTGCAGGTTACCTTGTCACAGCTGCAAGCTGAAACAATCTAAAGTTGCCGATATTTCTGGATCGCTGTGACCTTGAGCGCCTTTTCCCCATGCTTTTCGACCGCTTCGCGCCAGATTGCGAATTCTTCCGGCGAAAGATCATAACGTTCCAGCGCCTCGGCCTCGGCGATCAGGCCGTGTTGCACGGCCCGAACCACCACTGCCTTGCGGGAGGCCACCCAGCGCGTGGTGTCGCCGGGCGGCAGATCGGCGCGCGTCAGCACGCGGCCATCGGGAAGAGTAACCTGGCGGGGGCCGTCAACACGTTTCAGATACATCACAGACCTCATGACCTGCGGCGAGTTTCCGGCAGCGCCCTTAACCGGATGTGAAGCGCGGGGTTGAGACTGCCGGGCATTTTCTTATATTGCAGGGCAAATGCCGCAATGCGGCCTGATTTCCCGGAACACCTGCCATGCTGGATCAACCGCTCAATTCGCTTGGGCTGCCCAAAGCCCCGTCTGACACCCGCGTGGTCGTTGCCATGTCAGGCGGCGTCGACAGTTCGGTGGTGGCCGCCGTGCTGAAGGAAGAAGGCTATGACGTGATCGGCGTCACGCTGCAGCTTTATGACCATGGCGCGGCGCTGGCCAAGAAAGGCGCCTGCTGCGCCGGGCGTGATATCCATGATGCACGGCGCGTGGCGGAAACCATGGGCTTTCCGCATTATGTGCTGGATTACGAAAACATGTTCCGCGAGGCGGTGATCGAGGAATTCGCGGATGCCTATCTGGCGGGCGCGACCCCGGTGCCCTGCATCCGCTGCAACGAGCGGGTGAAGTTCAAGGATCTGCTGGCGACGGCGAAGGAGCTGGATGCCGATTGCATGGCCACGGGGCATTACATCCAGCGCAAGCTGGGCGCCACCGGGCCAGAGCTGCATTGCGCCGCCGATGCGAACCGTGACCAGAGCTATTTCCTGTTTTCCACCACGCCCGATCAGCTGGACTATCTGCGCTTTCCGCTGGGGCATCTGCAATCCAAGGCGGAAACCCGGGCTTTGGCTGCGAAATACGGGCTGCCGGTGGCCGACAAGCCAGACAGCCAGGACATCTGTTTTGTGCCCAATGGCAATTACGCCTCGGTCATCGAAAAGCTGCGCCCAGGCGCGGCGGAACCGGGCGAGATCGTGGATATGGAAGGCCGTGTGGTGGGCGAGCATCGCGGGGTGATCCATTACACCATCGGCCAGCGCCGGGGCTTGGGCATCGGCGGTCTGGGCGATCCGCTGTATGTGGTGCGGCTGGATGCGGATACGCGGCGGGTTGTGGTCGGGCCGAAATCGGCGCTGTCCACGCGGCGCGTGCCGCTGCGCGAGGTGAACTGGCTGGGCGATGCGCCGTTCGACAGCGCGGCGGAATGGCATGTGAATGTCAAGGTCCGCTCCACCCGCCCGCCGCGGCCTGCGGTGATCCGACCCATTTCCGCCACCGAAGCAGAGGTGGAACTGCTGGACCCGGAAGATGGCATCAGCGCAGGACAGGCCTGCGTGTTCTACGCCCCCGAAGGCAGCCGCATTCTGGGCGGCGGCTGGATCTGGCGCGGACGCTGAGCGCCACCTGCGGTTATTGAGCGGAGCGCGGCCCGTAGCCGGGCCACGCCAGCCTTTGTCTCAGGCGCAGGGCTGACGCCCTGAGCCTTCGGAGTGCCTCCGCCGGGGGTATTTGGGCCAAGAGGAAATACCGGCCTGCGAAAGATCAGAGCGCGGCGAGAACGGAACGGGCAGCGCGCAGGCCCGGGGATTCCCCGCCCTTGCCCAGCCGATCCATGGTCAGGCGCATGGCGCCTTGCTGCTGTGCGCGCTGGGGCCCCGGTGCCATAAGCGGCAGCATGGCCTCTGCGATCGCATCCGCCTGGCAGGCCGGGCCGAGGAATTCGGGGATGCTGCGGGTTTCGGACACGAGGTTGACCAGCGTGACCGTATCAATCAGCGCGGCGCGCTGCATCAGCCAGAAGCTGAGCGGGTGCAGGCGATAGGCGATGACCATCGGGCAATCATTGGCGGCCAGCTCCAGGCTGACGGTGCCCGAGGCCGCCAGCGCCACATCGGCCATGGCAAAGGCCCCGCGCTTGCGCGCGGAATCGGTGATGATTTCGGGCTGCACCGGCCAGTCGGCCGTCAGGTCGCGCACCAGATCGGCCACACCGCGCACCGTCGGCAGTGCCACGCGCAGATCGGG
>Ga0154534_1059_pt3 | contig 11985 bp, 6 predicted proteins | sample RifGroF1_FD_105677 | JGI IMG/M metagenome (GOLD analysis project Ga0154534, IMG submission 105677) | Rhodobacteraceae bacterium GWF1_65_7 | reverse complement strand
TCAGGCAAACGATCGGACATCTGCCAGCACTTCGAAGCGGTCTGAGCCGTGGCGATGCACCCGATTCGTGGGTGCGTGCGATGCTGGCAGCGATCGATGATGTGGAAAACGGGCTTGCGGAGATTCAGGTGTCGCGTCCCAGCGCCTTTCGCGCATTGCTCGCCAAAGTTCGGGGGCGCCTGGGTGAAACAGCGCTGCGAGGACGTATAGCCAGCAGAACCGGATCGAACATGACGGAGGCATTGCCGACCGACCTTGCTGACTGGCTGTCTGGCCACCCCCAGGGCGCACTGACGCTGCATGACACTCGTGGTCACATGCCATCTGACCTCGCAAGGTATCTGTTTGCTGCGTGCCATGCTCAGGTCGAAGGAGCCAGTCCTCGTGCGCATGCTTTTCCCGAAGCGCTGGCACCAGATCATCGCAGCTGGACCAGTGGGAAGTTCAACGACCGTTTTCGCGTCCAGCTGGCTCACCAACCCAGCACGACGATCACCAGCCACATCGCGAAGGATGGACATTACTTCATTCACCCAGACCCGTTCCAATGCCGGAGCCTCACGGTTCGGGAGGCTGCGCGCCTGCAAACCTTCCCTGACGATTACCTGTTTCTTGGGAATCGCACGCAACAGTATGTCCAGGTGGGCAATGCCGTCCCTCCTTGGCTGGCGCACCAGATCGCAAAGTCTCTTCTTCCTGTATACGACCGAATCTGACGCTCCCGCAGGTCAGGGTGCACTCAGCATGAAATGGCCTCAAAGTGGTCAAGGTTCCATTGCAACCTTCAGGCACTTGGGCTTGAATGATTTTCGTGAGAGTTGTGTCTGGAATGGTGTTGCAGGGAATGGAGGGCTTCGATCAAGGAACCGCACGTCGCCATCCCGGCGATGTCGATGCGCGACCGGATTCTTTCTCGGTTGCCTCTGCCGCAATAACCGGACAGGTCGACATCCGTGGCCGCACCTTGCTGCATCATGCCGCGCAACTTGGGGATTCGCACACCTGTCGAAGCCTGCTGGCTGCCGGAGCTGACCCGAGGCGCCTCGATCATGATGGCAGGGCGGCCGCTGACCTCGCCAGATCGGCGGGGCATTTCGAATTGGCAGCTGCTCTCGAGGGGCGTGTCGAGACCGAAGACGTTATTGCCGCTCGCGCTCCCCTGACACCCCGCGAACTGATAGGCCTTGTCAGGGATGAGGCAAAGACGGTCCAGGACTTGATTGCACGAAAGAGGCTGAACGCGCGCGATGCAAAGGGCGACACGCCGCTGCACATTGCAGCGATGCGCGGCAAAATACATATCGCTGAGCTGTTCGTCAGTGCGGGAGCGGATATCCATGCGACCAATGCTGCGGGCAGGACACCGTCCGAAGCCGCAACGGCCAACGGGTTCGCACTACTGGCTGCCCTGCTCGGCTCTGCGGCTGGCTCTGAGAATGTCGAACCACCGCCGACTGCGTCCAACAAGACCAGTCCGAGGTCCGTGGACGGCAGCAGGGTCGGTATTGCAAAAACACCGACAAGTATCGCGACCAACCTCTCAGCAACTGCCGTTGATCTCGAACAGCTGGACGACCTCGCCTTCGAAGGCAGCATCGATGCAGGAGATTTCCACGACCACTTGGAACTCGACGAGACCCGTGCGAGCTTCCAGCGCATCTCAGGCGACATCCGGGTGCACTCGGGTTTTGCGGAGGCGCAGATCGACTGGGACCTTGGTCCGGTGCGCGGCACTATCGAGGGCGACGGCATCGCGAAAAACAAGCTGCCTGAGCGGACCGAGGAGCAACAACATTCACTTGTTGGCCGCCACGGGCTGCGGCGGGCAGCACAGCCTTCGCTGTGGCGGAGGTTTGGCATCGACATGGCAGGTTGTCGCGCCATCGTTGAACGCGTCTTCGAGGCGGGTCATCTGTCGGATGATGATTTCGATGACATTCTTGGGATATGCGACGGGCAATTCGACCCAGTGGACCTGCTGGTCAACCTTCGGCGCGAGTTCGAAGCCGCAGGTTTCTATCGGATCGAAGAACAGACCGACGCCCTCTGGGACGCTGCTTCACCCGTAGATGTTGAAGACCTGACCGAGGCCATCATCACGTCCTGCACCCGCACCATGGACCTTCCCGGCACGGGGAGACATGTTCCAGTTCAGAAGGAACTACTCCGCCTGACCGCCACCCTTGTCGATGCGAGGCGCGCCACCCTGCTGGGTTTGGTCGAAAGCCCTGAGGCGCTCGACATCATCCTATATATGGCTGACCGGATAGTGGAACGAGAGGTCGCCCCGGACATCGTCACCACCCTGGTCTTCGATCCTGCGCACCCTGCTCGCGAAGGTCAGCAATTCATGGAGGCGATCAGGACGCTGCGAGAACGGCGCGACGATATCGCTGGCGGCTCCAGCCGTGGGATCCGGGCAGCCGCCGATGCAGCCGAACTGCTTGAACTTCGACCGGAGTTCCTGCGCGATGTCGCAACCGCCATGCGCGAGTCGGCAGAACTTGCGGGCGTCGCCAACAGACTCGACCGGAACCTGGACGCGCTGGAGGCAGGCTTTGGAGAGATCCTGGACGCCTTCATTCCCTTGTGTCGACGCTATGCCGCCCAGAACGCGGGCGAGGGCGAGGATCAGGAAGACTTGTTTCAGGTTGGGTTCTTCGGCCTGCGACGTGCAGTCATCCGCTTCCAGCCGGAACTAGGAACGCATTTCACTGCGTATGCTTCTGCTTGGCTCAGGCAGTCCATCGGGCGCTGGCGAGCCGACGAAAGCCGTCTGATCCGCCTGCCGGTGCATCGGCAAGCGATACTGAACGAGTGCAGACAGGCGGCCGAGATGATCGAGACTCGAACTCTGCGTGATGCGACGAAGGAAGAAATCGCCGCCGAGCTTCGCCGTGCACCGGAATTGATGACCATGCTCGCTCATCTGCCGCTCGACGCAGTCGAACTGGATCAGCTGGACCATCTCGCAGCTGAGGGCATGGATGACAACATTCCCGATTACGTGCGCCTGGCCGATCTGGTGATGCTAGTTCACGAGGAGCTGAGGCAGCTGCAGCCTCGCCCTGCCGACATCATCCGTCGTCGTTTCGGTATCGGCTTCGCTGATGAGATGACGCTGGAGGAGATCGGTCAGCTTTACGGCGTCACGCGGGAACGCATCAGGCAGATCGAGGCTAAGGGTCTGGTAGTTCTCCGGCATCCTGCGCGAATCCGCTACCTGTCGAAGGCACTCTGACATCGTGATGGCTATCAGGAACGCACCGCCTCATGCTACTGCCATGCTCGAGTCCCTTCGGGGGCTCGGCTACACGACGTCTACTGCTTTGGCTGATATCGTCGACAATTCGATAAGTGCAGGTGCGACCGAGATCGATGTGTGGTTCGAGTGGGACGGTAGCACAAGCTGGATCCGCGTTCTAGACAACGGTATCGGCATGGACGACGCGGAGCTCGAGACGGCGATGCGACTTGGTGCGAAAGATCCTCGCTCCATGCGCACAGCGACCGACCTCGGACGGTTCGGTATGGGGCTAAAGACCGCCAGCTTCTCACAGGCGCGCCGCCTGACCGTCGCCAGCCGTCGCAAGAATCAGCAGATCGTCTGCCTTCGCTGGGATCTGGACCGGCTGTCGGAAGGAGCGGACGGAGGTTGGCCCTTGTTCGAGGGCCCACACGACGGTTCAGAGACGGCACTGATGCCTTTGAGCAAAATGGCGCAAGGCACAGTCGTCCTGTGGGAGATGATGGATCGCATCATCACGGAGGGCTTCACCGCGCAGCACATGATCGATTTGTCCGATCAGGTCGAGGAGCATCTGGCGATGACCTTTCATCGCTTGCTGGATGAGGGCGGGTTGGTCCTGCGCATCAACTGCAGGAAAGTAGCTCCCTGGGATCCCTTCTTGCTGGGTCACCCGGGCAAGGCGATGGAGACGACCGAGTATCGTCTCGTGGGCACTGTTGGTGTGGTCGTTCAGGCACATGTCCTGCCGCACCCCGACATGCTGAGACCAGCAAAGACGAATGCGGCGGCCAATTCTGCGGCCTGGACCTCGCAACAAGGTTTCTACATCTATCGAAACCGGCGTCTTTTGGTGGCTGGCGGATGGCTGGGCCTCGGCGAGCGCGGACGCGCCTGGACAAGGGATGAGGCACACCGGCTGGCACGCATCCGTATCGACATCCCCAACTCTGCCGATGCCGAGTGGAAGATCAACGTGCTGAAATCGACGGCGAGTCCGCCGTTGCGGCTGCGGAGCCAGCTTCAGCGTATCGCTGCAGAGACGCGGGAAAGAGCACGGATGGTCTTCACCCATCGCGGGCGACTTGTGCCGTCGACGAATGCCAAGACGGGCGGCGTGCCGGACCTGTGGGATACTGTAAAGACCCGCAAGGGCACCTCCTACCGAATCTCTCGTGAACATGACTTGGTCGCATCTCTTCTCGAACGTGCGGGTCCGCTGAAGGCCGATGTCATGGCAGTGCTGCGGCTGATCGAAGAAACGGTTCCAGTGCAACGTATCTGGTTAGACACTGCCGAAGATCGTGAAACTCCGACCACAGGCTTTGCTGCCGCATCTGATGATGACGTGCGGTTGCCACTGTCAGCATTGTTCCGCGCTTTGGTCCTGCATAGCCACCTGACCGAGGAAGAGGCGAAAGAACGCCTTTTACGGACCCACCCGTTCGAGCGCTACCCGGGGCTTATAGCCGAATTGACACTCAAGGACATTCCGACCGATGACCATCATTGACCAAAAGGCATTCGACGCGATCCTGAGCATGGCGCAGAAGCTGCTCATCGTGAATGCGGACGAGGCAGGGATAGCCATCACCCCAGCGATGATCGAACATCAGCTGGACATGCTGGCTATGATCATGCCGACACAGTTCGCTGTCATTGATCGCGACGCACTAGTGGACGAACTGATCCGACGCGCAAGCCAGCGCGTCGGAACCAACGCGACACTGAAGGACGTCGGCGATCACCTCGACTGGCTGAATGCCGATCGCAAGAAAGGCTGGCATTACTGGCGCCGTTACTCCGAATATATGGAAACGAAGATACCGTGGAAGGCACTGGATGCACTGGACGTCGCCACGGACGAGGTGCTGGAGCAGCTGGAAGACCCGCTGCGGGAAGGCGCTTGGGATCGCCGCGGGCTGGTTGTAGGGCATGTCCAATCCGGCAAGACCGGAAACTACACCGGCCTGATCTGTAAGGCCGCAGATGCGGGCTACAAGATCATCATCGTGCTGGCGGGCTTGCACAACAACCTGCGCGCCCAGACCCAAATCCGCCTGGACGAAGGCTTTCTCGGATTCGCGACTCTTGCCAATGCCGATGAATTGCCACCCGTTGGTGTCGGACTAATCGACACCGATCACTCCACGCGCCCGAACTATGCGACGAACCGCAGCGAGAAAGGCGATTTCAACAAGGTCCAAGCATCGAAGCTTGGTATCACGCCAGAGCAGCGTCCATGGCTGTTCGTGGTCAAGAAAAACAAGACAGTTCTCGAGCGGTTGCTGTTCTGGATCCGGAACAGAGCTGCGAACTATGTCGACCCCGTAACGGGCAGGAAGATTGTCACAAACCTGCCGCTGATGATAATCGACGACGAAGCTGACCACGGTTCGGTGGACACAGGAGAGAACGTGGTCGATGAGTTCGGCGTTCCTGACACCGAACACAATCCGACCGTCCTGAATCGGCTGATCCGATCGATCCTGCATCACTTCAGCCGCAAAGCTTATGTGGGTTACACCGCGACACCCTTCGCCAACATCTTTATCCACGACAAGGGCACGACAGAGGAACACGGGCCGGATCTGTTCCCGTCCTCGTTCATCACGAGCCTGGCGGCACCATCGAACTACATCGGCCCCGGCCGCGTCTTCGGATCGACAACATCAGCACCCGAAAGCCTGCCGCTGGTGCGGGCTCTCAAGGAGGACGAATATACCCCCTGGATTCCTCCAAAGCACAAGAACGGTTTCCGACCTACCTGGCATGGGGACTGCCGAATTCCCGACAGCCTAGAAGAGGCAGTGCGGTCTTTCATTCTCGCCTGCGCCCTACGCAAGCTGCGTGGGCAGGGCACGAAGCACTCCTCGATGCTTATCCACGTTTCGCGCTACACCTCCGTCCAGTCAGAGGTCGTGAAACAAGTCGATGAATACAGGCGCATGCTAAAGGGGCGCTTCACCCGCGGCATCGATCTGGCTGCCACCGAGGAGATCATGCGCGCCGAATACGAGCAGCACTTCCTGCCCGGCATGCTGCGCATCCGTGAAATGCTGATCCCTGACGAACGCCTTGCCGACTTCACGTGGGATCAGGTGCGCGAAATCCTGCCAGAGGTGATCAGCGACATCAAGGTGCGCGAGATCAACGGATCTGCCAAGGATGCGCTTGATTACACCGACAACGAAGCCACTGGTCTGAAAGTCATTGCGGTCGGCGGTGACAAGCTAGCCCGTGGCCTGACCCTGGAAGGACTGTGCACCAGCTACTTCCTGCGCACGGCGCGGATGTATGACACACTGATGCAGATGGGGCGCTGGTTCGGCTACCGCGACGGCTACCTCGACTGCTGCCGCCTGTATACGACCGGCGAGATGATCGAATGGTTCGGTCACATTGCCGATGCAGCAGAAGAGCTACGCCAAGAGTTCGACAACATGGTCGCGGCAGGCGCCACACCAAAGCAGTTCGGCCTGCGTGTGCGGTCACACTCAGTGCTGACGGTGACCTCGCGTTCGAAGATGCGCAACGCACGGCCGATGCACCTGACCTTCTCGGGCGATCTTCTACAAACCATCGTATTTCCACCGCGGAGAACGGATTCGGAAGATAATTTCGATGCAGGCCAGCGGCTGATCGAAGCGCTTGGACAGCCCTTCCGCCCCGATCACCAGGTTTTCGTGCCAACCGGCGGCACCAACTGGAAAGGATACTTCTGGCGCGACGTCCCAGCTGCGAACGTGACGGCCTTCTTGCGGTCATATCGCACCCACGGCGCCAGCTTCCGTGTCGTCAGCCCGCTGATCGCTGATTTCATCGACGAAATGAACAAGGATGGCGAACTGACAAATTGGACCATTGCCCTGATCGGGGGCGGCGAAGCAATCAGGTCGATCGGGGGACTTGATGTCAATATGATCAGACGGAGCGCAGTCCAGTCCGAACCGGCCGACCGCTATTCGATTAAGACCCTCATCTCGCCTCGCGATCAGGCCATCGACCTGACCGAGGCGGAATGGCATGCAGCGCTCGAGCTGACGCACAGGACATGGCGCGGCGATAAGGATCGCGACCAAGATGCGACGCCGCCCGCCGAGCCGCGAGGTGGGGCAATCCGCAAGGTGCTCGGTTTCGGCTCACCAGACCACGGAGCGGTGCCACGACGAGAGCGCGGGCTACTGATGCTCTATCTGATCGATCCCGCACACAGCAAGATAGATGAGCTCAAAGAAGGCTCGCCGATCCTCGCATGGGCGATCAGTTTCCCAGGCAGTCCGTCCGAGCGACGGGTCAGCAATGCCGACTACATGGCAAACAGCGTGCTGTGGGGAGCGATGAATGATTGGCTGGACTGAGGACGGCCTCATGCGCTCGTGGCGCGTGCTGGCCCGTAAGGATGCCGCTGCCGATTGGCAGTTCGTGCACCTGACCGATATTGGACCCGTCGCCATCGAAGCAGGATGCCACTTCCCTGGTGCCCGCGAGGCGCTGATCGTCAGCTTCCCGCACACGACGCTGCCGGGACCGGACGGCCTGCCCGGCGGCATGGGGTTCGACGTGGTGACAGTGCGCGACGAACGCCTTTTCGGAGATCGCATCGCAATCGCGCTCGTCCGACGTGCGGAAGGGTCGCTCGACATCTTCACGGTGATGGCGACCGACGTGCTACGTTGTCTTGACGCGGCCGGAACAATGAACCAGCGCGAACTGGCGGAGATCTTCGTAGGCCGCGTGCAGGACTGGCAGACATTCATGGCAAGGAAGCGACGCCCTCTGTCGCTGGAGAGGCAGCTTGGCCTGATGGGAGAACTGTGTTTCCTCGACCGACTGATGGAAACCAGGTTGGGCGCCGCGGCGGTGGATTGCTGGCAAGGTCCGTTGCATGCACCACAGGATTTTCTCATCGGCAGCGGCGCAGTCGAGGTCAAGAGTTCGCTTACCAACAGCACCTTCCTCGCACGGATCAACAGCATCGAGCAGCTGGATACCGAGAAGGCACCAATGTTGCTCGCAGGGCTGCGCTTCGAAGTTGCTGATGAGGGCAACGATCTGGTCGGGATGGTCTCCAAGCTTCGGGAACGGATGGCACAGGCCGGGCTGTCGCGGGTATTCGAAGCTCTCATCCTTGTTTCGGGTTACGTGGACGACCATGCCGATCATTATCGGCGCAAGCTCCTGCTATCCGATTCACGTGCATTCGCCGTCGATGAGAACTTTCCCTGCCTTCGGCGGGCTGTCGTTCCGGCCCAGATCCGCAAAGCTCATTACACCCTCGACATCGATGCGCTTGAACAACCTGCGCTGTCGCTCGACGAACTTTTTCTGACGTTTGGATTGATGCAAGATGAGCCTTGAAGAATTTCACCACGGTTTCCGCGCGCTGGTGCAGAATACGATCTCCGAGCGTGTGCAGGCCAACGATGGACCGTTCCCCTCCGAAGAGCTCGTCTTTGCCGAACTGGTGATGGAGCATGTCGCCAATGCTGGCATCTGTGAAGCGGCGACGATCTGTCACTGGAGTGGCACCGTCCAGGGCAGGATTAGGATAACGGGCTATGCGCTATCTTCGGACGAGACCCGACTTGACCTCTTCGTCACTCATTACCTCGGGACGGATGAGATTACGCCAATCGCCGACTCGATCATTGGCAACGTCGCCAGCGAAGGAGTCAGGTTCCTTTTCCACGCCTCGACAGGAAAACTGCTCGGCAAGGTCGAACCCTCCCACGACGTCCACGGCCTAATCAGCACGGTCGCAAATCTTTGGCCTGATCTTGATCAGCTTCGTGTCTTCGTCATCACCGATGGCAAGACCAAATCGAAACATTTCTCGACGAAGGAGGTGCATGGCCGTATCGTCGCCATCGAAGCAATGGATATCGAGCGTCTCTACAGGCACACCGCAGGCAAACCGCGGGAAGAAGTTGCCATAAGCTTCGAGCAGACGATCGGCCACCCCCTGCCCTGCGTGCATGTTCCCGACCCGGATGCCGACTACGAATATGCCCTAGCTGCGGTGCCTGGTCCTGTGGTCCGTGGCCTTTATGAACGCTTCGGAAGCCGCCTTCTAGAGGCCAACGTCCGCACCTTCCTCGGTGCACGAGGCAAGGTGAACAAGGGCATAGCAGAGACGCTCGCCCGCGAACCAGAGCACTTCATGGCTTTCAACAACGGCCTCGTGCTGGTCTGCGACCAAGCGGTCTTCGGGCGTTGTTCTGATGGCAGCATCGGAATATCGCTACTGAAAGGACTGCAGATCGTCAACGGCGGTCAGACCACCTCGTCAATCTACTTTGCAGCGCGCGAGAACAGGATGCTGGATCTGGGCAACGTCATGGTGCCAGCCAAGATTATCATCTTGAAAGGCAGCGAGGAAAGCGGGCGCGAACGTCTGATCGCCAACATCTCGAAGTTCGCGAACAGTCAGAATGCAGTGAAGACTTCGGACCTCTCTGCCAACCGCCCGTTCCACGTGCAGCTTGAGAAGCTGGCCAACGAGACATGGTGCCCCGACGGTGTCGGACGCTGGTTCTACGAGCGCGCATCCGGTGCCTATCAAGTGATGATGCTGCGCGAAGGCATCACGACCGCGCAGAAGAAAAAGATCGCAGAAGCGATCCCGACGAAGCGCAAACTCTCGAAGAACGACATTGCAAAGTATCACGAAGCGTGGCGCTGCAAGCCCGCGCAGGTCGCCCTTGCAGGTGAAAAGAACTTTGCCGCATTCATGTCCGCACTGGACGAGGACCCGTCCATCGTGCCTGATCCGCTCGATGCAGCATGGTATCGCAACATGATCGCCAAGATAATCATATTCAAGACGGTCGAGACACTGATCAAGACCAAGGAGGCAAAGGCGGTCTTTCGGCAAGGCTACGCCAATATCGCAACCTATGTCATATCCATTGTCGCACAACGCCTAGGCGACAGGATCGACTTCGAGCAGATATGGAAAAACCAGCGCGTCTCGACCGAATTCCAGAAGCTTCTATATAGCTGGGCGGTTGAGGTGAACGACATCTTCGATCAGGTCGCCCCCGGTCGTCAGATTTCCGAAGTGGCGAAGCGACCTGATATCTGGCCAAAGGTGCGCGGCGGAGCCTATCCCGCCCCTCCCCCAGATGTGCCTGAGCTTGGCTGAACAGTCGATTGTTCGAATGCGGGCTGCAGCGTGCTCAATAGCGCTGGCAGCCCATCCCGCCATGTAAAACCGAAACTTCTCGAATGCAGGTGGGGCAGTAGAAACTGCCCCACCAGGTGATGCTCAGCCTGCCTTGTAGACCATCACGCGATCGACATTGATACCGTAGAGCCGCGGCCGACCAGGAACCGCACGGGAAAACCTGCGCGTGAACCGCCCTTCTTCACCCGGAAGCAGCATCTGCATGTCGAGCAGCGCCTTTGCAGCGCTGGTCGCACTGCCGCCAGGAAAGAGACCGGTCCAGGTCGACTGGGGCAGGTAGGCGCGGGTTGCATCACACCATCCAGCAGGATCTGCACCATCGGCATGAGGGCCTTCGATCCTGGGCAGCGTGTTCATCGACATGCTGCGGGCGAAGATCGACACCGATCAGGGGCAGCTTCGGGATCTCGCCTCGCAGTTTGCCGGTCACTCGGAGAAGCAGAAAGCGAATGTGGCCCTGATCTCCGAACGCGATGCCGCCATCAAGCGGCTGACGGATGATGTCGCCACGCTTCGGGCTCGTGTCGAAGCAGAACAGCGCGATCAGCAGGGTCTGAAGGCGCAGATTTCGTCATTGGAGACCCAACTGGAAGCAGAACGCGTCGCAGCTGAAGAAAAGATCGCTCTTCTCAGCCGTATCCGCGACGACATGCAGGAGCGTTTCCGCCAGCTTGCGGATGAGGCGCTGAAAACCCAGGGTGAGGCATTCAGCAAGGCGAACGTCGAAAAGCTGGAAGCGACACTGACACCGCTGAAGGAGCATGTCGGCCATTTCGAAAAGGAGCTGCGCGAAGTCCATCAGGAGACGGTGAAGGATCGCGAACGGCTCAAGTCGGAGATTTCCCAGTTGACCAAACGCTCCGAGGCGATCTCGCAGGAGGCGCTGGCACTGACGCGCGCGCTGAAGGGCGACCATCAGCAACAGGGGGCCTGGGGCGAGATGATCCTCGAAAGCATCCTGGAACGATCCGGTCTGCGGCAAGGTGAAGAATACGTCACCCAGGCGCATCGCACCGGCACCGACGGCGAGCGGCTGCGGCCGGACGTCGTGGTGATGATCCCCGGCGGCAAGACCCTGGTGATAGACTCCAAGGTCTCGCTGAACGATTATGCCGCTGCGGTGAATGCCGAGGATGATGGCGCCGCCATGCTGTCGCGCAAGCGCCATGTCATGGCGATGCGCGCCCATATCAACGGACTTTCTGCGAAATCCTATCAGCAGGCTGAAGGGCAGTCAGTCGACTATGTCATCATGTTCGTGCCGATCGAGGGCGCCTTGTCCGAGGCCCTGCGCGAGGACGGCACGCTGACCGAATATGCGCTGGAGCGACACATCACCATTGCGACGCCCACGACACTCATGATGGCGATGCGCACCGTGTCGCATGTCTGGGCGGTCGAGCGCCGCAACCAGAACGCCGAGAACATCGCGAAACGGGCGGGGCTGCTTTACGACAAGGTCACCAACTTCATCACCAGCATGGAAAAGGTCGGCAAGGGAATCCTAACAGCGCAAGATGCCTACGACAGTGCACTCGGGCAACTGTCA
>Ga0154534_1056_pt1 | contig 12008 bp, 12 predicted proteins | sample RifGroF1_FD_105677 | JGI IMG/M metagenome (GOLD analysis project Ga0154534, IMG submission 105677) | Rhodobacteraceae bacterium GWF1_65_7 | reverse complement strand
GGCAGGCCCATGAGCGCAGACGACACCACCCAGACCGCAGCCCCCGCAGCAGCAAATGCCATGTGGGGCGGGCGCTTCGAGCGCGGGCCGGATGCCATCATGCAGGCGATCAACGCCTCCATCGGGTTCGACCAGCGGCTTTACGCGCAGGATATTGCCGGTTCGCGCGCCCATGCCGCGATGTTGGCCGCGCAGGGCATCCTGACCAGTAAAGATGCCGAGGCGATCCGGGAAGGCCTGCTCACGGTCTTGTCAGAGATCGAGGCCGGAAACTTCGAATTCCGGGTAGAACAGGAAGACATCCACATGGCCGTGGAAAGCCGCCTGACCGAGATCATCGGCGAGGCAGGCAAGCGGCTGCACACCGGGCGTTCGCGCAACGATCAGGTGGCGGTGGATTTCCGGCTCTGGGTGCGGGCGCAATGCGATGCGGCGATTGCCGGGCTGACGGCGCTGATGCAGGCCTTCGTCGCGCAGGCCGAAGCCGGGGCAGATTGGGTGATGCCCGGCTTCACCCATCTGCAGACGGCGCAGCCGGTGACCTGGGGCCATCACATGATGGCCTATGTGGAAATGCTGGCGCGCGACCGTTCGCGGTTCGAAGACGCGCGCCGCCGGATGAACGAATGTCCGCTGGGTGCGGCGGCACTGGCCGGCACCTCTTTCCCGATCGACCGGCACGCCACCGCCGCCGCCCTGGGGTTCGACCGGCCCACCGCCAACAGCCTTGATTCGGTATCCGACCGCGATTTCGCGCTGGAGTTCCTGTCGGCCTCGGCCATCTGCGCCATGCACCTGTCGCGCTTCGCCGAAGAGCTGGTGATCTGGTCATCGGCCCAGTTCCGCTTCGTGCGGCTGTCGGACAAATGGACCACCGGCAGTTCGATCATGCCGCAGAAGAAAAACCCCGATGCGGCCGAACTGCTGCGCGCCAAGATGGGCCGCATCCTGGGGGCGACCGTCGCGCTGTTCACCGTGATGAAGGGCCTGCCGCTGACCTATTCCAAGGACATGCAGGAAGACAAGGAACAGGTCTTCGACGCCGCCGATACGCTGATGCTGGGTCTGGCCGCGATGACCGGCATGGTCAGCGACATGCAGGCGGTGACCGGCAATCTGCGCGCGGCGGCGGCTTCGGGCTTTTCCACCGCCACCGATCTGGCCGACTGGCTGGTGCGCGAACTGGGCCTGCCCTTCCGCGAGGCGCATCATGTGACCGGCACGCTGGTCGGCATGGCCGAAAAGCGCGGCTGCGATCTGCCGGAACTGTCGCTGGAAGATATGCAATCGGTTTATGCGGGCATCCGTGCCGATATCTTCGATGTTTTGGGGGTGGATAATTCGGTGAACTCGCGCAAGTCCTACGGCGGAACCTCGCCGGATCAGGTTCGGGTACAGATTGCGCGCTGGAAAGCCGTGCTGGCCTGAGCCATCTTCGGCCCATAACAGGAGACGCCGATGCGCCCGAACCTTGCCCGACCGATGCTTGCCCTTTGCCTTCTGGGCCTGCTTGCCGCCTGTGGCGCGGATGGTGAACCCACCGCCCCCACGACCGCCGCACCGGGCCTGACGCTTTCGGGCGGGGTCAAGATGGGCGTGGGTTATTCGGAATGAAACAGGTGCTGGCCAGCCTTGCCCTGCTTGCGCTGGCCGCGTGCGCGCAGCCACATCACCCGCGCGCCACCCTCGCCACCACGATCACGCCAGCCGGCGTGCAGGTGGTGCCGCGCGTCAGCACCGGGCTTGGCGGGGTGCGGGTTGGCGTCAGCCCCTATGGCGGGCATATGGGCACGAATGTGGGGCCGGTGCGTTTGGGGGTCGGATTCTGATGTCTGGTTTGCGTATGGCTTACGTCGGGCTGGCCGTATGGGGGGCCGTCCACCCAATGTTCTGGTTCGTGACCTATATGCGCGAAACCGGCAGCGGGCTTTCGGGGCTGATCGACGCCTGGTATGTCAATGCCTCGACCACCGGGTTGACCTGGGATCTGACGATTGCCGCGCTGACCCTGACGCTGTGGATCCTTGCGGAAACCACCGTGCGGCGCAACTGGCTGGCGCTGATCGCCATCCCGGCCACCTTCTGCATCGGCGTCAGCTGCGGTCTGCCGCTGTATCTGTTCCTGCGCACCCGGCCGGTGACCTGACGCGGCGTTGCGCGGGCTGCGGGTTCTGCTATACGCGGGCCGGACAGCGCGAAGGGGCGGATGATGGATCATTTTCTGTATCGGAACGGCAGCCTTCATGCCGAGGATGTTCCCCTGAGCGAGATCGCGGCGACGGTGGGCACGCCCTTTTACTGCTATTCGGCGGCGACGCTGTCGCGCCATTACCGGCTGTTCAAGGATGCGCTGGACCCGATGGAAAATCTGGTCTGTTTCGCCATCAAATCGCTGTCCAATGTGGCGGTGCTGAAGCTGCTTGGCGATCTGGGCGCCGGTATGGATGTGGTATCCGCCGGTGAATATATGCGCGCCCGCGCCGCCGGCGTTCCGGGAGAGCGGATCGTGTTTTCCGGCGTCGGCAAGACGCGCGAGGAAATGCGCATCGCGCTGCAGGGCGGCATCCGGCAGTTCAACGTGGAATCCGAACCCGAACTGCGCGCGCTGTCCGAAGTGGCGGTATCGCTGGGGGTGAAGGCGCCGATCACGGTGCGGGTGAACCCGGATGTGGACGCAAAAACCCATGCCAAGATTGCAACCGGCAAAAGCGAGAACAAGTTCGGCATCCCGATTTCGCGCGCCCGCGAGGTTTACGCCGAAGCCGCCCGCCTGCCCGGAATCGAGGTGGTGGGGATCGACGTGCATATCGGCAGCCAGCTGACCGAGCTGGAACCTTTCGAGCAGGCCTACAAGAAGGTGCGCGATCTGACCGCGGTGCTGCGCGCCGATGGGCATGACATCCGCCGTCTGGATCTGGGGGGCGGCCTTGGCATCCCCTATACCCGGTCGAACGAGGCGCCGCCGCTGCCTGCCGAATATGGCGCGCTGATCAAGCGCACGCTGGGCGATCTGGGCTGCGAGATCGAGATCGAGCCGGGCCGCCTGATTTCCGGCAATTCCGGGGTTCTGGTCAGCCAGGTGATCTATGTGAAGAACGGCGAGGGCCGCGATTTCCTGATCCTTGATGCCGCGATGAATGATCTGGTGCGGCCTTCGATGTATGATGCCCATCACGACATCATCGCCGTGGCCGAACCCGCCCCCGGCGCCCCGACGCAGCCCTTTGATGTGGTGGGCCCGGTTTGCGAAACCGGCGATACCTTTGCCAAGGCGCGCGACCTGCCGCTGCTGGCGGAGGGTGATCTGGTGGCGTTCCGGTCCGCCGGGGCCTATGGCGCCGTGATGGCGAGCGAATACAACTCGCGTCCCCTTGTGCCCGAAGTGCTGGTGCGCGACGATCAATTCGCCGTCATCCGGCGCAGACCGAGCTTTGACGAAATTCTGAAGCGGGATAGCATCCCTGAATGGTTGTAACAGAGCCGTGCCATTCCGCACGGCGGAGGGTTTGGCAGCAGACGGATGGCAGAAACCGGCACACCCGAAGTGATGCGGCGCATCCGTTGGCCCTTGCGGCTGACATGGGCGGGGCTTTGGGCAGAGCGTCTGTCTCGCGCCTTCTGGCCACTGTGGACCGTGATTCTGGCCGCTCTGGCCGCGCTTTCCTTTGGATTGCAGGATATCCTGCCGCTTGAGGCGGCCTGGGCCGGGCTGGTTGGCGGCCTTCTTGGGTTTGCTCTGGCGCTTTGGCATGGCTTTCGGCGGTTCCGCCGCCCGTCACGGGCAGAGGCGCTGGCGCGGCTGGATGCATCGCTGCCGGGGCAACCCATTCTGGCGCTGGCCGACGATCAGGCGATCGGGGGCAATGATCCGGCCTCTGTCGCGGTCTGGCAGGCGCATCGGCGGCGCATGGCGGCCCGTGTGGCACAGGCGCGCCCGGTACGCCCCGATCTGGGTCTTGCCGCGCGCGATGTGTTCGGCCTGCGCTATCTGGCGCTGACGGCCATGGTGATTGCGCTGATGTTCGGTTCGATCTGGCGCGCGGCCTCTGTCACCGGGCTGGCCCCCGGCGCGGCCGAGGCGATGATGAATGGCCCGACCTGGGAGGGCTGGGCCCAGCCGCCGCTGCACACCGGCAAACCGGCGCTGTACCTGAACGACATTCCGGAAGGCACGCTGAAGCTGCCGAAAGGCACAAGGCTGCAGGTGCGGCTTTATGGCGAGGTTGGCGCCCTGACGCTGAGCGAGACGGTTTCCGGGGCAGTCACCCCGCCCCCGGCCTCGGATCTGGCGCAGAGTTTCGATGTGATGCAGGATGGTGCCGTGGCGATCAACGGTGCGGGCGGGCGCGTGTGGCAGGTTGTGGCCCTGCCCGATCTGGCCCCGAAGATCGAGATCACCGGCGCGCTGACGCGCGAGCGGGAAGGCAAGATGCAGCTGCCCTTTGCCGCCGAGGATGATTACGGCATCACCGGGGGCGCGGCGCAGATCACCCTGGATCTGGCGCAGGTGGACCGGCGTTTTGGTCTGGCGACCGACCCGGAGCCGCGCGAGGCGCTGGTGATCGACCTGCCGCTGCCGATCAGCGGCAACAGGGCCAAATTCAGCGACATGATCCTTGAGGATGTATCCAGGCACCCCTTTGCCAATCTGCCGGTCGAAATCCGGCTGACGGCGACGGATGCCATGGCACAGCAGGGCGAAGCGCCGGTGTTGCAGGGGGTGCTGCCGGGCAAGCGGTTCTTCGATCCGCTGGCGGCCGCCATCATCGAAATGCGGCGCGATCTGCTGTGGAACCGCAGCAATGCCACGCGTGCGGCCCAGATCTTCAAGGCCTTCACCCATCTGCCCGAAGATCTGATCCGGGACGGCAAGACCTTTGACCGGCTGAAAGCCGCCATGGCCCGGCTGGATGCCAGCGCGGCCGATCTGACGCCCGCGCTGCGCGACGAACTGGCGGATGAGCTGTGGGAAATTGCCCTGCTGGTGGAGGAAGGCGATCTGGCCTCGGCCCGGGAGCGGTTGCAGCGGGCGCAGGAACGCCTGAGCGAGGCGATGCGCAATGGGGCCGATCCATCGGAAATCCAGGAACTGATGGAAGAGCTGCGCGAGGCGACCAAGGAATACATGCAGATGCTGGCCGAACAGGCGCAGCGCAACCCCGACAGCCAGCAGGCCCAGAATCAAGAGCGCATGGAGATCACCGGCGACCAGATTCAGGAAATGATGGATGAAATCCAGCGCCTGATGGAAGAAGGCAAGATGGACGAGGCCGCGCAGTCCATGGCCATGTTGCAGCAGCTGCTGGAAAATCTGCAGATGACGGAAGGCGGCGCCGGGGGTCAGGGCGGGCCGCAATCGCCCGGCATGGGCGAATTGCAGGATACGCTGCGCGACCAGCAGGGCCTGTCTGACGAGGCGTTCCGCGAGTTGCAGCAAGGCCAGGGCCAGCAGGGCGAAACCCCGCAGCAGCCCGGCGAAGGCGAAGGCGAGGGATCGCTGGCCGACCGGCAGCGTGAGTTGCAGCAGCGGCTGGACCGGCTGAATGGCGATCAGTTGCCCGGTGCCGGTTCGGAGCGGGGCCAGGAAGGCCGCGAGGCCCTTGGCGAGGCGGAACGCCAGATGCGCGAGGCCGAGCGGGCGCTGCGCGAGGGCGATCTGTCCGGCGCGCTGGACCGGCAGGCCGAAGCGATGAACAACCTGCGCGACGGGATGCGCGCCCTGGGCGAAGCGCAGGCCGAAGAGCAGCGGCAAGAGCAGGCCGGGGGCGAAGGCCAAGGCCAGGGCCGGGGCGAGCCCGGCAATCAGCGGGATCCTTTGGGCCGGGAACAGGGTGAATCCGGCCGGATCGGATCGGACCGCAACCTGCTGCAGGGGCAGGATGTCTATCGCCGGGCCCAGGATCTTCTGGATGAAATCCGCAGGCGGGCGGGTGAACAGCAGCGCGCCGAAAACGAACGTGACTATCTGCGCCGCCTGCTTGAGCTGTTCTGAAATGCCCCTGCCGGGCCATGGCGCGGCAGGGAATGGCCGAACAGGGCAGCCTGCGTCAGCCTTGCGCCTGATCCAGCAGGCGGGTCACCAGCGCGTCGATCGACAGCCGCAGGGCATCGACCCCGGCCACATAGCTGCGCAACGCATCGGCCAGAGCCGGCATCTTTTGCGCAAGCTGCGGCGCGGTGACATACAGTGCCAGCAGCGCCATGGCGATCAGCAGCGTGAAGGCAAAGCCACTGCGGAAACCACTGTTGGGCGATTCGGCCGCAGGCTCCATATCGAAGGGATCATCCGAACGGTCGACAGGCCGCAGGGTGGAGTTGATTTCCTCGATATCCGGCAGCAGCTCCCGCCCCTTGGGGGCGCGCGGCGGTTCGGCCAGTTCGGGCGCCAGCTCTGGCTGCGGGGCAACACGCCGGGCGGCGACACGCACCGACGGCATCGCCTCCAGCCCCAGATCCCCCTGGGCTTCCAGCACCGGAGGTTCTGCACGCGCCCGGGCTTTGGCCTCGCGTTCGGCTTCTTCCCGCAGGACGGCGACCAGACTTTCATCCAGCTGCCGCCGCGGCGGGGCAAAGGCGGGAGTTACAGGCTGAGCTGGTTCTTCCGGTTCATGGTCGGACAGATCCGGCGCCGCCATGGCCACAGGCCCGGGCGCGACAGGATCTGCGCTGTCATGATCCAGATCATCCTGGTCAAGCTCCCCCTGAAACCAGGCATGGCCGCAGTTGGAACATTGCACATCGCGCCCCTCTTCGGGGATCGCGTCATCCGGCACTTCGTATTGTGCATCGCAATTCGGGCAAATCAGCCGCATCAAACCCCGCCTCACCGCTTACGGCTTGTCATTCCTGTATTTCTACCAACCATAACCCGGTATTCCAAGCGTTGCACAGCCGGGAATTTTCGCCTAGGCCCGCGCAGCCCGTTGAAAGCGCAGCGGCGGTGGGCGATTGTGCGGCGCGCGTGGCAAAGAGGCTGGCAGTGATATCTTTCGAAAATGTGGCCTACAACTATGGCGGTGGCGAATTGCTGTCGGAAGTGTCGCTTCGGCTGGCGCCCGGATCGTTTCATTTCCTGACCGGGCCATCTGGTTCGGGGAAATCGACCTTCCTGAAGCTGTGCTATGCCGAACTGCGCCCCACGGCCGGCCATGTGACCCTGTTCGACCGGGAAGTGCGGACGCTGGAACGGGACGAGGTGGCACGGATGCGGCGCCGCATCGGCGTGGTGCATCAGGATTGCCGCTTTCTGGACCATCTGCCGCTGGCCGCCAATGTGACCCTGCCGCTGACCGTTTCGAACCGCGAGGTCGGCAGCGAGGATCTGGGCGAGTTGCTGGGCTGGGTGGGGCTGCGCCATCTGGCCGATGCCCTGCCGCCGCAATTGTCAGGCGGCGAACGCCAGCGCGCCGCCGTGGCCCGCGCCGTCATCATGGACCCCGAGGTGATCCTGGCCGATGAACCCACCGGCAACCTGGATTGGGATCTGTCGGTGCGCCTGCTGCGCCTGCTGATCGAATTGAACCGCATGGGCAAGACCATCGTGATGGCCACGCATGACATGAACCTGATCCGACAGGCGAAATCGCAGGTGGCGGCCCGCGTGCTGCGCATCCAGAAGCGCCGTATCCAGCTGGCGGGGGCAGATCTGTGAGCCTGTTGCAGCAGCTTTCCCTTCTCTCGCGCGGTGACCGGCAGGCTGATCGCGTGGTGCCGCCCACCGGGCACACCGCCTGGCTGACCAGCTTCACCGCCGGGGCCATGACGTTTCTGGCCGTCTTCGCGCTGGCACTCAGCCTTGCCGCCGGGCGGATGGCGGACCGCTGGTCGGATGCGCTGGCGCGGACGGCCACAATCCGCATCTCGGCCCCTGCCGATCAGGTGGATTTCCAGACCCGCGCGGTGCTGGACCTGCTAGCCACCACCCCCGGCGTGGAAAGCGCCCGCGCGCTGAGCGATGATGAACAGCGCAAGCTGCTGGAACCCTGGTTCGGCCCTGACCTGCCGGTAGAGGCGCTGCCGGTGCCCCGGCTGATCGAGCTGCAGGAAACCGGCGAAGGATATGATGCCGAAGGCCTGCGCCAGCGGCTGACGGCCGAGGCACCGGGGGCGGTGCTGGACGATCACCCCCGCTGGCGGCGCCCGCTGGCCACGGCGGCCGGGCGGCTGCGGCTGATGGGGATCGTGTCGATCCTGCTGATCGGCACGGCGATGGCCGCGATGATCACCCTGGCCGCCAATGCCGCCCTTGCCGCCAATGCCCAGGTGATCGAGGTGCTGCGGCTGGTGGGCGCGCGAGACAGCTATATCGTGCGGGCCTTCGTGCGGCGTTTTACCGCAAGGGCGCTGGCCGGTTCGGGCATCGGCGCGCTGGCCGGAATGGCGGGCATTGCCCTGCTGCCCTCGGCCGATGCGGCGGGCGGCTTTCTGACCGGGCTGGGCTTTACCGGCTGGGGCTGGCTGATGCCGCTGGCGCTGCCGCTGCTGGCCGCTGCCGTTGCCTTTGCCGCCACCCGCACCGCTGCTGTGCGCAAGCTGAAGGATCTGCCCTGATGCGCCGTTTCCTGCCGCTGCAATGGCTGCTGTCGCTGGTGTTCATCCTTCAGATGTATCTGGCGATGCTGGTGCTGGGCATCCTGTTCCTGATCCCCGCGATGATCGACCGCCGCCATGCCCATACCGCCTGCCGCAGCTTCTGTGCTTGGGTGCGGCTGACGCTGGCGCTTCTGTGCGGGTTGCGGAGCGAGATTCGCGGCGAGATTCCGCAGGATGAGGTGGTGATCGCCGCCAAGCATCAGAGCTTTCTCGACATCATCCTGATCTTCGGCGCGGTGCCGCGCGGCAAGTTCATCATGAAGCGCGAATTGCTCTGGGCGCCGATCCTGGGCTGGTATGCGACGCGGATCGGCTGTGTGCCGGTGGATCGCGGCAAGCGCGGCGCGGCGATCAGCCGGATGATGGCAGATGTGAAATCCGGCGCCAGCCAGCCCGGGCAGCTGATCATCTATCCGCAGGGCACCCGTGTGGCCCCGGGCGTGAAGGCGCCTTACAAGGTGGGCACTGCGCTGCTTTATGGCCAGCTGAAACAGGATTGCGTGCCTGCGGCCACCAATGTCGGCCTGTTCTGGCCCAAGCATGGTATCTTGCGCCGGCCCGGGGTAGCGGTGGTGGAATTCCTGCCGCGCATCGCCCCCGGCCTGCGTGGCGCGGAATTCATGGAAAGGCTGGAGCGCGAGGTTGAAAGCGCATCGGACCTGTTGATGGCCGAGGCGCAGGACTGATCACATCGTGGCAGCGGCGCCGGGGTGCCGGCTGACCGGGCGAGAAAGCAGCCTCGTTGCGTGATTGCGACCCTCATTGCCGGGGTCTGCTTGCAATCTTCCCCGCCCTGATCCCTCGTGGCATGAATGGCGCCCCCTAAGATGCAGAATGGCCCGCGCGTGCTGTGCGGACCATTTGCTGATGCGATTCATGTAGAACGGGGCGAAGGGGGGCTTATGCCGCCAGCCCCTTGGACCCCATATCCAGGAACTTCTGGCGACGATCCTTCACCAGCCATTCGGGCTTTTTGCCCGAAAGCTCTTTCAGCATGGTTTCGACCGCTTTGCCCACGGCATCAATGGTTTCCTTGCGGCCGCGCTGAGCGCCCCCCAGAGGTTCCTTGATGATGCGGTCGATCACGCCCAGCTTCTGCAGATCTTGCGCCGTCAGGCGCAGCGCCTCGGCCGCTTCGCGCATTTTTTCGGCATCCTTCCACAGGATGCTGGCGCAGCCTTCGGGCGAGATCACCGAATAAACGCTGTGTTCCAGCATGGCGATGCGGTTCGCCGTGGCAAAGGCCACCGCCCCGCCCGATCCGCCTTCGCCGATCACCACGGAAATCAGCGGCACGCCGATTTGCAGGCATTTCTCGGTTGACCGGGCAATCGCCTCGGCCTGGCCGCGTTCCTCGGCGCCTTTGCCGGGATAGGCGCCGGGCGTATCGACCAACGTGACCACCGGAAGGCCGAACCGATCGGCCATATCCATCAGCCGGATCGCCTTGCGATAGCCTTCGGGGCGGGCCATGCCGAAATTCCGCTCGATCCGGGATTTGGTATCATTGCCCTTTTCATGCCCGATCACCATCACCGGCTGATCGTTGAAACGGGCGAGGCCGCCCATCACGGCATGGTCATCGGCAAAATTACGATCACCGGCCAGCGGGGTATATTCGGAAAACAGGGCGTCGATATAATCCTTGCAATGCGGGCGGTCCGGATGGCGGGCCACCTGGCATTTGCGCCAGGGCGTCAGATCCTTGTACAGATCCTTCAGAAGCACCTCTGCCTTGCGGTCCAGCGCGGCAGCTTCCTTCTCGACATCCATTTCCTTGTTGGCCCGCGCCAGAGCCCTGAGTTCTTCGGCCTTGCCTTCGATCTCGGCAAGCGGCTTTTCGAATTCGAGATAGTTCATTGCGGGGCTCCAGCTTTGACTTGCGCTATATGCCCCTGCGCCGCGCATTTTGCAACCGAAGCAAGGCGGAAGTGGCAGGCGATGCCGGATCGGGCCCAGAACTCAGGCCCTGAATACGGCAACGCCCCGCAGCTTTCACTACGGGGCGTGCTCCTCCCGACTTGCCATGGCGGAGCCTCCTCTCTCCTCCACGGCGCGGATATCGTTCAAGGGTCGCTTAATTGTTAACCTTTGATGACGGCAGCCTGCCCGGCACAAGGGCAGCCTGTCAACGAATTTATGCGAATTTATGCGCCAGCGGCGATCATTTCGGCCTGCCGCACGATGACTTCGGCCTGTTTGATCGAAGCGATGTCCACCAGACGGCCTTTGTAGACAGTTGCCCCCTCGCCACGCGCTTTCGCGGCCTCCATCGCGGCCAGAATCTCGCGGGCTTCGGCTACGGCAGAATCAGAAGGCGTGAAGACTTCATTGGCGAGTGCGATCTGTTTCGGATGGATGGCCCATTTGCCAACCATGCCCAGCGTGGCCGACCGGCGGGCCTGCGCGCGATAGCCTTCATCATCGCTGAAATCACCGAACGGCCCGTCGACCGGCAGAATCCCATGGGTGCGGCAGGCCGCAACGATGGCCGCCTGCGCCCAGTGCCAGGGATCGGACCAGTATTTTGCGCCTTCGCGCAGCATGTAGTAATTTTCCTGCGTCCCGCCGATGCCGGTGGTCTGCATCCCCATGCTGGCCGCGAAATCGGCGGCACCCAGGCTCATCGCCTGCAGGCGCGGGCTGCTGGCCGCGATTTCCTCGACATGGGCGATGCCTGCGGCCGATTCGATGATGACCTCGAAACTGACCGGCTTTGTGCGCCCTTTGGCGCGTTCGATCGCCGTCACCAGCGCATCCACGGCATAGACATCGGCCGCACAGCCCACCTTGGGGATCATGATCTGATCCAGCCGGTCACCCGCCTGTTCCAGCAGATCGACGACATCGCGATACCAGAAGGGCGTATCCAGCCCGTTGATGCGGACGGAAAGGTATTTCGTCCCCCAGTCGAGCGTATTCACCGCCTCGATGATATTGGCGCGGGCCTGATCCTTGTCGCTGGGCGCGACAGAATCTTCCAGATCAAGGTTGATCACATCCGCTGCGGAACTGGCCATCTTGGCAAAAAGCGCCGGGCGCGAGCCGGGCCCGAAGAGTTGGCAGCGGTTTGGGCGGGCGGGGGCGGCAGGCTGGATGCGGAAGCTCATCTACAGTCTTTCGGTAACTAAATTTCATTGATTGCGTGAATGTGGTTATATTCTTGCGCGCCAAAAATCAAGCGTGATTTGCAGGCGCAGCATCCATGCTGCAAAGCGGCGCCACGTCATTCGCGCTTGACGTGCCCCCTGCCCTGCCGCAAACCGCCAGTAATTTCAGGCTGCGCAAGGGGAACAGCGATGAGCCGCACCGTCTATGTCAATGGTGAGTATCTGCCCGAGGAAGAGGCGAAGGTTTCGGTCTTTGACCGGGGTTTTCTGATGGCCGATGGGGTCTATGAGGTCACGTCTGTTCTG